>JAALLR010000143.1_pt1 | contig 23949 bp, 23 predicted proteins | sample 7245931 | NCBI WGS metagenome assembly JAALLR01 (sample SAMN13049201, study PRJNA578106) | oil field metagenome | isolation source: filtered produced water from oil reservoir B9 | place: USA:offshore Texas | collected 2016 | reverse complement strand
AGCCCGGTCAAGTCCCTCACCGGTGTTTTCGGCATCGGGGAGCCGGGAAGGGTCAAAGCCGGTAACTTCTCCTGCGAGTTCTGCCCCAAAAGGGAGAGCTGCACATTCCGGCATGAGGCGGAAGAGATGATGGAAGCCCTGGCCTGACAAAAAACCCCAGGTGAAAGGTTGACACCTGGGGTTGTCCTTTCAAAGCTGTCAGAGCGGCTGGACGTTAGCTGCCTGCTGGCCGCGGGGGCCGTCGACCACTTCGTATTTTACTCTTTGGCCTTCGTTCAGCGTTTTAAAGCCGGGCTCCTGGATGGCCGAATAGTGCACGAAAACGTCGTTGCCGTCTTCACCTGTAATAAAACCGTAGCCTTTTCGTTCGTCGAACCATTTGACTGTTCCTTCCAAAAGTTATACCTCCTTGTGGATAGTTGAGTCTGTTAATAGTATGCTACCTGCTGTGTCCGGCTATCACATGTATTTTTCCCCATCGGTGTTTTGGGACCGCAGGTGGTTTACAATAAAGGAACGGTAGTTTTTGGGCAGGAGGGGTTTATTGGATGAAAAAGGACGGCCTGGCCCTTTTGGCCGTCGTCTATCCCCCCGAGGATATTATCATTGAAGGGGTTCTGCAGACGGCAGGGATCAGGGCTTTTAAGATGAGGGAGTCCATCGCTCCGGTGGAGGGGATCACTATTGGCCCCCTGGCAGAAGTGAAGATCTATGTTTCCGGGGAGCAGCTGGAAGCGGCAAAGGATATCCTCGCCTGGACGAAGGAAAGCGCTGCCGATGTGTAGCCTCCACCTGTAAGCAAACAGGGCAGACGAGAGGATGGTTTCTGATGTCTGCCCTGAAAATAGATTGCATACCCTGCCGGGTCTATCGCTCGACTCCCGATTCCAGGCCGGACAGGACGACGGCTCGCTTCGGGACAGCTCTGGGATGCTGCGTAACATGTTACGAATTGCTTCTGCCAATCGCAGCGTTTGGCCACGCAGCAAATCCATTCCATTGAAACTCTTAAGGTGTCTGTACTCGCATCCCGACCTGTCATCCTCGCTTCGCCTGTCCTGTTACCCGGCCTTCCATAGGTCGCTCGCCGGCAGACCCGGCGGGTATTTTCATAACTCCGTTGGTGCCGCCGCTGGCGGCATGGTGGTCTGCTAGGAAAAGCCGCCTTTTAACCCTGTTCCGCAAAAGCGTTGTTGGCGCTGATCAGCGGGCGGGAACCGGAGACGTAGTAAGGAATGCGCAGCACCTCTTTCAGCTCCTCCTCTGTAGCCCCCAGTTCCCTGGCGCGCTTGGCTAGGGCCATTACCCCGCGCTCCGATCCGATGTAGGCGTCAAGCGCCAGACAGATGAACACCTTGGTCTTCTCATCTAACGCTCCCGGCTTCATGGCCACCTCGATGACTTTTGTCACCGCCTCGTAAAGCTCCGGGTCGCGTTTCTCCAAGGCCTGCACAAAAGGTGGGAAATTAGGCAACTGGTTCACCTCCCGGGAAATTTTTCTTGTTAGATATTCTCTAAATGGCCTTCAATTCCTGCAGATAAGTTAGAACCTCGATTATATCTGCGGTAACCCGGGAACCGTCGCTGCCGGCAGGCGCTGCTGGTAGTCGTAGACGATGCGGGAGATTTCGGCTATGTTGCGAAAGCCGGTATCCTCATCCGGAATCCCCTTGGAGAGCACCACCAGGATGTAGGGGCGCCTGGAAAAGACGATTCCCACATCTGTGGCCACTCCGTTGATGCTCCCCTCCTTATGGGAGACCACCAGTTTTGGTGGCAGTTTTCCCGGCAGGCCTACATGATATATGGTGTGAGCGAGGTCGTTCAGGAGACGGGCTCCCTGCTCCGGCTCCCTGGAGGCGAAGTCGATTAACTCTTCCAAAAAGGCTCCCATATCCCTGGCCGTGGTGGAGGCGCTCCCGAAGGGGCGGGTGGTGTCCGGCCCCAGCCGCCTGATGAAATTCATCACGTTGTCATAACCCAGGTGGCGCACCAGCATGTTGTGGGCGATGTTGTCGCTGATGACCATGGAGATGGTGGCCAGGCAGCGCAGGCTGTAAGTGTCCCCGTCCCTGGCGGTAAATTGCAGGTCTCCCGCCCCGTCCTGGTAATCGGTGCTCTTGCGGTAGCGGACGCGGTCGTTCCAGTCGAGTTCACCCTTTGCCACCTGTTCGTAAAGATAGAGCACCACCGGCAGCTTGATGGCGCTGGCCGGAGGTATGGGTACTCTTTCGTTGATCCCGAACTCCTCTCCTGATGCCAGGTCCTTGAAGTAAACGCCGTAAGTTCCCGGCAGCGTTTTCAGGTGATCGGCGAGCTCTTTCCGCAGCTCCCCGTAGTCCGGCCTGGAGGCCAGCGGTTTCAAGGCCTGTGGCCCCACCGTCCTGCCCACTGCAAATGCCAGCATGACCAACGCGAGCAAAGCCACGACGGCAAGAATCTTTTTCCATCCGGGGGTTGGAGCCTTTCTATCTCCGGGCATTGCTCTTTACTCACCTCTTTTCCCATAAAATTAAATGAGATTCCGCTGCGGCCCCGCTTTTTCCCCTGGTCGGCCGCCACAGCTGCTCCTGGCCGGGGCTATGCCGACCGGGTCCGGCATAAATATAGGCTTTTTGCAGCAGAACATGTCTTTATATAATATCTCCCGGTTAAGGAAATGTGATTCCTGGAGGAATCATCCCAGGCGCTGCAGGGGATCGAGAAAATTGCCGCTCAAAAGAGGGTTTGCCTTGTCTTCACCGGTTGGGACAGTTATAATGATAACAGGTAAACTATTTAAGTAAACCGGGTATACCAACCCGTCTGCTGCGTAGTTTGTTCCCCGGAGAGGAGAGCGAAATTCCCATGGGAAAGTTCAAGCCTTTTCTCGTTGCCGGGTTCCTTCTTCTGCTGGTGGGGTTTTGTGTCTGGGCCGGTTACAGGTATTTTTCGCCGTCATCCGAACCCCTGCAGGCCACGGGAACCATTGAGGCCACTTCGGTTGATCTTACCGCAAGAACGTCCGGCACCATCAAAAAGATTTATGTTGAAGAAGGGGATTCCGTTAAGAAAGGGCAGCTTGTCGCCGAGCTGTCTCGCAGCGATCTGGTTGCCCAGCGGGAGCGGGATGCCATGGCCCTGTTGAAGGCGGAAAGGCAGCTTGCCGATCTCCTTTCCGGCGCCCGAGAACAGGAGAAGGAGGAGGCGCTGGCCAACGTGGAGGTGGCCAGGCTCAATCTGAAAAAAGCCGAAGATGAGCTGGCGCGGAGGGAACTGCTTTTTGAAGAGGGGGGAATCTCTGAGGAGGAGCTGGAGAGGTATAGGCTCCAGAGGGAGCTGGCGGCGCACCAGCTGCAGGCCGCCGAAGCCAGGCTGAGCCTGCTGGAGGCGGGGAGCAGGCCGGAGGTTGTCGCCGCGGCCCGGGCGGAAGTCGCCCGCTGCCAGGCGGTGCTCAGGGCCTCGGAGGCTCTGCTGGAGGATCTGAAAGTCCATTCCCCTCTCGATGGGGTTGTCCTGACCAGAAACTATGAGGAGGGGGAGTACGTCCAGATGGGCGCCCCTCTGGCAACCGTTGCCGACCTCAATAACCTGTGGATTAAGGTTTACCTACCTACCGACGATCTCCCTGCGGTGAAGGTCGGGCAAAAGGTTCGCTTCACGGTGAGCGGGGACGAGCGGACTTTTCAGGGGATCGTCGACCAGATCGCCACAAAAGGGGAATACACACCGCGGTCGGTGCAGACAAAGCAGGAAAGGGCCAACGTGGTTTTTGCGGTGAAGATCCGGATCGACAACGCAGATGGTGCCTTGAAGCCCGGCATGCCGGCGGACGTGACCTTCCCCAGGGATGGTTCCCGATGATCAGGGTAGAGGGGCTCACCAAAGCCTATGGCGACAAGGTGGCCGTAGCGGATGTGAGCCTGGAGGTCCAAAAGGGGGAGGTCCTCGGCCTGGTGGGGCCCGACGGAGCGGGGAAGACCACCCTGTTGCGGATGGTCTGCGGTCTGCTCACACCGGACGGCGGAGAGGTGTTTCTGAAAGGGAAAAATCTTCGAGAGCTGGAGAGAGACAGGGAGGGCCTGGGCTATATGCCGCAGCGATTCAGCCTTTACGAAGACCTCACTGTTATGGAGAACATCCTCTTTTTCGGTTCCCTGTACGGTCTTCCCCGCCGGACGATTCTGACCAGGGCCGAGGAGATCCTGTCGTTGACCGCTATGCTGGAGTTCAAGGCCCGCCTTGCTGCCCACCTCTCCGGGGGGATGAGGCAGAAGCTGGCCCTTACCTGCGCTCTCATCACGAGGCCGGCAATCCTGGTGCTCGATGAACCGACCTACGGAGTCGACCCGGAATCCCGCAAGGAATTTTGGAAGATCCTCTATTACCTCAACAAGGAAGGGATGACCCTCCTCATTTCCACCCCTTACATGGATGAGGCGGAACTCTGCCACCGGGTGGCCTTTATCAACGAGGGCCGGCTGGCGGTGACAGGGATGCCTCAGGAGTTGAAGGCGTCTTTCCCCTATCATCTGCTGGAGGTGCGGGCAGCCGGTATTGAACCGGACTTCTTTAGGGAGATCGAAGGGATCGAGGACGTTTCTTATTACGGGGATCGCTTCCGGCTGATGGCGCAGGACCCTGATGCCTGCAGGCGGGAGATTGCCGCCCGTCTGTCGTTGCCGGAGCAGGAGGCCGAACTGGCGATCCGGGAGGTACCGCCCGGTATGGAGGACGTTTTCGTCTGGCTGGCAGAGCGGGGTGGGAAGGTGTGAAACCGGTTGTGGTCACCCGGGGCCTGACCCGGGTTTTCGGCGATTTTACTGCAGTAGACGGCCTGACTATGGAGATCCGTCCCGGGGAGGTCTTCGGACTCTTGGGCCCCAATGGGGCCGGCAAGTCCACGGTGATCCGGATGCTCTGCGGGATCCTGACGCCCACCTCGGGGAGCGGGGAGGTGCTCGGTTATGACCTTTTCCGGGAGAGCGAGAAGATCAAGAAAAGGATCGGTTATATGTCCCAGAAGTTCAGCCTCTATGAGGACCTGACCGTACGTGAGAACCTTGAATTTTACGCCGGGGTCTACGGCATCCCCCGGCGGGAGAGGGACGAGCGGGTCCGCCGGATGGTCACCCTGGCGGGCCTTGCCGGTAGGGAAAGGGAACTGGTGGGCCATTTGAGCAGCGGCTGGAGGCAGCGGCTTGCCCTTTCCTGCGCCCTGATCGGAGAGCCGGCGATGGTGTTCCTGGATGAGCCCACAAGCGGGGTCAGCCCCACCGCCCGCAGGGAGTTTTTCGCCATCATCAGGGGACTGGCGGCAGCCGGGACCACCGTTCTGGTCACCACCCACTTCATGGACGAAGCGGAGCGCTGCACCAGGATCGCCTTTCTCTCCGAAGGGAAACTGCTGGCTCTGGATACCCCCGGCCGGCTGAAGGAGAACGTTCTCAACGGCTGCCTGGTGGAGCTGGAGGTGCCGGACCCGGTGGAGAGGATGCGGGAATTGGAGCAACTGGAGTATGTGAGGGAGTGCAGCCTGCACGGTCGCCTCCTGCATGTGCTGCTCGTCGGTGAGGAGTATCTGGGCATGCTCTCCCGGTTCACCGGGGGCAGAGTGAACCGGATTACCCCCTCGCTGGACGATGTTTTCGTCGCCCTTGCCAGACGCCGGCGCAGAGAGGAGGGGGGTTTGTGAACAGGATCCTGGCCGTACTGAAAAAGGAATTCATACAGCTGCGGCGCGACCGCCTGACCGTGGCTATGGTTTTCCTGATCCCCCTGGTGCAGTTGCTGCTCTTCGGCTATGCCATCCAGACCGAGGTGCGGCACATCCCAACGGTCGTCTTCGACCAGTCCCTCTCCCCGGAGAGCAGGGAGATGCTGGAGGCCTTCACGGCCTCCGGCTACTTCGATGTTACCTGGATAGCCGGGAGTTATGCCGAGGTCAACAGAATGATCGACAGCGGTAAGGCTCAGGCAGGAATTATCTTCCCCCCGCAATTCGCCAGAGACCTGAAGCGGGGTACGCCCGCCCAGGTGCAGGTGATTGTGGATGCCAGCGACAACATGGTGGCCAACCAGGCCATCGCCATCGCCAACGCCATCGGCCTCGTCAAGTCGCAGGAGATCATCTTCGAGAAGATCCACTTAAGCGGTGGTATACCTTACGATGTCCGGGTGCGGCCGTGGTACAACCCCGACGGGATCACCGCCTATTATATGGTGCCGGCCCTCCTGGGGATTATCGTCACCATGACCATGGTGCTCATGACCTCCATTGGGATCGTCAGGGAGAGGGAGCGGGGAACTCTGGAGCAGCTGCTGGTTACCCCTATCAGGCCTTATGAGCTGATGATCGGGAAGATCGTGCCCTATATTCTCCTGGGATACATACAGATCACCGTGGCCCTGCTGGTGGGGAGCCTGGTCTTTCAAGTGCCGATCCGCGGCAGCATCCTCGACCTCTACCTGCTCACCCTCTTTTTCATAACCGCCTCCCTGGGGCTGGGGATCCTCATCTCCAACATCGCCAGGACGCAGATGCAGGCCATGCAGATGTCCTTTTTCGTCCTTCTCCCTTCCATTATGCTGTCCGGTTTCCTCTTCCCGAGGGCGGCCATGCCCAAGGTGATCTATTACCTGAGCTGTCTCATCCCCCTTACCTATTATCTGGATATTATCCGGGGGATCGTCCTTAAAGGGATCGGATTCTCCTATCTGGTGGGGCAGGTGGTAACCCTGCTGGTTTTCTCCGTGGTCTTCCTGACGATCAGCAGCCTCAAGTTTAAGAAAAAAATAGGCTAAAGGTGGTCGGTTATCGTGAACGTCCGGGACAGGGTTATTGCGGCGGTAAAGGAGCTTGCCTGCGAACGCGGGCTTAATGATATCACCGTGGATGAGATGGCAGCCGGGGCGGGCATCAGCAAGAGGACGCTCTATCGTTACTTCGGTAGCAAGGAGGGGGTCATTGAGGCTGTTCTTGATTCTGTCATTGAAGAGCTCACCCAAGAGATCAGAAGCCTGGTGGATCGAGAAAAGGATATCGCCGGTGTTTTGACCGGGGCTATCAGATACATCTTACAGAACGGCAAATTCATTATCAATGCCGGGTTTATCAGTGATCTGAAACAGCGCTATCCCCAACTGTGGTCCAAAATCGAACGCATCAGAGCGGAGAACATCCGGTGGATTATTCAGACTATGGCCGGAAGAGGGGATCCGGTAATCCGGGATCTGGACCCCAGGATCCTTACCGCCTGTGTAACCGCCTCCATCCAGGCGGTGCTCAACCCCGATTTCCTCCTGGCCAACAACCTGACTGTCGAAGAAGCGGCCGTACAGCTGCAAAGGTTTCTGCTGCGTTCGGTTTAACGGTGTTTTCCCCCGCCGTGTTTCGTTTTGTGCCGGTGCCCCTTGGCGGCGTTACCCCTGATTGGCGGGGCGCAACCTGCCGGAGAAAGCCGTTGTTTTTCGGTTGTGCGGTAAGCCGGGGACGGAGGGCAGGTTGCCATCCCGCTCGCTTTTCTTCCCGTTTATCTACTGTGAGCCTGCCAAAGCCCGCTGATGCGTCAGTACCAGGATGCTCCCGCCCACGTGGGTAGCTACCAGTGCCGCTACCGGTGCCTTCTTGCGAAACCGGAAAATGAGAGTCCTTGCCCGGTTAGAACTTAGAAGATGTCCGGTCGGCTGCCGTCTGCGATGGGTCTTAAGGGTAGTCAAACCGTTATCCGGAATCCAGGCGTAAACATAAACCGGTACGCCTTTCTGCGGAGAGAGGAATAATGTCAACCGTTGTCGAACCATATAAGGTATTCTGACGGCGTACGAGGCAAATCCTGTGTTGGTGAAGATTGCTGAACAGAGACCACCGTACCGCCTATACCCGCACCATCACCGTCCGGCCTGGAAGCGGGGGCGGAGCGACAGGCAGGGGCTGAAAAATTGATGATGGCCGGCTTTTTGAAGGCTTCCGGCAGCTGGTTCATTTAAATCCAACGGCCGTTTTCAGGGCAGACCACCATGCCGCCATCGGCGGCACCAACAGAGGAACGAAAAAGGGGGTTTATCCTTGTCGGCGCAGCGACCTGACGGAGGTTGTTACTCGCCCTTGACGAAGGAGCAGCAAACGGCAGCCGAATCGAGATAGGATGTCGAGATACCGCTATGTGCCATGTAGTTGTTTCCGGCGAGCGACTTATGGAGGACCGGGTAACATCACCGGGCGCAAATCGAAAACCGGTTCAGGCAGCGAGGACTGGGAACAATAATATGCCTTAAGAAGCTATGGAAAACTTCACACGAGATCAGCAGCTTAGCAGCGATTCGTTACATAGTTCCGCAGCTGCCTCAGAACCGGTCTGAGCGAGCCCTGGTGATGTCCGGGACGCAATCAGGAGCGAGCGGAAACAACTGTTAAAACTCAACCGGAGTCCGGGAGCAAGCGCAAGGATAAACTGAAGTGTATTTTCAGGGCAGTAATTATCTGAAAGAGGGGAGTGCGTAGCGTTGAAGTGCAAGGTAACCTTTTATCCCGCAATGAAGGAAGTCGAGGTGCCTGCGGGAACACTATTGAAGGAGGCCATCGACCTGGCCGGGCTGGACTTCGACTTTCCCTGCGGGGGAAGGGGGAAGTGCGGGAAGTGCCGGGTAAAGGTTGTGAAGGGTCGGATGGAGCCTTCCGAGGCCGATAAGACTCATCTGGATGAAAAAGAGATCGCAGATGGACTCCGGCTTGCCTGTGCCGCAGCGGTTGAAGAGGATGTAGGGGTAGAGCTCCTTGAGGTGCGAGGTCATAAAATTCTCATTGCCACGACGGAGCGCAGAATTGACCTGGACCCCCACGTTCAGAAGCATTGCCTGAAAGCACCGCCGCCGACGCTCGAGGATCAGCGCCCCGACTGGAACCGGCTGCGGGCGGTCCTGGAGGAGGCAGGCGGTAAGGACCTGCGAATTTCCCTAAGGGCCTTGCGCGCTCTGCCGGAGGCGCTGCGGGCGGGAGGCTTTACCTGCACCGCCGTCACTGCCGGTGAGGAGGTCGTGGGGATTGAGAAGGGGGATACGACGTCCACACTCCTGGGGATCGCCTTTGATATCGGCACGACCACTGTTGTGGGATACCTCCTCGATCTCTTGACGGGAAAGGTGCTGGCGGTCGCCTCTGCCTTGAATCCCCAGACGAAGTACGGTGCTGACGTCATTTCCCGGATCACCTACGCAACCCAGGAGAAGGACGGCCTGGAGAGATTGCATCGAGCCGTCATCGAGGTGCTCAACGAGCTGATTGAAAAGGCGGCGTCGGAGGCTAAGTGCCGGAAGGAGGACGTTTATGCGGCCTCCGTCGTGGGGAACTCCTGCATGCACCACCTTTTCCTGGGGCTCAACCCCAAGCACATCGCCCTTTCACCCTACGTTCCGGTGACGGGGATGGAGCAGGTCGTGGCTGCCGGTGAACTAGGTATAGAGATCAACGAGGCTGGTGTTATCTACGTGCTCCCCAATATCGCCGGTTTTGTCGGAGCCGACACCGTTGGGGTCATTCTGGCTACGGAGATGGATAAAAGCGAGGAGATCAAACTCGCCATCGACATCGGCACCAACGGGGAAATCGTGTTGGGAACGAAGGACCGCCTTCTGGCGTGTTCTGCCGCAGCCGGGCCGGCCTTTGAAGGCGCTCAGATCAGCTGCGGGATGCGGGGGACCAAAGGGGCCATTGACCACGTTGAATTCGGTGAAGAGTTCAGCTACACCACCATTGACGGTGAGAGGCCAAAGGGGATCTGCGGGTCCGGGCTTATCGACGCTGTGGCCGGAATGCTGAAGGTCGGTATCATCGATTATCGGGGCAGGATGCTCCCGCCAGAGGCTCTCGCCGGCACACCTGCCGAGAGGTTTGCCTCCCGCGTGGTTGAACAGGACGGCGGGAGGGCGTTTTTGCTGGCAGCGGAGGATGAGGCTGCCGACGGCAGGCCTCTCTACATTACCCAGCAGGATGTGCGCGAGCTCCAGCTGGCCAAAGGGGCGATAGCAACGGGTGTTGCGGTGCTGCTGGACAGATACGGAATCGCTCCGGAAGACATTTCCGAGGTGCTGCTGGCCGGCGCCTTCGGCAACTATCTGGACAGGCACAGCGCCTGTGCCATCGGCCTGATTCCCTCTGTTCTCGAGAACAGGGTAAGACCGGTCGGGAACGCCGCCGGAACCGGGGCGATCGCAGCCCTGCTTTCCAAAGGTGAATACAGGCGCGCCGCCCGGATCGCCGCTTCAGTTGAGTACGTAGAGCTGGGGTCTTACCCCAGGTTTATGGAGCTCTTCGGGGCCTCGATGTCCTTTCCCACCGCTGCGCCAGCAAAAGCATGACGGGAAAGGGGCGAAGGTTATGGAAGAAAAAGCAGTTTTAGTAGTTTGCGAATCCGTTGCTCCAGAGATCGAGAAACTGGCCCCTGAACACCTGGACGTTAGGGTTTTGGAGTTCGGCCTGCACAACCATCCCGACAAGCTAAATGAAAGGCTGCGGGGATGTCTGGCCGAAATTGAAGAGGACGGGAGCTACGGGGTGGCCCTACTCGGCTACGGTCTCTGTTCCGAGGGGGTAGTGGGCTTAAAACCGCAGCGGGTTAAGCTGGTGATCCCCAGAGCGGACGACTGCATTGCCATCTTTCTCGGCTCCCGCGATAGATACCTGGAGGAATCCCAAAGGGAACCAGGGACCTTTTATCTGACCAAGGGGTGGATCGAGCACGGGGAAACCCCTCTGGCAGTTTATAATCAGGAGGTTCCCTGGGTCAAGAAGTATCCTCCGGAAAAGGCCCACTGGCTGGCACGAGAGGTGATGAGGAATTATAAGCGGGTGGCGCTCATCGACACCGGCGCCTATGACCTGTCCGCTTATGAGGACTACGCCCGCAAGACGGCGGAAACTTTCAATATGAAGTACGAGGTCATCCCCGGTTCCTTGAACCTGTTGCAAAAATTGCTTGCCGGGAACTGGGACGAAAACTTTTTGGTGATCGAACCGGGGCAAGAGGTCACAAGAGAGATGTTCTATCAGGCGTAATTCTCGTCACAGGAGGATAAAAGTGAGGGTTGTTGTATTAGGAGGCAAACTCCAAGGGGTGGAAGCCGTTTACCTCGCCCACCAGGCGGGCTGGGAAGTTACCCTGGTGGACAGGAATCCACAGGCTCCGGCGGTGGGGATCAGCGATTCCTTCTACAGACTGGATATTCTTCGGGATGCAGAGGCTTTGACTGACGTGCTGCGGGGTGCCGATCTCATCATCCCCGCTCTCGAGGACGAAAGGGCGCTGGCTTTTCTCAAAGAGCTCGCCGCCGCCGAGAAGTACCCTCTGGCCTTTGACCCGGCCGCTTACGAAGTTTCTTCATCCAAAAGGAAATCAGACCTCCTGTTTCGGCAGAACGGCATCGCCGCTCCCCGCTACTGGCCGGGCTGCGGCTTCCCCCTCATAGCCAAGCCCTCCGCTTCGAGCGGGAGCCGGGGGGTTCGGCTGATCGCCGATCAACGGGAGCTGGAGCAGTTCTTCAAGGAAACAGGCCCCGGGGGAGGTGACTATATTCTGCAGGAGTTTCTGGAGGGGGACTCCTATTCGCTGGAGGTTATCGGCCTTAAGGGGAGGTTTCTCCCTCTCCTGGTAACGGAACTGGGGATGGATGATGATTTTGACTGTAAGCGGGTTTCAGCCCCTGTGAAGCTGGATCCGGCGCTGGTGCGGCAGTTTGCGAAAATGGCGGAGAAGGTGGCCGGCTTGCTGGACCTCACCGGGGTGATGGACCTGGAGGTGATTCTTCATCAGGGTGTGCTCAAACTGCTGGAGATCGATGCCCGGCTGCCCAGCCAGACGCCGACTGCGGTCTACAAGGCGACCGGGGTCAACATCGTTGAGCTTCTGTACCGGGTGTTCTCGCTAGGGGAGCTCCCCCGGGAGGTGGACCTTTCGGTAAAGAGTGGGGTCGTTTACGAGCATATCAGGGTTTCCCCGGAAGGTTTGGAAACCCTGGGGGAGCACATCATCTCCGATGCCGGCCCTTTGAGGCTGGTGCGGGACTTCTACGGAGCGGATGAGGCTCTGACGAATTTTGAGCCGGGGCGTGGGGAGTGGGTGGCCACTCTGATCGTTACCGGTGCCGATGGAGACGAGGCCTGGGAAAGGCGCTGTGAAGTGCTTGCCGCCATCGGGAAGCGCTTTTCCCGCTGAGAATTAAAGGGTAGGGAAACTCCTACCCCTTTCGTTGCGCCGTCTTCAGTGCGGCTGCCGCCCGGGAAGCCGAAAAACTGGCGCTGACCGGCAGGGTGATGGGCATTTTTCCGGGGGCAGTGGTATGGCCGAAAGCGGCGGTTTGGCAGTGACCTTGAGAGTTGTTCCGGGAATCGGAAAACTGAAAGGAGCCTCTGGATGAGTACGACAAAGGAAAGATATTATCGGAAGCGGGTGGACTTCTATCTTCTTATCAACAAGATCAAGCTGTGGCCGTCGCGCACCGGGGTCCTTCACGGCATCAGGAAGATCGTCAAAAAGGGGAAGTATGCCGAGGTTACCACTCACTGCGGCCACACCTTCCAGGTACGCCTGTCCAAAAACAGCCGTGCCGCCCGGTGGCTGCGCAACAAGTGGGTCTTTGAGAGATGCCGCTCCTGCAGGATACCGGCCTGGAAGATCGAAAAGTTTGCCGCCACCCGCTTCACAGAGCACTACGGCAGCGATCTCCGGGATCCTCAGTAGAAGCCTTCTCCCAGGGGAGCCGCCGAGAGGGCGAAAAAGGGGTCTTATCCTTGCGGGTGTTGTTGCTAACGGCAGTGTGGAAATCGAGAAGGCGCCTGGGGAAGTTCTTTGCGGATTTGCCCTGGCAGCCGGATAAAACAGCGGGAGATGATCTGAGTTGAGTATCACCTGGACGGAAACGCAGAAGCAGCGACTCGGCGAACTGGATGCCGGAGAAGACAACATTAAGGGCAGGTTTTTCGATTCCCCTCAGGAGCGCGACCGGGCCTTTCAGGTGCTGGAAAGGGAGCTGGCGGCCAGAAACAGGGAGGCGCTGCAGGTGCTGAAAAACACCACCCGCCGACCTCTGCTTTCCCTGGTTGAAAGCAGGCTGGTGGAGCGGCTCACGAAAGAAGGTTTTGTGCAGGTGGTGACACCGATTCTGCTGTCCCGGGGCATGCTCGGTAAAATGACCATTACTCCGGATCACCCGCTGTTCAGGCAGGTTTTTTGGGTGGACGGGGATAAGTGCCTGCGGCCGATGCTGGCTCCGAACCTTTACCACCTGTTGCGCGACCTGTTGCGCTTATGGGGCAAGCCCGTGCGGATCTTTGAAGTGGGCCCCTGTTTTCGCAAGGAATCGGAGGGCATGCGGCACCTCAACGAGTTTACCATGCTCAACCTGGTAGAACTGGACGACCTCGAAGGGCGGCAGGAGGAGAGGCTGCGGCAGCTGGCGGCAATTGCCATGGAAGCGGCGGGGATTAGGGATTATCGGCTGGAGAGGAACACCTGCCACGTTTACGGGGATACAGTTGACTTAGTGGCCGGAGACCTGGAACTCGGGTCCGGCTCCTGGGGGCCCCATAAGCTTGATGAGCAGTGGGGGATTACGGATCCCTGGGTGGGGATCGGAATCGGGTTGGAGCGCCTGGTGGTGGCCCTCAGGGGGCACGGCAACATCCGCAGAGCGGGGCGGAGCCTTTCCTACCTCGACGGAGCCAGGCTGAACATCTGAGATCCCTCGTTGAGGAGGGACGGCCGGTCGTTGTGGAGGAACGAAAGGGAGCGTGCCGATAATCCTCCGGGCCGGCAGCTTCTAACGGTGCCCGCCGGTAGGCGGGGCAACCGGCTTCCGGGACGCAGGCGGGATGGATCGTGCTCTTTCGTTAAGCGGTGATTTGTTGGCTAAAGTGAGGATGAAAGGAAGATGACCCGACTTTTACAGAGCGATGTGGAGAGGATTGCAGAGGAGATCGCCGATTATGACGAGGAATTGCTTGGGAAAACGGGGCTGACCTTGCGGCAGATAGCCTGCAGGGCTGCCGGTATTTCCGAAGCCGGCCTGGAGCAGGCAGCCGGCAGGCTTCCGGTTGCCGTTATTCCCGTTACCGCCGGGCAGGGGGTGATCCCCTTTTTTGCCCAGGCGGTTCAGGCTGTTGTCCGGCACCTGGGATTTGCCGCAGCGATCCCCGGCAGCTCTGATGTCGCCGGGCTGGCGGAGGCGGTTGCCGAAGGGGCAAGAATTATCTTCCTGGCAGATGACCGGAAGTTCATTGCTCTCAATATCCTCTCCGGGGTTATGGCGGACAACAACGAGGCTACCGGCCGCGGCTTTGTAACCGCCTTAAACGCCCTGGCCGGCGGATTAAGAGGGAAGGAGGTCCTTGTTCTGGGAGCCGGCCCTGTGGGAATGGCGGCCATTTCCCACCTGGTGGTGTTGGGAGCCCGCCCGGCGGTTTTGGACACCGATCCCCTCAAGGCCCGGTTTTTGGAGCTGAACGGCAATCTCATTGTGGAGCACCGGCTGCGCCCGGCCCTGGCGAAATACCGCTATCTTGTCGACGCCACTCCCCGGGGGAATTTCATCGGGGTTGGCGATCTGCACCCCGAAGCCTTTCTGGCCATACCGGGGATGCCTCCGGGGCTCACCCAAGAGGCCTTTGCCGCCTTCCGGGACAGGGTGATTCACGATCCCCTGCAGATCGGTGTGGCTACTATGCTGGCCATGGCTGTGGGGAAACCGGAATCCGGCGGAGGCGATGCCGGGGGTTAGCAGGTGTGCCGCCGGACTCAATAATCCGGCAGAACGGGAGAGGGATGGCTCCAACATCAGGAGATGGCGGCTTTTTGTTCGAAGCACGGCGTTGACGATGAGGTCTTCTTACTGTATAATGTAAGTGCTGCGAAATTCCTCGGTAGCTCAACGGTAGAGCATCCGGCTGTTAACCGGAGGGTTGCAGGTTCGAATCCTGCCCGGGGAGCCAGGGGCCCATAGCTCAACGGTAGAGCACTCGGCTCATAACCGATTGGTTCCAGGTTCGAATCCTGGTGGGCCCACCATTTTAGAGGTCAGAGACCGGATGTCGGAGGCCGAAAACGAATATCGTTGGGCGCGTAGCTCAGCGGTAAGAGCGCATGACTCACATTCATGAGGTCGTAGGTTCGATTCCTACCGCGCCCACCAGAAAATCCCCCGCTGACCGTGTGGTTGGCGGGGGATTTTCTTGCGCCGCAAACCTCTCCAGGTCGCCTTAAAATTGGGGTGGCAACCGGCGCTCCTTACCTTAGACCGCTGCAGAGTTGAGCGATGAAAGCGGAGCCTATAGGTTTTTGCCTGGCTGAAGGGATGAGTAGGAAAGGTTAATAAAAAAGAGCCCGGTAGAGAGATTGCCGGGCTCTTTTTGAGCTTTTTCAGATAACCGCCTGGACGATGAAATTGAGGATAAAGAAAAGCGTTGAAACTGTTACCACAGGGTGCACCTTTGCCAGCTGTCCTTTGCAGAGCTTTACGAGGCAGTAGAAGATAAACCCTGCCGCGATGCCGTAGGAAATGCTGTAGCAGAAGGCCATGAAGATTCCGGCGAAGAAAGCGGGGATTGCGTCGTCCATTGAATCCCATTTAATGTCTTTGAACGCCGCCATCATCATGATACCGACGACGATTAATGCCGGTGCGGTTGCAGCCGACGGCACGATGCCCGCAACGGGAGCCAGGAATATTGCCAGTAAGAAGAGAAGGGCGGTCACCACGCTGGTCAGGCCGGTGCGGCCTCCGGCTCCAATGCCGGCCGCGCTTTCGACGTAAGTGGTCGTGTTGGAAGTGCCGAATAAAGCACCGATTGAGGTGGCGATTGCATCGGCGAAGAGCGCCCTGTCCATTTTGGATTTGAAACCGCTGCTGCTCAGCATCGCTTGTTCATCCTCTTCGCTGAAGATGCCGGTTTTGCGGCCGGTACCTATAAAGGTGCCGACTGTGTCGAAGATGTCCGTCAGGCTGAAGGCAAAAATTGTAATCAGAACGATGAGAATTTTTTCGCTGTCGGCAAACAGGGAAGGAAGACCGCTGCTGGTGAAAACCGTTCCGAATACCGATCCCAGTTCGGCAAAGGATGCTGCAATACCGGTGGAAACGCCGATTTCTGAGACGTCGACGATCCCCATGGGAATGCCGATGATTGTTGTGCCGATGATGCCCAGCAAAATCGCTCCCTTCACCCTGAGCACGAGCAGGATAACGGTGAGGGCAAGGCCGATCAGGGAAAGCAGAACGGTTGGATTGTTGAAGTCTACCAGTGCGGGGACTGCGCTGGAATTAATAATGGCAGTGCCGCCTTCCAGAACAGTATACGTCCCCGGGTCCGCAGTGAAGTTGATGAGCCCCGCGCTCTTGATCCCTATGTAAGCGATGAAGATACCGATACCTCCGCCGATAGCGCTTTGGAGAGCCCTAGGAATTGCAGTAATGATGACCTTGCGGACTTTGGTCACCGTCAAAACGATATTGATGAGACCGCAGATGAAAACCATCGTCAGCGCCTGCTGCCAGGTGAAGCCTAAGCCGAAGCAGACGGTATAGGTGAAAAAGGCATTTAAGCCCATACCGGGAGCCAGGGCGTAGGGCACATTGGCAAACAGGCCCATGACCAGTGTGCCGACTGCTGAAGCAATGATCGTCGCAAGAAAGACGGCACCCCACGGAATGCCGGTCTGCGATAAGATTGCGGGATTGACGAAAATGATGTAAGACATGGTAAAGAAGGTTGTCAGTCCGGCGATGATTTCCGTTGACACTGTGGTGCCGTTTTGCTTCAGCTTGAAGAACCTTTCCATCACAACTCCTCCTTTCGAATGTGCTTTTTAGTTTTCGCCCTTCTTTTATTGAAGAGCGGGGATGAATTCACCGTTACAAAAAAGCAGCGAACACAGTCATGCCTGCCATTGAGGCGAAAGAACTGCCGGGCAGGCTTATCTACTGCGCTTTTTTGTTGAATAACGTATGAATTCACCATTTATACATAGTATCAAATATTTACTCGCTTGTCTTGCCCGAAATTAAATTTTTTTGCCGGTATGTTTGGCTTCTTTTGGCTGAATTGACAACAAAAGCTGGCGGTTCTCTTATGTGCAAAAAAGAACAATCCATGACTCCGAACTCAGCGTGTAGTTGTTTTCAGCAAGCATTTTGCAAACGGCTTCAAAGAGTTCAGGATGATGCCTGTTTTTGCAGCGCCAGGTGACCCTCAAACCAGTCGATAAACTGGCGGGCGGTTCTGGGGGAGCGGCCGTTGTGGCGCTCGGCCCACCTTAAGGCTTCCCTGTAGAGGAGATCCTGGGGCACCAGTATACCCCTCTGCTGTGCCAGTGCTGAAACGATCTTTAAGTACTTCTCCTGATCCGGAGCGGTAAAGATCACCGTGATTCCAAAGCGGTCGGCCAGGGAAAGCTTTTCCTGAATGGTGTCATTTTTACGGATTTCCTCTGTCTCTAAATCGGGGCGGTCGCCGAAGCCCTCTTTGACCAGGTGACGGCGGTTGGAGGTGGCATAGATCAGCATATTTTCCGGTCTGCTCTCCAGGCCGCCTTCCAGCACCGCCTTCAGAGCGGTGTAGTTTTCCGTGCTGTCGGAGAAGGTCAGGTCATCCACGAAGATGATAAACTTCTGTCTGCGCCCCCTGAGAATACGGATGATTTCCGGGAAGTCTCCTAAATAGGCTTTCGGCACTTCGATGATGCGCAGGCCTTGAGAGTGGTACTCGTTCACCAGAGCCTTGACGGTGGATGATTTCCCGGTCCCCCTGTCGCCGTAGAGGAGCACATTGTTGGCAGGATAGCCCCTTAAGAACTGCAAGGTGTTCTCCAGCACCTGGGCGCGCTCCTCTTCGTAGCCGTAGAGATCGGAAAGCCTGACCGGATCGGGGAAAGCCACTCCTTTCAGGCGGCCGGATTTTCCCCGCCGCTCCCAGATAAACGCCCTGTAGCGGGCGAAGATTCCCGCCCCGACTTCCCTGTAAAATCGTACGAGTTCGCCCAGGCATTCCTCCCAGCTGCTGCCGGAGAAAAATGCCTCCTTCAGCTTCTCCTGAGGGCCGGCTGCGGAATCTTCCGGCGGGTTGCTGTTTGGGGAGGTCCATTCGGGCAGCCCGTCAAGCAGCGCCTTGTCCAATTGGCAAAGGGCGGCGGCCCGTTCCTTGATGGTGGATGCTCGAACCTGCGCTACGAGCTGCAGCGCCTCCAGGTCTTTTCTTACCGCGGCTACCAGGGACTTCCATTCCTGGCCGGTGGCGCAGCGTCGGGAGAAGGGGTTGTCGTCGTAGATGATCAGATCGATAACGCGGCCGGCAAGGGTTGTGTTGGATGATGCCAGGGAAAAGAAGAGTTCGTTGTAGAGGTTGAGGAATGTTAAGGGATCCGGCCTGCTGCAGAGGGATTCCGCAAGGGCAGTGAAATTCTTGATTACAATGTCATCCAAAAGATTCCTGTAGATGGATAGAGAGGAGAGGGCGAGACGGATCTGGTAAAATATATCTCCTGTAGTGTTGATTTCCAAGAATTATCACTCCCGGGCGAGTTTTTCTGCTCCTGTAAGGTTAATACCGGCGGCAAATGATGTCAAGGGATTTCGCTGTAGATTTTGCTGACCTCGGGAAGCAATTATGCGGCCCTCCGGTGCATAAAGAAAGGGGTGGGAGGGATAATATAGATAAAAATTTTTGGAGGTGTTCTTCGGAGTGGATATTCAAGGGATCCAGCAAAGTCTCAACCAGATCGCCCAAATTTGCAATCAGTTGAACCAGAATGAACAGGCCAACGTATCCCGCCTGAACCAGTTGGCCGAATACGAGCGTTCGGCCGCCCAGCAGATGCAGCGCTGCATTCAGATGATCAACCAGGTTTCCCAGCAGCTGCAGCAGATTTCCACGGTTCCCGGCACCCAGTATACCACACCCGGGCAGTTTACCTACTCGGTGCAGCCCCCGATGGGCGGGACAGGCCAGTTCGGGCAGGCGGGGCAGCAGACCTTCACCGCGGGCCAGTTCGGAACCTCGGCAACTTTTGAGTCGGCCAGGGAAATTGGAGGCCGCGGGGAAAATGAGGGTGACGGTGGAGCTGCCAGGGCCAGCGGACCTGTCAGCAATGTCGGAAGCAGGCCCGGCGGAGGCTTCCCCACCTTCAATACCAATAAGGACATCGGGCAATAGCCTCTGGGTGTGCCTGTATCCTGACAGCGAAATAAGGCTGCCGGTAAGAAACGGCAGCCTTGCTAATTTAACCTACTTGCCATTCATATTTGCGTTACCCGCTTGGTGCGATTGTCCTGTTCCAACTCGCGGGCCGGCATTTTATTTCTGACCGGTTGTTAAAATATGGTTGATGTGCGCTGGGGGTGGTTAGATGCTCTTAATCGCCGTGCGGGCGTTAATCCTTTATTTACTGCTGGTTTTGGTGATGCGCTTGATGGGGAAGCGCCAGATCGGGCAGCTGCAGCCTTTTGAGCTGGCGATCACCATTGTCATTGCCGAGCTTGCCGTTATCCCCATGAGCGATACGAGGATTCCGCTGACCAACGGGATCATCGGCATCCTGGTTCTGATGTCGGTCGAGATCGCCTTTTCTCTGCTCATCCTCCATAGTGAAAAAGCGCGGAGCATCATCTGTGGAACTCCGACCATTCTGATTAGAAACGGAAAGCCAGATCGGGAGGCCATGCGGCGCGTCCGCGTCAACATCAACGACCTCCTGGAACAGCTCAGGAGCAAGGAATACCCCAACATGTCCGATATTGCCTATGCCGTTCTGGAGACCAACGGTTCCATTTCCGTGATCCCCAAGGCGGATGTCAAACCGCCTACGGCCAGAGATTTAAAAGTGCCGGTTACCCAGCCGGGATTTCCTGTTTCTCTGATCATGGACGGCAAGGTAAACTTGAGAAACCTGCAGATCGCGGGATTGACGATGGATGTTCTTCTCCAGGAGGCTAACAAGCAGGGTATCCGGGACCTGCGCCAGGTGTTTTTCGCTCAATACACAACTGAAGGGAAAGTCGATTTCATCCTGGATGAAAGGGGATGATGGATGTGAAACGGGTTTTCGGTGCCTACATGATAGTTCTGACCGTTGTCGGCCTGATTATTGCGGGAGGGGTGATTTCCCAGAGGTACTTGCAGCGGAGTGCAGACAGCCTGGCAGCGGAACTGAAGGATGCCAAAGCTCTCATGGAGCAGGATAACTGGGATGAGGCGGAGGAATCCTTTGACAGGTTTGTGGGGCACTGGAGAGAGGTGCGGCGGTATTGGGCAATGTTTACCGATCACTTTGAACTGGACAACATCGATATGAAACTGGTGCGTGCCAGGGAGTTCATCCGTACCCGGGATGCGGTCAACGCCTCCGCCGAATTCGGAGAGGCCGTTCAGCTTCTCGAACACATTCCGGAACGGGAGCGCCTTACCCTGAATAATATCTTTTAGCAGCGGTAGATCTTTCTGCAGCGCGAACTCCCCTACCGCTGCTGCCGCCATTTGGAGTGATACCCCCCACAAGACGCCCTGTTTTTTAGCGGTTATTTCTCACCTTGAGGGTCCTCCGGTTCGGCGTCCGTGTCTGCAGAGCTTTGTGCCTCGCTGACTCGTAACTTCCGCCCTTTTAAATCCATTCCCGTATTTTTCTTGCCCGGCAGTGGGCAGGAAAAATTAAATTACAATTAATAGCAAGCAGGGGATTGCCCGTTGGGGAGAGAAATCATCCTCCAGTTTCCGACTAAAGGAGGTAAATGGGGGATGAGTTGGAGGAAGTTGATTGCTGCCGTTGTCGCTTTGACAGGCTTCCTGGCCAGCTGGTGCCTGACAGCTTCGGCGGCTCAGGCGGTGGAACCGGTGCAGGTCTTTGTTAACGGGAAGAGCGTCTCTTTTCCCGATGTCCGGCCCTTTATCCAGAACGGCAGAACCCTGGTGCCGGTCAGGTTTGTTGTGGAAAATCCTGCTTTCGGGGCAGTTGTTTTTTACGAACCGCAAACGAAAAAGGTGACCATCAAACGGGGCGGCATCACTGTGGATTGCTGGCCTGACAGCCGGACGGTTCTTGTCAACGGTGGGAGCCGGCCCCTGGATGTTGCCCCTGTTCTCAAAGAGGGCAGGACAATGGTGCCGCTGCGTTTCTTGAGTGAGACTTTCGGAGCCGATGTTGGCTGGGACGGGGTGACGCGGATTGTGCGGATCACCATGCCCTTAAGGAGAAAGATCGTCCTGGGATATTACTACGGGAGTTCTTACGGCGAGTTCCTGGAGCGGCATGCCAATCTTACCGATGTTGCCTTCCACTGGTACACTGCGGATGAAAAGGGAAATCTGGTGGATGAAAAGCCTCTAGGCTACCAGCTGGCATTGGATTACGCCCGTGCCCAGGGGGTACGCACCCAGGTTTCGGTTATTCTTACGGATCCGGTGAAACTCCATGCCCTGCTCGGCAGCCGGGAGGCGCGGCAGAATTTTGTCAACGGCGCCCTCGACCTTGTGGCAAGGGAGGGCTACCAGATCTTCAACCTGGACTTCGAAGGGGTCAAAGCGGAGGACCGCAGCGGTTATTATGCGCTCCTCTCGGAGCTTTCGCAGGCTCTCAAGAAGAAGGGGATCGGCTTTTATGCGACGGCACCCGCCATGGAGAAGCCGGTCTCCTGGCATGCTGCCTACGACTACGGGGAGATGGGGAAATACGTCGATAAGGTTGTGATCATGGCCTACGACCTGCACTACCGGACGGGGCCTCCGGGACCCATCGCCCCCTATGACTGGGTCAAGCGCGTCGTCGCTTACGCCAGGCAGTTCCTGCCCGCCGACCAGATCATTCTCGGATTGGGGGTTTACGGCCGTGACTGGCCGGAGGGAAAGCCGGCCACCTCCCTGACCTACCAGGCTGCGGAGGCTCTCGCCGCAGAGCGCCAGGTGCAGCCTGCCTGGCACCCCGTTTACTGCCTGCCGCACTTTGAGTATTACGATGAGGCAGGGGTAAAGCATGAGGTCTGGTATGAGAACAGGGCGAGCCTCAAGCTAAAGCTCGACCTGGCCGAGAGTCAGGGGCTCGCCGGGGTGTCCATCTGGCGCCTGGGATACGGATTCCCCGATTTTTGGGCGGATGTGGCCGCCTTTAAATAGGCTGTCTCCACTGTCTTCTGCTGATGTTTTGACGGGTTGGCCAGCATGGTTAACATAATAATACTGCTATCAAAATCTCTTGCTCACGGTTAACAAAAGGCGCGGCTGCGGCCGGAGGATCGACTCAAGGCAAAGCGGCATCGTCCCAGAATGGCGGCGGCAGCCGGCGTCGGCAGGGAATGGGGGTTTCTTGATGAAGGAGGTAACCATTTACACCGACGGTGCCTGCTCCGGGAATCCGGGGCCCGGCGGCTGGGCGGCAGTGCTCGTCTGCAACGGCCATCAGAAGGAGATCAGCGGCCGGGAGGAGCTGACGACGAACAACAGGATGGAGCTTACCGCCTCCATTGAGGCACTGAAGCAATTGAAAGAGCCCTGTCATGTCCACATCTATTCCGATAGCGCCTACCTGGTCAACGCCTTTCAGAAGAAATGGGTTGAAAACTGGAAGAAAAATGGCTGGCGGACGGCTTCAGGAAAGCCGGTGGAAAACAGAGACCTGTGGGAGGAACTGCTTGCGGTCATGCGGCCCCACAGTGTTTGCTGGCATAAGGTAGAGGGGCACCGGGGGAACCCCTACAACGAGTACTGCGACAGGCTGGCGAGGAAGAGGATCAGGGGATAGGGGGTGGTGATTTCCTAATTGTTTCATATAATAAAATGAAATGCATTAAAGGAGAACCAACAAATTAAATTGCGGAAAATGTTAAGGGGGGGTATCAAAAGTTTCCTGCAACCTGCAGGATGGGCCACTTGATGCCGGCAGCCAGGTTGTTTGCTCCCACGGAGCGCGGAAACGGATTTCAGGTCAATGCTGCCAGAACAGCAGTGCCTGGCTTCACGCTCCCCTTGTTGGGAGCGCGGAACCTTTCCGGGAAACAAAAACAAAATGGTAGAAACAAATTGGGATAAGCAAGCCCGTACCTGGGGAATGATCTGCCATCTGAGCGCTCTTTCCGTGTTTATCGGAATACCTTTCGGAAATATCCTTGGGCCTCTTATAGTATGGTTGATTAAGAGGAATGACCATCCCTTCATCGACCAGCAGGGAAAGGAATCTCTGAACTTCCAAATTTCATTGCTGATCTACAGTACAATTTCGGCTATTCTGGTATTTGTTGTTGTGGGAATTATTTTTCTCATCTTCCTTGGAATCCTGGATGTGGTGGCGGTGATCATCACATCCATCAAGGCCAGCGACGGTGAACACTTCAGGTACCCGTTGACGATAAGGTTTTTGAAATAAAAAATATATCTTCTAGAAAGCATTTCTAATTTTGCTCTCCAACATAGTTTGACTGCCCTATTAATTGTTGGTATAAGTTTATATGATGTTCCGTTCGGAACCGATAGAAAAGCGAGAAGAGCCTTTAGGGCTCTTTTTTGATCGTCAGCATCACTATGTCGTGATCTGATGAATGTATCCAGAACTAATAAAAATAGATAAATCCTGAAATGTTTAACTCAAACGGCAATTAATAGCAGGATTTATGGTTAGAATGTCGAAAAAAACAAGTAAAAGACTAATATTATTGATTTGATTCCTTTGTAGTTAAGCCGGTACCCTCAATAGGGAGGTGGTTTAATGTTTTTGAAACTTTTAGCAGCATTAGGGGAAAGTTTTAAGAATGCTGGCATGGAACCTGCTGAAGTTTTGAGTTTAATTTCCGATGTTTATTCCCAAGGTAAATTTTTGGAAAATGTAGCGCGGTCAAGTCCAAATTTGTGTGTAAATTCCCTCTGGCAGATAAGATCACCCCGTTTTAAGCTACATTTACCTGGGTATCGGCATTATTCACCTCCTTCTGCTGTTTTTCTGTGTTAGC
>JAALLR010000141.1_pt1 | contig 24191 bp, 21 predicted proteins | sample 7245931 | NCBI WGS metagenome assembly JAALLR01 (sample SAMN13049201, study PRJNA578106) | oil field metagenome | isolation source: filtered produced water from oil reservoir B9 | place: USA:offshore Texas | collected 2016 | reverse complement strand
GGCATTATTTGACAACCAAACCAAATCTCAGAAAAAATGTATAATCATGTACATCCGTGTGTTTTTACCTCCATGAGTTTCATGCCTTCCTTGTAATTTCATAATTTCCCCCGGAAACCAAAGAGGTTTTTTCATTTGAGTTTGTTTCTTAACCATTGAATTTAAAAAAGATTAAAAAAAGAGAGTGGGTGACCCTGTAGAGGGGAGCTTTGTCTTTGCTTTTACCGCAGTTAGCCCGTGCTCCGGCAAAGAACGTGCGCGGCTTGCTACATCTTGCACAAAGGATGGTCCAAAGGTGAGAAGAGTACCCCTTAAATATCTCAGGCCCGGGATGAAAGTGGCGCGCTCAGTTTACGATAGCAGCGGACGATTGCTTTTGGTTGCAGGGATAACGCTGACGGATAACTTTATTCAACGCCTGTCTGGAATGGGTATCGGTTCCTTATATGTTGAGGACGATGTCTTCAGCGGTGACGTTGGCGTGAGCGAAGTCGTGCCGCAAAGCATCCGTATGGAATCTGTAAAACTCTTAAAAGAAACCTATCACAATGCGGAGAACCAAAGATGCATCGACACCCGAACGGTCCAAAAGACGGTGGACGGCCTCATTGACGAAATCCTGAGTAACTACGGAACGATGATCAACTTCTACGAAATCAGGACATACGACGATTATACTTTCGACCATTCGGTGGATGTCTGTATACTCTCCGTCTTGACCGGAATCACCTTGGGGTACAACCGGCTGAAACTGAGGGAGTTGGGAACCGGTGCCCTCCTGCACGACATCGGGAAGGTCAAAGTCAGCAAAGGGGTACTGAACAAGCCGGGAACTCTAACACCGGATGAGTGGCAGAAGATCCGCCGGCACCCGGAAGACGGCTTTAATATCTTGCGGAGGCATCACGACATACCCCTTCTCTCGGCCCACATAGCCTTGCAGCACCATGAACGCCTGGACGGGAGCGGTTACCCGCGACGCTTATCCGGCGAAGAGATACATGAGTACGCCAAGTTGGTGATGATTGCCGACGTATTTGACGCCCTGACCTCCGACAGACCCTACCGAAAGGCATACACAGTCGTTCAGGCGCTCGATCATATCAAATCCCTTGCAGGTAAACTATTTGAGAAAAAATTTGTAGCCGCCTTTTTCTCCAACATCTCACCATTCCCGGCAGGCACTGTTGTGCAGCTGAGCACCGGGGAGATCGGCCAGGTCGTGAAAATAAATCCCCAAAAACCGGCCAGGCCGGTGGTGGAAGTGCTCTTTGACCGTAAAAACAGCAGGTTGCCCCGACCTTTTAAGATCGACCTTTCCGGCGAACCCTCTTTGTCGATTGTGAAAGTGCTTTCCGAAGAAGAAATCTGCAAACTGGCGTGCAGTACGCCATAGTCAGGTGGGATGCACATACGGATCGACGTTGTCAGGGATTATCTAATTCTCAAGACTCTGGAGACCATGTCAAGATCTCCTCCTGATGGGAAGCATTAACTGCAGTGTGAGATAGCGGGCCGGGGTAAATGCAAGCTTCAAGGCTGCTTCCATACGGGCAGTTTGTTGCTTCTGACAGTAAAAAATAGAACAATCGATGTGAGTATCTGGTGAGTTCGTTTTTGTAAGAAAGGAGAAGTGGATTATGGTAAAAAAACTGGTAGTCTTCGATCTGGCGGGCGAACTTTACGGCGTGGACATATTCGACGTCCGGGAAATAGTCGGGGATACACCAGTCACCAGAATACCTAGGGCACATTAACCCATGTGTGGGAAGGAGTAATGCTCACCTCAACGGACATCTTCCGAGAAAATGTTTCTAAGAAAGGGGGAAAAATTGCTCCGCCGAGCAGGAGCGACCGGTGGTATGAAGGAAAAGCTTATGGGAAGCTTGCGAGTGAGGATGACTGTTTTGTTCGGGCTGGTTGTTCTAATCGGGTGCCTGGTCCTGTCGTTGATGAGTGAGAGGCGCGCCGAGCAAGCCCTGGAAATAGAGGCTAAGGACGCCATGCTCAAAGTGGCCCAGCAGGTTGCTGAGACCCAGGACAGCAGGATCCAGGCGCGGCTTTGCCTGGTGGAAAGCGTTGCCGCCCAAGATGTTATCCGCGGCAGGTGGGGTGAACGCGAAGCAACACTGGATGAAAAAATAGCAGCCCTTCGCAGCGAAATGCAAAGGGCGGCAGAACTCGGCTTCAAACAATTCGCCATCGCCGACAGGGAGGGGAACGCATTCTTTTCCGACGGCGGCAAGGCCAACATCGCCGATCGGGAATACTTTAAGATTGCCCTTAGTGGAGAGACTGCCGTCTCCAGCACGATCGTCAGCAGAGATGATGATTCCGTAGTATTCGCGTATGCAGCACCGGTACGCCACTATGCCACCAACGAGATAACCGGTGTACTGGTCGGTATGGTGGACGCCACCATGTTCAGCAACCTGGTGGCCGACGTTACTTACGGCCGCACCGGTTATGCCTTTGCTGTTGACGGCAACGGCAAGACCATTGCCCATAAGGACATTGAGAGGGTATTGTCCCAGGAAAACCTGATTGAGCAGGCGGGGTCCGACAATTCTCTCCTGGCAGAGGCAGTCTCAAGGATGGCGAAGGGGGAGGAAGGGGTCAGCACCTATACCTTCCAGGGCCAGGAAAGGATCATGGCCTATGCGCCGGTTAAGACGACCGGTTGGTCACTGGCGGTCACCGCCCCTGCAGCCGAGGTGCTGGAAGAAGTGGCCAGCCTTAAGCATTCACTGCTGACTTTGTCTTTTATAATAATAATCGTTGCTCTCTTGCTGACTTACGTAATGGCAAGAACCATTGCCACTCCTCTGATCGTGGTAGAGAAACACCTGGGGCACATAGCCGGTGGTGACTTCACGCAGCCGGTGCCGGAGAAGTTTCTCAATATGAAGGACGAGATAGGGAAGCTGGCCCGGGCGGTGGATGGGATACAGGCCGGCATCAGGCCGCTTTTATCGGACCTCAAAGATAGCGCCAAAGTCCTGTCCGGCAACTCAGAAAATCTAAGCGCTGCCTCAGAAGAGATCGCCTCCTCCTCCAGTGAAGCGGCCAAAGCCATTGAGCAGGTGGCTGCAGGTGCCTCAGAACAGGCGGAGCATCTGCAGGAGATCCTCAAGCTTACAGAAAACATAGCCCATCATCTGGAGAACGTAGAAAACGAACTCGGCAACGTCAAGGACAGCAGCGAAGAGGCCTCCAGGCTGGCCGGAGTGGGCAAGAAAGAGTTGGACGTTCTTATCGCCTCCATCAACGGCGTGCACGAAGCCTTCAAAGGTGTCGTCGAAAAGCTGACCGTCTTAAGCAGCTCCGTCAATCAGGTCGGTGAAATACTGGAAGTGATCAACAGTATAGCCGACCAGACGAATCTCCTGGCCTTGAACGCCGCCATTGAAGCGGCGCGTGCCGGGGAAGCCGGCCGCGGTTTCGCCGTTGTGGCGGAGGAGGTCCGTAAGCTGGCCGAAGAATCCCGCGCTTCTTCAGAAAAGATCAAGGGTCTGCTGGGCACCATTGCGGCTGAGACAAATGAAGTGGTGAACACGTCGGAGAGCGTCGACAAACAGGTTGTCGAGCAATTGGAGAGCGTGAACAACACGGTCAGGTCCTTTGATGATATCCTGGCTTCGGTTGCGGCAATAATGCCGAAGATCGAAGAAACCTACCGCCATATGGACTTGACCGTCAGGGCCAAGGACACCATACTGGATCGAGTTCAGAGCATCAGCGCGGTATCAGAGGAGACATCGGCTTCGGCCCAGCAGATATCGGCCTCGGCTGAAGAACTGTCGGCTTCCACCGAAGATATAGCGGCTAACGCCCAGGAAGTATTAAAGGTGGCCAAAAACCTGGAAGAGCAGGTGGAGCGCTTTAAGATATGAGAATAGAATCGCAATTTTTTCGGGTGAATGGCCGTTAAATCACCGAAGCGCCCCTGATTCTGGGGTCGGTCAGCGGTCTCCCTCCTGGATTTGGTCAGGGTGAATTTGCCTCCCTGCCCTTTTTTGAATGCTGTGATAATATTATCAATCCTGTTGTTGCGGTGGCAAGAGAAGCGGGATGGAAGCGGCTACAAAAAAATTTTTTTCTAGCCTGGCAGGAGAATTGTTTGGCACGGCAAAATAAATATAAAATAAATAAAAAGGAATAAATCCATATCCGGACAGGTGGCCTTTAGCAATAAAGGCTGAAAAGGGAAACCGGTGCGAATCCGGTGCGATCGCGTCACTGTGAGGGGAAGACCCCCTGCAAGGTGCCACTGTCCGACACTTGATATCCCGCGAAGGGGCGGAGCCGGCTCAAGAGGCATCCGCTCCCGACTGCAGAAGGTGATATTGGGTGCCGGGTGGGAAGGCGCAGGGTGGGAATGCACCCGAGCCAGGAAACCTGCCTGTACCGGGGACACCGATGTCCTACGCTAGATAGGGAGGTTGTCCGCTTGCTCACCCGTTTTTGGTGGCTGCAGCCCCGGTCTTGTGTAGGCCGGGGTTTTCAATTTGGGGTTGTGGTGGCATGTTCGGAATAACGGCTGCAGGAACGCTTCTGCTGGCAGTTGGGCTGGATCTCTTGATCGGTGACCCGGAGAGCCGGTTCCACCCGGTGGCCCTGCTGGGAAAAGCGATCGCCGGATTGGAGGGCCTGCTGTACAGGGGCGCCGCATCCGGCAGGGGTCGGCGCCTGGCGGGTGCCGTTCTCGTTCTGGTCAGCGCTGCGCCTGTCTGCATCATCAGCTCACTTTTGCTGGCCCTTCTGGAGAGAGAGAGCCCGCTTCTGGCGGCGGCAGCAGGAGGGTTTCTCCTCTGGAGCACCATTGGAGCGAACAGCCTGAAGCGGGAGGCCCGCCGGGTTCTGGAATTTCTTCAGGATGGCGATCTCCAAGCGGCGCGGGAGCGGCTGGGGCTGATCGTGGGCAGGGATACGGAGCACCTGGATGAGGGGGAGATCACCAGGGCTACAGTGGAAACCGTGGCGGAGAACATTTCCGACGGGGTTATCGCTCCCCTCTTCTACTTCGCCGTCGGCGGGGTTCCCCTGGCCTTGACCTACCGGGTGATCAATACTCTAGATTCCATGGTGGGCTACCGAAACGAGAGGTACCGGGAATTCGGCTGGTTTGCCGCCAGGCTGGACGATGTTGCCAATTTCCTCCCCGCCCGCCTTACCGTACTTCTTCTGGTGGTCGGTGCTTTTCTCCTCGGTTACGACTGGCGCCGCGCCCTGTCCGTCACCTGGAGGGACGGGAGGAAACACGCAAGCCCCAACAGCGGCTATCCGGAAGCGGCGGTGGCAGGCGCCCTGGGCATCCGGCTGGGAGGCCTCAATTACTATCAGGGTATCCCCTCGCTAAGAGCGCATCTGGGGGATCCCCTGCAGCCTCTGGAGAGGTCTCAGATCGCTGCAGCCGTAAGGCTGGTCGACGCTGTGCTGTTCCTGTTTCTGTTCCTCTATTATGCCCTCTTCCTGCTTGCCGGCGGAAGCAACATCTTTCCCGGAGGGGGTTGGCGATGATCTTGCAGGGAACTGCCCTGATGCCGGGTTCCTGCGGGGAGCTGGTGCAGGGTACGCTACAGGGGGTTAATTTCCTGGTGACCTGTCCGGTCAACTGGTTCAGCAGGGTTACCGTTCATATCGGCCCTTCACTCAAGGATGCTTATCCGGCAGGGCGCTCGAAAACGGCACAGGCGGTGCGGAAGCTGCTCGACTGGTGTGGCTGCGAGGATTTCGGGGCGGTGATTGAAGTCGCCTCCACTATCCCTGTGGGCAAAGGGATGGCCAGCAGCACCGCCGACCTGGCTGCCGGCTGTTATGCCGTGGCAGCGGCCCTGGGGATCCGGCCGGATCCCGCTTTAATAGCCCGAATTGCCCTTTCCATCGAGCCCTCCGACGGGACGTTCCTGCCCGGCATCGCTCTCTTTGACCACGTCAGGGGGCGGCTTCGTGAGGGGCTGGGAAACCCCCTTTCCTTGGGCATCCTTGCTCTGGACTTTGGTGGCCGGGTGGATACTCTGGAGTTCAACAGGCGCCCGGACTTACGGGATTTGAACAGGGAAAACGAGCCCCAGGTGGAGCGCGCTTTAGATCTCGTCCGGCAGGGGCTGCTTCAAGGGGACCCGGTTCTTCTGGGACAGGGGGCAACGATGAGCGCTCTGGCACACCAGAGGATTCTCCCCAAGCCCCGCCTTGAAGAGCTGATCGATTTTACTGGCAGGCTGGGCGCCTATGGTGTCAATGTGGCCCACAGCGGCACCGTGACCGGGGTGCTGGTGGCGCCGGGGATGGAAAGGGACTGCGGTTTCACCTGCAGGATCCTTGAACGCTTTCCGGAGGTGAAGGCCTGCTACCCCCTGCGCCTGGTAGGGGGAGGGCCGCGCTTTCCGGGGAAAATCTCCGGCTGGAGGGGAGGTGAGTGCCGTGCAGAGGCATCAACACGGGGGTGACCTGACTCTGATGGCGGCGCGGTACGGAAGGCGCCCGGAGGATTTCCTGGATTTCAGCGTCAATGTCAACCCTTTGGGGCCCCCTCCGGCGGTAGCCGCCCTGCTGCGGGACGGGCTTAAGTACGCCACCGTTTACCCGGAGCCGGGTTGCCGGTCTTTAAAAGAAAGGTATGCCCCCTTTTTCGGGGTTCGGCCGGAGCAGCTGATCTTCACCAACGGCGCCGTGGAGCTCATCTATCTGGTTTTCATCGCCCTCCGACCGCGCACCGTGCTCATCCCCGGCCCGACCTTTCGGGAGTATGAGCTGGCGGCCAGAGCCTGGGGAGGGCGACTGAAAATGCTCCGGTTGGAGCCGGTAAAGGGGTTCATCCCCGGTACGCAATCCTTGATGCGGGCTGCCCGGGGTGCCGAGCTGGTTTTCCTCTGCAACCCCAACAACCCCGCGGGAAGCCTGATCCCGCCGCAGGTTCTGGAGGCCTTTCTTGAATTCTGCGAGGAGGAGGGGGTTTTTGCCGTGGTCGATGAATCGTTTCTGCTTTTCCACCCCCGCTGGCGGGAGCTGACCGCAGGGTCGGCGGCCGCTGCCAGCAGGCGGCTTCTCGTTCTGCAGTCCCTGACGAAGTTCTTTGCTATACCGGGACTGCGCCTCGGCTGCGGCATCGCCCATCCCGAGACCATCTCTCTTCTGGCGCGGTTCCATCCCCCCTGGCAGGTCAACGGCCTCGCCCAGGCTGCGGCTCTGGCCGCTTTGCAGGATGAAGGGTATGCCTTCCGATCGCGCCACTTAGTCGAAGAGGAGAGGTCGCGGCTGGCGGCCGCCCTCTCGGCCCTGCCGGGGATCCGGGTTTATTCCTCGGAAGCAAGCTATCTCCTGATAGAGCTGGCTTCACCCCTTTCGGCGCCCTTTGTTGCCGAAAGGCTCGCCCAAAGGGGGATCCTGGTGCGGGACTGCAGCAACTTTGCCTTTTTGGATGAACGCTTCATCAGGGTTGCCGTCAAGGGGCGCCGGGAAAACGAACTGCTGGTTCGGGAGCTGGCAGGGCTGCTGGCGGGGTTGTTTAAAGCGTGAGAGCGTGCCCTGTGCCAGGCTCCCTCGTCACTGTCCATCAGGACGATGTTACTGTTTTTTTCGGATGAGGCCGCCATGTTGCCTTTGGTAAGTGCCGATGCCCTAAGTTGCGCCTGCTGGGAGAAGAGGCGGCCTGATAAAGCCCCGGAAGCGAGGAATCGGAAACGATTCCGCAGCGGCCTGCTGCCTGCCGGGTATAGGGAGGTGGTTTTTATGATTGTCCGCCGCATCGTTTTGTAGGGGTTGTTGATGTTGGCCTTGAGGCCTGTTCACAGAAGGCGGGTTGTAACGGCTGGAAATGGTAAAAAACTAGGGGGGAGTGAGCTTCGTGCTTTTCCGGAGGTGTTTTTGGAGTTTGGTATTCCGGCGGCCGAAGAAGCTGATCCTGGTAGCGCTTTTGGTCGTGGTTTTGCTGCAGGCACCTGCTGCTGCCTATGCCATGCACATCATGGAAGGATTTTTGCCGGCAAAGTGGTGCCTTTTCTGGTGGCTTCTCACGATTCCCTTTATCCTGGTAGGGATGCTATCCATTTTGAAAACGGTAGAGCGGCACCCGCAGTTGAAGATGCTGTTGGGGGTGGCGGGGGCTTTTGCCTTTGTGCTGTCCGCCCTGAAGATCCCTTCGGTGACCGGCAGCTGCTCGCACCCGACCGGCGTCGGCCTCGGGGCGATACTCTTCGGGCCTGCGGCCATGAGTGTTCTGGGGTGCATAGTGCTGCTTTTCCAGGCCCTGCTGCTGGCCCACGGGGGTATCACCACCCTTGGGGCAAACGCCTTTTCCATGGCGGTGGTGGGCCCCTTCGTTGCCTATTATACCTATAAGCTCTGCTGCCGGCTGAAGGCACCGCTGTGGCTTGGGGTTTTCCTGGCGGCCATGCTGGGTGACCTCCTGACCTATGTCACCACCTCTTTGCAGCTGGCCCTGGCCTTTCCCGCCCAGGTTGGCGGGTTTACGGCGTCGCTGGTGAAGTTTATGGGGATCTTCGCCGTTACCCAGCTGCCCCTGGCTGTCAGCGAGGGGCTCTTGACGGTGGTCGTCTTCAACCTCCTGGCGGCTTACAACAGGCGGGAGCTGAAGGAGCTGTCGGTGCTTGGCGGTGAGAGCAGATTTACGGAAGGAGCCGGAATGAGATGAGGATGAGAAACCTTTTGTTGATCCTCCTGGTGGTACTGCTGGCGGCATTGCCTTTGTGGCTGCAGAGGGGGGCCGAGTTCGGGGGGGCCGACGGTTTGGCGGAGGAGGCCATCGGCGAACTCCGGCCCGGATACGAACCCTGGTTTGGGGCACTTTGGGAGCCTCCCAGCGGGGAGGTGGAAAGCCTCCTCTTCGCCCTGCAGGCGGCACTAGGTGCCGGGTTCATCGGCTATTACCTCGGTTATGGGAAGGGGAAGAGGGATGCCTCAAACGCAGGGAGAGGGACGGCTCCCGACGAGAAGTCTTTGGATGCCTTCAGGAGAACTTGAGGGAATGGTTGCCTGTAAATCTTTTGGTGGAGGCCACCCGATTCCCGGCGGCATAAGGAGGTAGCGCTTAAGCCTTGCTCAAAATCGACCAGTATGCGTACACCAACCGGTTGGCCGGGATGCACCCGGCGGAGAAGGCCCTTTTGGCCGTCCTGACGCTCGTTGTCGGCCTGGTCTTTTTCACCCCCTTGGTCTCTTTGTCGATCATTGCGGTAATGGCCTTGATGACGGTTGTCCGGGCGGGGATACCCCTTCGCTTCTACTGTAAGTTGATGCTGTTGCCCTTTGCCTTCCTTGTCCTGGGTGTATTCACCGTGGCTCTGACCGTTGCCGGGGACGGCGCCTCCTTTCTCTGGAGTGTGCGGATCGGAGGTTATGCGGTCGGGGTGACCGCTTCCGGGCTGCAGCAGGCGGGGGAGCTGTTCTTGAAATCGCTCGGGGCGGTCTCCTGCCTCTACTTTTTGTCCCTGACGACGCCTCTGGTGGAGGTGCTGGCCGTACTCCACAGGATGCGCTTCCCCTCCCTGTTGATCGAATTGATGTCCCTTGTTTATCGCTTTATTTTCGTGCTCCTGGAAACCGCCGATAAGATCTACATATCTCAGAGTTCGCGCTGGGGTTACGCCAGTTTAAAGACATCCTATCGTTCTCTGGGGCAGCTCCTGTCCAGTTTGTTCGGGAAGGCTTACTACAATTCTCAAATGCTTTTTTTGGCCCTGTCATCCCGATGCTATACGGGGAAGCTCAACCTGCTGGAAAGGCCGCTGACTTTTTCTAGAAAAAATATCGCGCTGATCGTCCTGCTGCAGATTTTGCTGATCGCCATCGGCCGTCTGGCGCCGGCCGGGATGGGAATCCCATGGAGGTGTACCGGTTGAAAAGTGAAGCCATCCTGGAGACGAAGAACTTGAGTTTCAGTTACTTTGACGGCAACCCGGCCCTGGTCGACCTCAGCATTTCCATCCCTGCCGGGAAGAGGATCGCTTTTCTGGGGCCCAACGGGGCGGGGAAGACCACCCTGTTTCTGCACTTCAACGGCCTGATGAAGCCGGAACGGGGAAAGGTCTACGTTGCCGGTAAGGAGATCCGCTACGATCGCGCCTCCCTTCTGGAGGTGCGCAAAAAAGTGGGGATCGTCTTCCAGGATCCGGACACCCAGTTGTTTTCGGCGAGCGTCAGGCAGGAGGTGGCCTTCGGACCTTTAAACCTCGGGCTGCCCCGGGAGGCCGTGCTGAGGCTGGTGGACAAAGCCATGGAAGAAACGGACATCGGCGACCTGCAGGAGAGACCGACTCACTTCTTGAGCTACGGCCAGAAGAAGAGGGTGGCCATCGCCGATATCCTGGCCATGCAGCCGCAGGTGCTGATCTGTGATGAGCCCACCGCTTGGCTGGATGCCGTTCATGCCCGCCGGGTGATGGGGATCCTGAGCGACATCAACAGCAGGGGGGTCACCGTAATAATCTCCACCCATGATGTGGACCTGGCTTATTCCTGGGCGGAATACATCTTTGTGATGAAGGCCGGGAGGGTGATCGGCGAGGGAACGCCTGATCGGGTGTTTGCCGACGGTGATCTCCTCCGGGAGGCGGAGCTGGCCAAACCGTTTGTCGCGGAGGTCTACGAGGAGCTCACGGCTAGGGGATGGGTGAAACCGGGCGCCCCGCCGAGGAGTGTGGAGGAGCTCCTGGCCAGGATCCGGGACGGGGATGGCGCCGCCGGCCGGGCTGCTTCCGGCAGCGGTAGGGGATGAGAGCGGCTGTGCTGCGGCTCTTTACCGGGATTGTGGAGGGGGAAGTGGTTTTATTGTTGGAAGGTGAAGTGTGCTGTCAAAGAAGCGCTACGCCCGGTCGCGGAGGCTGTTGCTGAGGTTGGGATGTTAAAAAAAGGCTTGGGGAGGCCTTTTCTTAATTTGACGGATGAGATGGGAGTGGGGCAGATGTTTCTGGAAAGGGAGTGCCCGGTCGGCTACCGCCGGCATGAAGGCAAACTGCTGCGCCGGGGTTATACGACCGGAACCTGTGCGGCCGCTGCCGGCCGCGCTGCAGCTCTGGCCCTGCTCGGGCAGAACCCGGAGCAGGTAACCGTCAGGCTTCCGGGCGGCTCCCTCGTCTCCCTGCGGGTGGGGGGCTGGGAGCGGTTTGCTGACCGTGCCAGAGCCTGGGTAATCAAGGATGCGGGGGATGACCCCGATGTGACACACGGGGCGCGCATTGAAGCCACCGTCAGGTTCTTCCCCGGTGAGGGGGTCGAGGTCCTCGGGGGTTGCGGTGTGGGTGTGGTTACCAGGCCGGGGCTGGCGGTTCAGCCCGGCCGGCCTGCCATCAATCCCGGGCCCCTTCAGATGATCCGGGAAAATGTGGCGGCTGTGCTGCCCTCCGGGTGCGCAGCGGAGGTCGTGATCGCGGTTCCCGATGGGGAGAGGCTGGCCCAGAAGACGATGAACCCCCGGCTGGGGATCGTCGGCGGCATTTCCATTCTGGGCACTACGGGTATCGTGGAACCGATGTCGGAAGAGGCCTTCCGGCAGGCCCTTCTCCCTCAACTGCAGATCGCCCGCAGCGCCGGAATCGGCACCCTGATTTTTACCCCCGGACGCAGTGGGGTGAGGCTGGCGCAGCAGCTCCTCGCTTCCCCTCCCGAGGCCGTCATTCTGACCAGCAATTTTATCGGCTTCTTGCTGGAGGAGTGCCGGCGGCTGGGCTTCCGGAGGGTCGTTCTGTGGGGGCATGTCGGTAAGCTGGCCAAGGTTGCCGCCGGAGTCTTTCAGACGCACAACCGGGTGGCCGACGGGAGGGCCGAGGTTGTGGCCGCTCTGGCGGGCACGCTGGGGGCGGATGCCTCTCTTCTGTTGCGGATCCTGGAGGCGCCGACTGTGGAGGCCATGGTCGTTTTCCTCAAAGAGGCAGGCCTGCAGGAGGTCTGGAAGCATCTGGCGGAGCGGGCCAGCCGCCGCGCCGTTGACTACGCCAGGGGCGACCTTAGCGTGGGGACGGTTCTCTTTTCCCATAAGGAGGGGGTGCTGGGATACGACCGGACGGCCGTCGCGCTGCTCACAGAGGCCGGCTGGTTGAAGGGGGCTCAGGGCTTGCCGCCAGGAGGGCCGGGCTGCATCTGAGGCCGGGCATTGCTTTGACTCTTGAGCTTTCAGCCGCTGGGCTTGCCTTGAAGGGATGCGTAATCATCGTCAGGAAGGGAATGGTTGCTGTGGCTTGTGTGACTGTAGTGGGGATCGGCCCCGGCAGCAGGGATTACCTTCTTCCGGCTGCATTGGAGGCCGTCAAGGAGGCCGATGTTTTGGTGGGGGGGAGGAATGCCTTGGCCCTCTTTGCCTCGCCGGAAAAGGAGCAGCGCTTGCTGGACCGCAATCTGGAGGGCGCTTTGGATTACATAGCGGCGGCCGCGAAAAAGAAGCGGGTGGCGGTGCTCCTCTCCGGGGATCCCTGTTTTTTCAGCTTGCTTCCCCGTCTGCGGGAGAGGCTGGGTCCGGAGAACCTGCGGGTTATCCCCGGGATCAGCTCCGTACAGCTGGCCTGCGCCCGGATCGGCCTGCCCTGGCACGACCTCCGCTTCGTTAGCGTTCACGGCCGGGGGCTGGAGCAGCTGGAGAGTGTCGGCGATGCCGGGAAAGTGGCGGTCTTGACCGAGGAGCGTTATCCTCCCGCTGCGGTGTGCCGCTTTTTTATGGAGCGGGGGGCTGGTTTTGCTGCCGTCTGGGTATTTACGGACCTGGGGCTGCCCGGAGAATTGATCACCAGGACCGACCTTTCCGGGGGTGCCCGGCTGAAGGGGAGAGGGAACAGCGTCGTCATCCTGCTGCGGGATGAGGACGTTTTTCCCGGTTTTCAGGCGGAAGGCGGCGCCGTTTCGGAGGAGCCGGGCTGTTCTCCGGCAGGAGGGGAAAGGATAGCGGATTACATGGCTTCGCCGGATGACCGTACCGGAGGCACGGCGGCGTCTGGGAGCGGGAGCCCGGCGGCGCCCGGCCGGGAGTGGACGGATGTGGTCACTCCGGGCCTGCCCGAAGACCTCTTCCTGCGTGGGGAGGCCCCCATCTCTCAGGAAGAAGTGCGCGCCCTGGTCCTGTGTAAGGCAGGCTTGCGGCGGGGGATGGTTGTCTACGAGATCGGAGCGGGGACCGGGAGCTGGACGGTGGAGGTGGCACGCCTGGTTGCCCCCGGTTTCGTCTGGGCGGTAGAGAGGGACCCTGCAGCGGCCGGGCTCGTCCGCTCCAACCTGAAAAGGTTCGGACTTTCCAATGCCGCGGTGGTGGAGGGGGAGGCTCCGGCGGCCTGTGCCGGCTTCCCCAAGGCGGACTGCGTTCTGGTCGGTGGGAGCGGCGGTAAGCTGCAGATGATCATCGCGGCGGCCGAAAGCTGGCTGCGCCCCGGAGGGTGCCTGGTTCTCTCGGCGGTGACACCCGATACATTCAGCACCGCCTGGCAGCAGCTTCAGGGCGAGGGATGGGAGCGGCAGGAGGCCGTTCTTTTAAACCTGGCGCGGGTCGTTCCGCGCGGGAGTGCCCGCATCTGGCGGGGGGAGAATCCGGTGTTTCTGCTGAGGGCGTTCTCTACGGGAGGGAAAGAGAAATGAGTAAAACCGGAAAATTGTACGGGATCGGGGTCGGCCCCGGTTCCCCGGACTTGCTGACGCTGAAGGCTGTTCGCATCCTGCAGGAGGTTCCTTTGGTTTTCGTCCCGCGCGGGGAGCGGGGGGAGAGGAGCCGGGCGCTGGAGATCATTTCCCCCTTCCTGCGGGATCAGGAGGTGAGGGAGTTTGTAGCGCCCATGACGCGGGACCGCTCCGCCCTGGACAGAATGTGGCGGCAGGCTGGAGAAGAGGTGCTGGCCGTGCTGGATGGGGGGAAGGATGCCGCTTTCCTCACCCTGGGGGACAGCCTGCTCTACAGCACCTATTCTTACCTCCTGGAAACCCTGCTGCGGTTGAGGCCTGAACTGGAAGTGGAGACCGTTCCCGGGATCGCCTCCTTCAGCGCCGCCGCCGCCCTTTGCAACCGCGCCCTGTGTTGCGGACAGGAGAGCCTGGCGGTGGTTCCAGCCACCAGGGGGATGGCCTTTCTTAAGGATGTGCTGAACACCTTTGAGAATGTGGTTCTGTTAAAGGTGGCACCAGTCTTCGATGAGCTCCTGGCGCTGCTGGCGGAGGTGGGGCGCTTAGATGAGGCGGCCTACATCTGCAGGTGCGGGATGGAGGGCCAGTTCCTGCTGGGAAGCCTGGCGGCCGCTGCCGAGGTGCCGAGGGACTATTTCTCCCTGGTGCTGGTAGGGAACAAGAGAGGGAGAGAAGGAGGGCGTGGATTATGAACGGGACGGCAGGAACCGGAATCGTCTATTTCGTCGGAGCCGGGCCGGGGGACCCGGAGCTTATTACCCTTAAGGGGAAGCGCCTTTTGCAAGAGGCCGGACTGGTGCTTTACGCAGGATCCCTGGTTAACAAAGAGCTGCTGAACTTCGTGCGCCCGGGGGTCCCCTGCCACGATACCGCCGGCCTGACCCTGGAAGAGGCCTTAGCCCTGATCAAGGAGGGGGTGGCCGCCGGGAAGACCGTGGTGCGGCTGCATACCGGAGACCCTGCTCTCTACGGCGCCGTTCAAGAGCAGATGGATGCCCTTGAGCGGGAGGGGATACCCTACAGGGTTGTTCCCGGCGTCAGCTCCTTTTTAGCGGCAGCCGCCCTTCTGGGGAGGGAGCTGACGGTTCCCGGCGGAACCCAGACCGTCATTTTGACCAGGCAGGGGGGGAGGACACCGGTTCCCCCTCAGGAATCATTGAAGGAACTGGGAAGGCACGGCTCGACCATCTGCCTCTTTTTAAGCGCCGGCCTCCTCCAGCAGGCTGCCGCCGACCTGATGCTGCATCTTTCCCCGGAGACCCCCGCCGCCATCGTGGAACGGGCCTCCTGGCCCGATGAGCGGGTAATTCGCACTACCCTGGGGAACCTGGCCGACGCCGCCCGGTCGGCAGGTATTACCAGGACGGCCCTGGTCTTCGTCGGCGACTTTTTGGCCTCCCGGGGAAAGAGGTCCCTTCTCTACGATCCCCATTTCAGCCACGGTTACCGACGGGGGAGGGAAGAACAGAACGATGGCTGGGATTAAAGAAGGGATTGGCGCTCTGCCCGGCAGGGCAGCCGTGATCTACCTGACGCCTGCCGGAGGGGTTCTGGCGGAGCAATTGGAACGGGAGCTGCCCGAGAAGGGGGTTGAGGTCGAGGTGCTTCCGCCGACCGCCGTCCCGGCCGATCTGGTTCGCGGCTGCTGGGGCCGTTATGAGGGCCTGGTTTTGATCATGGCGGTGGGGATCGCCGTCCGTCTGGTTGCCCCTCTGCTGAAGAGCAAGTGGGAGGATCCCGGTGTCGTCGTGGTGGATGAAGGGGGGAAGTTTGCGGTCAGCCTGCTCGGTGGGCACTGGGGTAAGGGCAACGGCCTGACCCGCCTGACGGCGTCCATTCTGGGGGCCACGCCGGTTGTGACGACGGCTACCGATGTTCAAGGGAGGCAGGCTGTGGATACCCTGGCCAGGGGCTGGGGGATGCGACCGGTTCCCCGGGAGCTGGTGAAGCGGGTCAACGGAGCGATCCTGAGGGGGGAAAGGGTGGTTCTCTATACGGAGTGGGCGCTCCCCGAACGGTACCGCCCGCCCGGGATGGAGGTGACGCCCTGGCGGGGTGACGGAGCCGCCCTTGCGGCTGCCGAGGGCCCTCCGGTGCTCATCACCAGCCGCCTCCCGAAAGCCGCTCTCTCCGGCTGCCTCTGCCTCTGCCCTCTCAGCCTGGCGGCGGGGATCGGTTGTAAAAGAGGGGTTTCCGCCGCCGAGGTGGAAGAGGCCTTAAACGAAGCCCTGCGGAGGGCGGGGCGCCGCAGGGAGAGTGTTGCCGTTTTGGCAAGCCATGAGGCCAAGGTTGATGAGGTCGGGCTGCTCGAGGTTGCCCGGAAGTGGGGATTAATGCTGGTTTTCTTCGGCGCAGGGGTTCTTCGAAGGGTTCTCAACGAAAACCCCGGCCTTGCGGATTCCGAATTTGTGCGTCAACAGATGGGGGTTGGTGGAGTATGCGAAACTGCGGCCTTGGCTGCCGTCCCGGCGGGGGAGCTGGTGCTCCGCAAAACGAGGCTGGGCAGGGTGACGGTCGCCCTGGCGGAGGCCGGCTTACTGTGGTCGGAATCGGGCCTGGCGCTTCGGAGGATTTGAGCAGCAGGGCTCTCGAGGCTCTGAGGCAGGCGGAGGTGATCGTGGGTTACCGGCCCTACATCCGGCTGCTGGAGGGGGTTCTTTCTCCAGAGCAGGAGGTTATCGGGAGCGGCATGAGGCAGGAGCTGGAGCGCGCCCGGCTGGCGGTGGACCTCGCCTGCTCCGGCCGCAGGGTGGCGGTTGTGAGCAGCGGTGACGCCGGGGTCTACGGGATGGCCGGGCCGGTGCTGGAGCTGCTGGTGAAGTCGGGTGGACGGGATCGGGTTGAATTTCAGGTTGTTCCGGGGATCACCGCTGCTTCTGCGGCGGCGGCGCTTCTGGGGGCGCCTTTGATGCACGACTTTGCGGTGATCAGCTTAAGCGATCTGCTCACCCCCTGGGAGGTGATCCTCCAGAGGATCGAGGCGGCTGCAAAGGGAGACTTTGTGATCGTCTTCTACAATCCCCGGAGCAAAAAAAGGGTGAACCAGATCAGGGAGGCGCGAGAGGTCATTCTCAAATACAGGCGCCCGGATACCCCGGTGGGGATCGTGACTTCCGTCGGACGCCCGGGGCAGATGCTGGTGATCTCCGACCTCAACGGGTTCCTCTCTCAGGAGATCAACATGCATTCCCTGGTGGTGGTGGGAAACAGCCGCTCTTACGTCAGGGATGGCTTCCTGATCACCCCGAGGGGCTATCGGCTGTGAGGGGGTGGTGGCTGATGCTCCTGGTTTTGGCGGGCACCAAGGACGGCAGGGATCTGGCCGGCATCCTGGCGGCGGAGGGTTTCCGGGTACTGGCCAGCGCCGCCACGGCCTACGGAGGGGAGCTGCTCCAGGAGGTGCCGGGGATCGCCGTGCACGTCGGGAGGCTGGATGCCGAAGGGCTGAACCGGCTGGTGGAGGCCCACGGCATCAAAGGCATTGTGGATGCCACCCACCCCTTTGCGGTGGAGATCTCCCGGCTGGCCCGGGAAACGGCCGCTTCCCGGGGGATTCCCTGCCTGTGCTGGGAACGGCCGCCGGCGGCTCTCTGCAAAGAGAACTCGCAGCTTCTTCATCGTGCTGCCGATTGGGAGGGAGCAGTTCGCTGCCTGGCGGCGCTCCGGGCGAGGCGCCTTTTTCTGGCGGTCGGGGTCAGGCCGCTGGCTTTCTTCGTGAACCATCCGGCGCTGCGCGGCCGTCATTTCCTGGTCAGGGTGCTTCCCCTCCCGGAAGCGGTCGCCGCCTGCCGCCGTTTGGGGCTGCGCCCGGAGCAGATCTGTGCCCTGCAGGGGCCGGTTACGCAGGAGCTGAACCGGGCGCTCCTGGAGCATTTCCGTGCCGAGGCCCTGGTAACGAAGGAGAGCGGCCCTGCCGGAGGCACCGGGGAAAAGGTTGCCGCCGCCCTCTCTTTGGGGATCCCCGTGGTGCTGGTGGATCGCCCCCGCGTGGGGAGCACCGCTCCGAAGGCCTCCACGGTGGAGGAAGTGCTCCGCTGGGCGGCGGAGGTGGAAGGACGAAGGGATTACGATAAGCTATGAGGAGGACGGGATGATGTCTGTGGAAAAGGGTATTTTGCTCCTGGGCCACGGCAGCCGGCGCCGGGATGCCAATGAGGGGTTGAAGGCGCTGGCCGCAATGGCCGCAGCAGGTCTGGGTTTGCCGGTGGATCCGGTTTACTTTCAGTTCGGCCGCCCCACGCTGGCCGAGGGGGTGGCCCGGCTGGTCGCCGAAGGGAAAAAGGAGATTATCATTATCCCCGCTTTTCTTTTTCCCGGGATGCACCTTCACAAGGACGTTCCGGAGGCTCTGGAGGATTTGCGGCGGCAGTACGGTGATGAGGTACGGTTCGTCCTGACCCCCTGCATTGGGCCCGATCCCCGCCTGGCGGAGATCGTTTGGGAGAGGCTTCAGGAGGCTGCCGGGGAGGTTTCCACTAACGGCCGCCTCTCCGGGGAGAGGGTCTGCGATCCCGGCGCCATAACGGCGCTTAGCCGCGCCCTGATCGAGGATAATATAGGTGAGGAGTTTTTCCGGAAGAGATTCCCCGGCGGGGAGGGGGAAATCGTGCGCCGGGTCGTTCATGCCCTGGGCAACCCCGCCGTGGCGCCTTTGATGCGCTTCCATCCGGAGGCGGTGGCTGCCGGTGTTGCCGCCCTTAAGAGGGGAGCGCTCCTCTTTACCGATGTGCGGATGGTGCAGGTGGGGATCAACAAAGGCGCCTTAAAGGAACTGAAGGGAAAGGCCGTTTGTCTGATCCATCACCCCAGGGTCTGTGCCGCAGCAAGGGCGGCGGGGGTGACGCGCGCCATGGCCGCGGTCCGCGCCTTTAAAGAGCAGCTTCCCGGAAGCGTGGTGGTGATCGGGAACGCCCCCACCGCCCTGGAGGAGGTGCTGGACCAGGTGGAGCGGGGGTTGGAACCTGCCCTGATTATCGGAACCCCGGTGGGGTTTGTGGGGGCGGCGGAGTCCAAGGCCCGCCTCCTCGAGAGCCGTGTCCCCTACATCACTCTGTTGGGAAGGCAGGGTGGGAGCCCCGCAGCAGTGGCGGTGGTGAACGCCTTGCTGGCCCTGGCCCGGGGGGAGGCCGGACTGTAGCGTTTGAGAAGAGCTGTTGGTGGTTGAGCAACGGTTTTTGTGAGCCTGGAAGCAGGCTGCTGTTCTTAAGCGCTTGGCACGGTGTCTTCCGGGTAAAACGACTTGGCGGCCGGGGTAGAATCTCGAAAACAACGGGAAAGGATGAATTGAGCGTGGCTACGGCGATTATGGTTCAGGGGACTGCATCTAACGTAGGGAAGAGCATCCTGGTGACGGCCCTCTGCCGCATTCTTTACCGGGACGGCTACAGGGTGGCTCCCTTTAAAGCGCAGAACATGGCCCTCAACTCCTTTGTTACTGAAGACGGAGGGGAGATGGGGCGCGCCCAGGCCTTGCAGGCGCAGGCCGCCGGGCTCAAGCCGCGGGTAGAGATGAACCCCGTTCTTTTAAAACCAACCGGGAATGCCTCCTCCCAGGTCATTGTGCTCGGCAGGCCGATCGGTAACATGACTGCCAGGGACTATCATCTGGGAAAGAACCTCGACCTGCTGCAGGTGATTGAGGAGGCGCTGGCCCGCCTCCGCCGGGATTATGATGTGATTGTGATCGAAGGGGCCGGGAGCCCGGCCGAGGTGAATCTTAAGGAGCGCGACCTGGCCAACATGAGCATTGCCCGCCTGGCGGAGGCACCGGTGTTGCTGGTGGCCGACATCGACCGCGGAGGCGCCCTGGCCTCTGTGGTGGGAACGCTCGCCCTGCTCGACCCGGAGGAGGCGGAGCTCGTCAAAGGCGTCGTCATCAACAAGTTCCGCGGCGACCTCTCCCTCCTCCGGCCGGCCCTGGAAATTCTGGAGCAGAAGACCGGCCGGCCGGTGCTGGGGGTGCTCCCTTACCTGAACCTGCGCCTCCCGGCGGAGGACTCCGTCTGCCTGGACGATGGGGATTCCGGACAGGGCGGGGAGATAGATATCGCCGTTATTTTTCTCCCCCGCATCTCCAACTTCACAGACTTCGACCCCCTGGCGCTGGAGCCCGGCGTGCGGGTCCGGTATGTGCGGGACGGGGAGCCGTTGGGGAACCCCGACCTGGTGATCCTCCCGGGCACCAAGAACACCACCGAGGACCTGCTTTATCTTTATGAAACCGGTTATGCCGCCGCCGTGCGCAGGGCGGCCCGGCAAGGCATTCCCGTCTGCGGCATCTGCGGGGGCTTTCAGATGCTGGGCAGGGAACTGCGCGATCCCCAGCATATTGAGTCTACCAGGGACGGACTCCCCGGCCTCGGCTTGCTCGATGCGGTGACCACCTTTGCTGCGGACAAGGTGTTGGCACAGGCAAAGGGGGAGATCTGCGCCAGCGAGGGGCCTTTTGCCGGCCTGACCGGAATGCAGGTAGAAGGGTACGAGATCCACATGGGGCGCACCGAACTGGGTCCCGGAGAGCGCCCTCTTTTGCGGGTTCGGGAGCGGCGGGGGAGCAGCGCTGCCGGTTGGGATGGGGCGGTTGACCGGAAGGGGCTGGTCTGGGGCACTTATTTCCACGGGCTTTTTGACAACGACCACCTCCGGCGGGGATTGCTGGAGTGGCTCCGGAGGCGCCGGGGCTTGCAAGAGCGCCCTCAGGTGGAGGTGGATTCCTGCGCTCTGCTGGAAAAGGAGCTCGACCGCCTGGCGGATGTCTGCCGGGCCTCTTTGGACATGGAAAAGGTTTACCGACTGATGGGGCTGGTGCCGCCCGCTGCGCCGGGGAGACCTTAAAAAGGCTTTTGAGGGGCTTTGCGGGACGTTGGAACAACCGGGGTGGCTTTCAACCGCAAGGTTGTTTTAAAGCCCCTTTTCCTTTAAGAGGGCTTTTGGGCTGCTTGTCACATCCCTTTCCTACCGGCGGCAGGAGTTTCTGGTATAATGGAAATGTTGGGCTGTCCGACTGCCGGAACTGACCCGGATAGCTCTTGCTTTACCTTAAGAATCGGAACGCTCGCCGTGAAGATCCGGACGGGAAGGCACCCAGTGCCGGGCACCGGCGGTTAATAAGAGGAAGGGCGGCGAACCGGCGGCATGATGCCGGATCGGGTGCACCGGCTTTTCTTCCGGGGAAATCGACAGGAAGAACCGGGGCTTTTGCCGAAGTGCAGGATGGTGTTATTTCGATAACCCGTTAAAGGTGGCGGCAGGACTTTGAGGAAGGAACAGCTGTTTAAGGCGGCGGGGATTATTGCGGCCGCCTCCCTATGCAGTAAGATTTTGGGATTTTTTCGGGAGACTGCCCTGGCTGCCGTTTTCGGTGCGACGAAGGCTACCGATGCCTACCTGGTCGCTTCGATCATCCCCTGGATGCTTTTTTCCGTTGCCAGCAGTGCCCTCACGACCACCCTGATTCCCGTTTTTACCCGACGCCTGCACGACGCCGGTGCAGAAGCAGGGGATCGCTTCATCAATAACGTGATCAATTTTGTTCTGCTCTTCTGCCTGGTGATGGTGCTGCTGGGTGTCGTTTTCGCCCCCCTGCTGGTGAGGATCGTGGCGCCGGGCTTTCAGGGGGAGACCGCCCGGCTGACGGTAGAACTGACCAGGATCCTTCTGCCGATGATGATTTTCTTGGGCTTGGCCGCAGTGATCACCGGTTACCTGCAGGCCAGGCAACGCTTCACCTGGCCCGCTCTGGTGGGGATCCCCTTCAATATCATCATGATCCTGGCCATTGTTCTGGGCGGGAGGGCCTGGGGGATTGCGGCGGTGGCGGTAGGCACCGTTCTGGCTACGGTCAGCCAGTTGTTTACCATGGCGCCGGGGCTTAAAGGTTTTCGCTATCGTCTGTTGCTGGACTGGCAGGACCCCGGCTTGCGCAGACTGGTCAGGTTGATTATTCCGATTTTGCTGGCCACCGGTGCCGGGCAGCTGGGACTGGTCGTCGACCGGATGCTGGCCTCCGGCCTGGCCGAAGGGAGCATCTCCGCCCTCAATTTCGGTTCCCGCCTCACCCAACTGCCCCTGGGAATCTTCATTATGGCGGTGACGACGGTGCTCTACCCCACCTTCTCACAGTACGCTGCCGAAGGGGACCTCGGCGGGCTGCGCCGCGCCCTGGTTGCCGGGGTGCGCGTCAGCCTTTTTCTCACCATCCCCATGGCGGTCGGCCTGATCGTCCTCCGTGAACCAATTGTGCGGGTGCTCTTCGAGCGCGGCGCCTTTGACAGCCGGGCGACTTCGATGACGGCTTATGCCGTTCTCTTCTTCAGTCTGGGGCTTGTCCCGATGGCCCTGCGGGAGGTTATCAGCCGCATCTATTTTTCCCTGCAGGATACGATTACTCCCATGCTCCTCGGCCTGGGGGCGGTCGCAGTGAACATCGGACTGAATTTCCTTCTGGTGCGCCCCCTTGCCCACGGAGGCCTCGCCCTGGCGACCTCGCTGGCCTCTTTCTTCGCCGTGGTTCTTCTCTTTTCCTGTTTGCGGCAGCGTCTCGGCGGGCTGGGGGGGAGGATGATGTGGGACTGCTGCTGGCGGGTTGCCATTGCTGCGGCGTTCATGGGCTGTGGGGTAAGTAGTTTTTACAGAATGGCGGCGGGGCTGGCTGCAGGAAGGGGTTTTCTGGCTGATGCGGGGCTGCTTCTGGTCTCCATCTGCCTGGGGGTTGCCCTCTATGCCCTGGGGGCCGTTCTCCTCAGGCTTCCCGAAACCGGTCTTTTCCTTGATTTTGCCCGTAAAGCCTCTCGCCGGCTGCTGTCCGGCGGCCGCCGGGTGTTTTGTCAGCAGCAGAAAGCGAAAGGGATAGACCGGCTGTAATGCCGCCTATCCCTTCTTAGTTCCTGGTGGCCGCAGGTTTTTGAACCGGCCCTTATTTTCTTAAGCTGATAAAGCGTTCCTTAAGCCTTTTCGATACCTGCGGCATGGTCGTGTATTCCATCTCATCGAGCGGCAGGCGATGCGGTTCGAAGGGCCCCATGCGGCGCATGTAATCGGCCACATTGTTGGCCAGCTCTCGTGCCCTGTCAAAGGCGGGATCGTCGAAGAGATCCTGCGGTCCGATCAGTTTTCCTTCGCTGAGCTGGAAGCCCAGGGCGATCACCCGCGGCGGGCCGTCGAACCGTGTGGGATGGGCGTCTTTGAGGGCCACGGGCATCAGGGGCCCGTTGTGGGAACCGCGCATCCAGCCCGCAACCAGATGGGGATAGGTGAAGGGCTCCAGAGCCTCACCTACTGCGGGGAACCCGCTCTGGCAGCGGACGATGCAGACGGGATCGTCCTTTCCTACATAGCGTCCCGCCATGAGATTGAGCCGCTGGGTGCTGGAGACGGCGGCGATATCCCCCGTCTCCCGCTGGAAGACCCGTTTGACGCAGAAGCGGCCGGGTGCTCCGATAAAGACCAGCATGTCGTAAATCTCCTCCGGCGTCGAGAAGATGATCTTCTTATTCTCGACGGTATCCCGCACATCGAAGTCAAAGCCTTTGTGCATCTTCGGGTCGATAACCAGGCCGATGGTGTTGAAGGGATCGGCGAACATTTTGTACAGGGGGAGGTTCCACGCTCCCGGTTCCGTCTTGTCTGCCATGAAGATAATGACCGGTTCGCTTTCTCTTTCTTCGAATTCCATCTCGGCGATCCCGGGGCCCAACCCCTTTATATTTCCGGAAAAGGCGTCTGCCAGGAGGTCCTGCCCCGCTCCGTAGAGCTTCAATTTCTTGGCCACATCGGTGCAGGCGACGAAGACATCCCAGGCGAGCTGGTGCACTTCTCCGTTGTTGCGGCCTGCTTCGTGAGTCATGATCAGGTTGATATCATCCCCGACATGGGTAACGTAGGAGTCGATGAGCAAAGGGCTTCCGCTCAGCATTTCCTTTGCTTTTTCCAGCAACTCGGGGTGTACGCTTGAGTGTCCGACGCAGCCTCCGACGTCAGCCTTGATTACTGTGAGAGTGATCTTCTTCCCCATGATGGTCCTCCTTCACAATTGTGTTTATATATGTGCTATACTAATTCTCATTTTATGCTATACATTTCGACGGCAGGACTGCTAGTTCCTTCAGGTAATTTGAAAAAATTTTTTGGCCTGGGGTATTCCCCCTCTTTCTCCTCTCTTCGCCGGTGTCGATGTCGCCAAGCGGGCGGCGGCGATCCCTGAACAATTCATTACTAAAAGGAGGATCTGCCAGGTTTTTGACGAAATACTCTTTTTGGTGAATTGTTACTGTAAACCAAGCTGCCAGCGGTGGCACCAACAGAGGAACGAGACCGTCCCGCTCGATTGCTGACCTCTTAACAGGTCATAGGGTTAAACCAAAAGATCCGGGAGCAAGCGCAAGGATAAACTGAAGCGTATTTTCAGGCAGACCACCACGCCGCCTCCGGCGGCACCAACAGAGCATGAAAATACCCGATGGGTCTACCGGCGAGCGACCTATGGAAGGCCGGGTAACAGGACAGGCGAAGCGAGGATGACAGGTCGGGATGCGAGTACAGACACCCCTTGACCTGCGATGGAATGGATTTGCTGCGAG
>JAALLR010000140.1_pt1 | contig 24301 bp, 19 predicted proteins | sample 7245931 | NCBI WGS metagenome assembly JAALLR01 (sample SAMN13049201, study PRJNA578106) | oil field metagenome | isolation source: filtered produced water from oil reservoir B9 | place: USA:offshore Texas | collected 2016 | reverse complement strand
ACCTCCCGGAAAAAACAAATTTATAAAAATTCTTTTTAATTATAATAACTAAAGGAGGCCTTGTCAAGTTAAAAACCAACAGCTAAGTTAATTTTTGCTGAAATACCTTTTAAATCAAATAATTTTGATATATTTGGTGAATACGTACCTATTTCTGCCGTTATTTCTGCTAAATATAGATTAATACCTGTTCCTAACTTTAGATTGTAATATGATTGATCATAACCAAAATTTAACCAGTAAGGAATAAAGAATAAATTACCTTTTGCATAAGTTCCTATACTGAAATTGTTATCAAAAGAATACTCTAAATATGGATACCAGTCTAAAAGATATCTGAAGTTAAAAAACCCAGATAAACTTGCAACATCTTTTACTTCTTGTAATTCTCCCACTTGAGCATAACTTAGATCTTCCAGGTTAAAAGAAAATGGTTCTTCTTCTTCGCTAAAAAATATGTTTTCAGCTGCTACGGAAGCATCAAGAGTTGCTTGATACTCATTAACTTTTGCTGGGATTATGGAAAGGTTATTTAAAGAAACCCCATATTTAGGTTTTTTGCCATCGTATTTTACAGCGCCAAAAGATAAATTCCAACCTGAAGAATTATTTAGTAAAGAATTTGTTATACTATTAATATCAATACTTCCCAAATTATTTATTTCTTCGTAAGATAAGAATGAATATAACGGTGCATTTATAGAAGCATTAACATCAATAGATGCTTCATCTATATTGGAATTTACTGCAAAGTCAAATGTTGTATCTGTATTTAAAACAGGTAAAAACTTAGAAACTTCTATGCCCCAAGTATGCCCAAATAGGTCAATTGGTAGATATGAAGAAGCTTCAATTTTTGATTTTAAATAAACGTTACCTTGACCTGTTAATTCTTCTTCAATTGTGTATCCTACAGCTAAAAATTCAATCATTTCATTTGGAATAGTTAATCGGACTTTATTGTCCATTTCCAAAGATATCGCTGGTTCAACCAACCATAAATTTAAAGATGTAAAGATTTGGTCATTGTTGCTTAAACCTACGTAAGCATCTGAACCATCTAAATCAGTATAAATATCGTTTAAATCAATAATTAATGGATCTGTTGTAAAAATATCCAATGTTTTTACAAAACTTTGGTACATTTGTAGGTCAGCATTTACCCCAACGTTCATTATGCTTCTTGTTTTACTTTTACTCAAAGCTGGGTTTGTGTTTGTATAAGTATAGTCAAATGGAGTTGAGAGTAATACCAAGCTTATTATTGTGACAACAGTTATCATTATAATTTTTTTCATATTACTCACCTCCTAATTCAATGTTTAAATCTGTTTCAAGAGTACCCCACAAACTTAAAGTTAAATATGCTTCTGTGGGAACATTAATATCTCCTGATAAAATAGAAAAGTCGAGTGTGCCAACTTCTATATATCCTTGTTCTTTATTTAGATTTATTCCTAAATCACCATTTTCTATTATTTTTTCTCCTGTTAGTATACTTTGATCATTGATTTTAAAAGATAAACCAGTTTGGTTATTATATTTCATGTTTATCAAGATATCTTTCACTTGATCAGAAATATCTTCTGGTATATCTACATTTCCAACTTCTTCAGAAATAACCTGTATATCATTATCAAGACTTAAATACAAAGGAATCTTTATTAGACTAAATATATCTATTTTTTCTCCTTCACTCAAGGTTATTGTATTTTCTTCTGCATTAATAATATCTGCTTCAACGTCAAAAGGACCTTCATTTGATTGGTCTGCATAAATGTAAGATATTATTTCAGATAAATTATTTTCTTCATCACCATCTGTTACGGCAGAATTTGTTATATCATTTCCCGAACTATCGTATAGCTTATAACTTAGGCTAAAGTTGTCTATTTTTCCTTCTTTAATAACTTCTGCACTAAAACCTTTACTTGTATCGAAGGCATCAGACCTTAAGTTTATTGCTCCTGTATCAAAATTAGCAATATCATCGAATGTTACATCTTCTAAAATCTTTGTTTGAACATTAAAATTTTTCAAGGTAATACTCCCAACAACAGCAGTTATAGAAACTGAATAATTGAATTTACTGTCATAACGGAAACCTTCTGTATCTTCTAAAATCAATTCTTTTGTACCATTAGAGTCTGTATCATTATAATCATCCTGTATAAACCCTAAATTAAAGCTATAGTCAATACCATCACCCCAGGCTGTGATATCTGGCGTTTCCTTCAACTTAGAAACAGAGCTTGCTGTTCCTTTTTCAAAAGGTAACTCGTTATCCGGAGAAGCTTTTGTAAGTCCTTCCATACTTGTTGTTATTTTTCCTTCTAATGGAAGCCCGTTATTATAATCTAGTTTGATTTCTGAATCAGAGGTTAAGGTTATTGAATCCAAAGTTTCGTTTAGCAAATCAAAAGGTGGAATTGAATCATTAACTAAATTTCCATCAAGATCTGCAATTTCTACTCTTATTTTTTCAATTGTTGACTCTGGAAGCAAAGAAGCATTTACTACGAAATTTCCGCTACTTCCCTCTGGAGCCTCACTTATTGTTAATGTGAGTGTTGGATTTGAAAAATCACCAGAAAGCCCTTCTAAAGTTAAACTACCTGATTGATTAGCAAAAAGTGTAATTGAATTTTGAACAGTACCAATTTTTGCAGTTATGGTAATTTTATTTGTGTGGTTATCTGAAAAACTAAGTTTAAATTTTCCATTTTTAAATTGTAATTCTTTTATTGAACCTAAGTCAAAAGTAAAATTTTTAGATACCTCTTCATCATAACCATTTTCTACAACTGGTATTGAAAATGATTGACTAAAAGGCTCTAGACCAAAAGAATCACTTATACTTATATCGTTCAAAGGCAAACTCTCATCAAAGAAAGATGAAGGATCGAAAGGTAACATTTTCTTTGTCATTTCCAAAGTCATTATTCCATCTGTTGTTTGTCCAAATTCAATATCTAAATCACTAAAAGAACTATTTAATTCGTTTTTCAGTAAAGAGCTAAATTCTATAGTAGTTGCTGCTAAAGGCACATCATATTTCGGACTTGATTTTACAACTGCTGTTGTACACGAGTTCAACAAAGCTAACATTGTCAAAACCAGTAAGGCAAAAAATACTATTTTTTTCACCTCAAACACCCCCTTATTTTTTATTTGAATATTAATATTATATCAAAAAAACAATAAATTTATATTAATAATTATTCTTTATTACTTTTAAATTTCTTTATATAATTGTTTATTTCAAGTAAATCTTTCTTCAAAACAACATAGAATTCGCTATCAATTTTTTCTATTATTTTATTTCTTTCTAAAGATTTTAATTTTTTGTTCAATTTGGTTTCATCGAAATCGTATTTCAGCATTTCTTTTATTAGACCAATTATTTCCACTAATACAGAATTATGCCTTAAAGCTATTTCGTATAGATACCCCATTTCTCCAAGCGATTGTTCCAAACTTTCTTGATTTTCTATCTTTCTTTTTATAATATCCTTAATTTCTCTAATGTAATATCTATATTCCTCAATATCACTTTCTTCTACTTGATCCAGATCATCATCTGCTATTCCCTTAATCAAAGAAACAGAACTTTTTGAAAGCTTTTTCCTAAAATAAGATGAAAGCATTAAACTCATAGGAATGGACAGTATTATAATCCCTAAAAATAATATAATAAATATATGAATGTTGTTCATTATAAGCCTTTGAAAAACTGTGGAATTTTTCATAAAAAAACTTATTCCATATTCATCGAACTCATAGAAATACAAATACTTATTTTTAAATTGATCCAATTCATTTCTTATAGATAATCTTTCGTGATTTACCTCTTCAAAAAGAGAGCTACTACCGGCTAAGAATTTACCTTTTTGATTTGTAAAGAAAAATTCTTCATCTATATTATATTGTTCTAAGAGAATCTCGACCAATTTTTTCTTATCAAAAATGAGAGTGTAATGAACACCTTCGTAAATATAATTTACAGTTATAGTATCTTCTTGAGCTTTAATGTCATAAAATAATCCTTGTATTTTTGTTTTTTTCTCTATATGATTACCCTCCATTTTTATTATAGGGCCATAAGGGATCCCCTTGAATATAGAAGTGTTAACATAATTTTTCATAATCGAATCTAATTTTAAAGATATATTTGATATTATAAGTTTAGAATAGTTATTTATATCAAAAATATCAACGCTACTTCGAAAAAAATAGAAAAAGGTTATAATTATAATAGCTATTATTATAGTTACCATTATATTGAAGGTCAAAAATATTCTGAAAAAATTCTTTTTTGTGTTTACATTTTTCATTTATGGTTTCACCACCTTAAGTTTATTATACCAGTAAAGGAGGATATTAATAATGATATTTTATGAATTATTTCTTAGGTCTTTTTATGATAGCAATGGAGATGGAATTGGGGATTTTAAAGGTTTAGAAGAAAAGTTGGATTATTTTAAAGAGCTTGGTGTTGACACCATTTGGTTATTACCTATCATGAAATCTCCAGCTTTTCACGGCTATACTATTTCAAGCTTTTATGAAACTAATCCCGTATACGGGGAACTAAAAGATTTGAAATCTGCATTGAGAAAAGGCCATGAAATGGGATTGAAATTCGTATTGGATTTACCAATTAATCATGTGGCTGTAAACTCTGAATGGTTTCAAAAAGCCTTAGAAGATAAAGAGCCTTATAAAAATTGGTTTACATGGGCTAATGAAAAAACAAATCTTTCTGAAAAAAGGCACTGGGGTGACGATTACATTTGGCATGAAATTGGAGACAAATATTTTTATGGTTTATTTGGACCTGGTAGCCCTGATTTGAATTTTGAAAACAAAGAATTATGGGAAGAAATGAAAAAAGTTTTTAAATTTTGGTTAGATGCTGGATTTGATGGATTTAGATTGGATGCAGCAAAACATATTTTTGATTATGATGCAAAAAAAATGGTTTTCAAATACCAACATGATAAAAACATTAATTTTTGGAAAGAAATGCTTGATTATGTTTATTCCGTTAAAAAAGATGCAATAATAGTCAGCGAAGTATGGGATGACCAAAAAATTGTTGAAAAATATGAAGGTGTTTTCGATATAGGGTTTAACTTCCCACTATCTGGAGATATGAAAGACAGCATTAAAAAAGAAGACACGAAGAAATTTGTTAAATCTTTAAAAAACAATTTTTCAAAATATATAGACAAAGAAAATGATGTTGAAACTAAATCGGGGAACTTCTTGACCAACCATGACATGCAAAGACTTATAAGCGAATACGAAGAAAATGAAGACAAAACCAAATTCGCATATTCTATATTATTCACTCTACCTGGAAAACCTTTTATATTTTATGGTGAAGAGTTGGGGTTAAGGGGAGAACTGGTTAGTGTTAACTATACAGAAGATAGTCAAGAGCCATTCCAATGGTATGAAATAGGGTTTGGCCCGGGGCAAACTGAATGGAAAGGCTATAAATTCAATCCACCATACAGCAAAGTTTCTTATGAACATCAAAAAAACAACTCCAACTCTATGTTTAACCACATTAAATCATTAATAAATTTTAGAAAAGAAAACAATTGGATTGATGATGCGAGCATATCTATTATCAGCCAAAACGAGAGCATAGTCAAAATAAAGATTAATAAGGATTCTCACTCGATTATTGCCATTTATAATTTTAAATCTTCCAAATCTTTATTGAATGTTAATAAAAATAAAATAATTAAATGCTATGGTATATATAGAGAAAAATCTGACTTAATTGAAATAAATGGTTTTACTACTTTGATACTTAAAGAGTGAGGTGATATTTTGAAAAAATTCATAATTATCGCTCTGAGTATTATTGTTAGTTCAATGGTATTATCGTTAAACCCACTTACGCTAATAGATGAAAACGACTCAAAAATTGATTTAAAATACAAAACATTTTTAATGGATTTTGTTGAACAACAATACTACTTGGCAGCAGGTAAGCCCATGTCAAACGAAAGAAAGCAGCAAATAGTAAATGGAATCATTGAAGCTTCTAAGCAATTTGAAATTTCGCCTTTGCTGATAGCTGCAATAATAGACACAGAAACAAACTTTAGAAATCTTATAGGAAGTTACGGGGAAGTTGGGTACATGCAGTTAAAACCTACAACAGCTAAATACATGATTGACAAATACCCTGAAATTTTTGAAAAATTAGGTTACACCGAAAAGAGTACTGATTGGATTGAAAAAAGATTATTAACTGACCCCATGTATAATATTTTAGTTGGAACGGCATATCTCAATTATTTGATGGAAATACATGAAGGTGATCTCTTTACTGCTATTGGCTGGTACAACGGCGGTGGCAACGAATACTATGCAAAAAAAGTTATATTCAAAATTAACTCAATTAATATTAAATACCCCACAATTTAAATTTTTAAAAAATAGAAGACTGATTAAGTCTTCTATTTTTTTATTCTGCGTTATATAAAAATGGTTTTTGTATATATCCTGTTTTATCTTTATATTTTATATGGTAAGAATCTCCCTTTACCCCAATTAATTGTACTTTTATCCCTCTTGAAATAACTCCCAACAGCTTACCCTTTTCATCTCTAATAGGCGCTTGATTTGATATCACAGTTAAAATAATATTTTCAAAGCTAATTTCAATATCTTTTTTAACTGAATTTCCTGCGTCATCTATAGCAACTATGGTAATAGAATTATCCTCAAGTTTTTCTATATCTATATTGTAATTAATATTCACAAAATTTTCATTAATGTTATAGATCTCATTATTTATCCTGACATTCATGATCTCCTTGTTGTCTGTAACGTTAATATTAATACCCTTGTTGTTCTTATCGTAAATAAATTTATTTACAGAATTTATTACAGGCGGATTGTTCTCTTGTAAAGTCAATCTATCCACTTTTTTATAGTTCAAAGTTTCAAATAAACTCAAGGGGGATTTTCTTATATAATATTTTTCAGTTTCATTATCTGGAATGTTCGTTATATAATCACCATTATCTTTAAAAGACAAATATCTTCCATCAGAAAAAATCATAAAAGAAGACAACACTTTTCCCTCTTGTAAATCCCAAATTCTAATAAAATTGGAATCATCTATCGAGGTAAAAAATCTACTATTATCATTCCAAGCTATATCTATTATCTCATTGTCGGATCTTTTTAAACTGCTATTAAGGCTTAAATCTTCAGATTCCCAAGAATATATGGTTCCATCATTTGTACCAGATAAAACAATCGAATCGTCAGGGCTCCACCTAACTACGTTAATGGGTGCAGTAGATATATTAGACCTAACCACTATTGAATTAAAGACAGAATCCCAAATCTCTAAAACACCTTCAAAACCACCTGTTACTATGTTATTAGACCTTTTTGACCAATCAATCGACCATATATTATAGTTAAAATTATTCAAAACATTCAATTGCTCTAAATTGTTGAGATTTGTGACAGAAACATTTTTGTCCAGCCCACTTACGGCTAACATTGTAGAAAATTCATTGAACTCTATTGATTTTATCCAATTTCTATGGGCGTCTGAAAAAGTTTTTAAAATATTCAAATTATCTTTTTGTAAAAGGTAAACGTTGTTATCCCAGCCCCCTACAGCTATATACTTTTCATTTTTTGATACGTCTATATTTGTTAGTGAAGATCCAGATATATTTTTTGATAAAACCAAATTATTGTTTTCAAGGTCAAAGACTTTCAACATGCCATTGCTATCTACGGTATATAAAATATTATCATAATCTAAATAAAAATCGTTGAATTTGTAGTTTATGTTGTAAATTTTTTCAATTCTACCTGTAGATGCATTTATAATTCCTATATTGGAAGAACTATCTGAATATATTATTTTATCTTCTCTCCAGAACACCTTCTTAGGTATGCTGCCTTTATTTTCGAATACTTTTCTGAAAATACCGTTAGTTATACTAATAGTATATATGTCTGTCCCATCGGTAACAAACATTTTTCCCCAATCATTAGTCCAAACTATATCAACAATTTTAAAACTCGTTTCTGTTAACTCTAACGACTTGAACATTGTTGAAACATTATACACTACTAAATCATTATTTGAAAAAAGAATTGCGAAATAGTCATTATCTGGAGATTTAATTACCTTGTTAATTGAATTACCAGTTAATATGGTATTTATAAGCCTTGTTCCATTAAATACTGAAATTTTCCCATCTAAAGTAAAAACAAATAATTCATTTTCGATCTTCAAGATATCTTTTACTGGTGTTGTACTTGGTGAATTTTTATAAACATCGTAATTTGTATGATTTATGGTTATTAAATTGCCTTTATTATCCCCCACATACAAATAATCATTTTCAAAATGTAAAGCTGTTGGTAGATTTTCTAATGAATATTTGAAATTCAATTTTCTCTTTGTAAGGTTATAGATATATACATCTCTGTTTAAAGAAACAAAAGCAACTAAATTCTCAAAAACATCTACGTCAACTATACTTTCATCAGCATAATTTACATCAAAACTAAAAATATCATTCTCCAAATTAAAAACTTCTATTTTACCTTCAGAATCTCCCGTTATAAAAAACTTTCTGTCGGGAGACCAAACTGATACAACGTTGTTATTTTCAGTTTTAAAATGTTTTTGCATTTCAAATGTTTTTGAATCAAAAATCCTAATATCATTTTTGTTATTCAAAATAGCAATAGAACTATCAGGACTAAATTCAAGTCCTGTTATATTTGAAGTAAAATAAGAAGATATAAAAATATCATTTGTAAAAAACAGTGAACTCAAAAGCAAAACAATAAGAATAAACAGAAACTTTTTCATATTTATAACTCCTTGCTTTTTCTATAATATTATACCATAGATAATACATAAGCATATAATCTTATTGTTTTTTATTACGTTTTAATGTAAAATATAAATATAAGTTAAAAAAAGAATTTGGGAGGGATAAGAATGGAATTCAAAATAGAAAAGAAAAAATTATTAACAAATGTAGAGTTAGCTTCAAATGCTGTAGCAAGAAAAACAACAAACCCAATACTGTCTGGAATTTTATTAGAGATTAAAGAAAATGAATTAAACATATACGCAACAGATTTACAAACTGGGTTTCACAAAAAAGAAGATATAGCATATACCGAAGAAGAATTTTCTTTTGTAGTTGATCAGAAAGTTTTTTCAGATATAGTAAGGACTTTACCAGACGGCCCGGTAAGAATAATATATGACGGGACTTTACAATTAGAATCTGGAAATTCCAGTTTCAAAATACCTACAATGGATGCCGGCGAATTTCCTAATGTAATACCAGCCGTTTCTGGAAACTCAATCAATTTAAATAGAGAAGAAACCTTGAAAATGATTGAAAAAGTTATTTTCTGTGCTCTTAAAGATAATGATCCACTTTCAAAAAACCTCAATGGTCTATACTGGGATTTCAGAGATGGTGGTTATTTAACTTTAATCGCATCAGATAGTTATAGATTGGCATTATCCGAAACAAAAATCGATGATGAAGACCTACCTTCGTCATTTCTTTTATCTTTAAAAAGTATGGAAGAACTTAAAATGGTTCTTGCAAGCTCAAAAGCAGAAACTTTTACGTTAAACTTCGATGGTTCAAGGTCATTGTTCACATTTGAAGAAGAAAATATACAGTTAATATTAAATGTTGTAGATGCAAAATATCCTAATTACACAGAAATAATCCCACAAGCTTTTAAAACAAAAATAGTTTCCAACTCTAAAGAATTCTTAGATTCTTTAAAAAGAGTTTCTATAGCAGCAGGAAAGAGTGAACAAGTGAAACTTGAAATCGAAGAAACAAACATAACATTAAAAGCGAACTCACCAGATGTTGGAGAAGCCAAAGAAATTATAGATATTGAAAAAGATGGAGAAGATATTGTTATAGCTTATTCACCTAAATTCTTGCGAGAAGCTATTGAAAAAGTTGAGACTACTGAATTTGAGTTTAACATATCTGGAGAAATAAATCCAACTGTTATAAAACCAATAGAAGACAATTCTTATATGTACATAGTAATGCCTACAAGGTGGGCATGATGATAAGAATAGGATATGGTTATGATGTACATCCTTTTGAAAAAAATAAAAAATTAATAATTGGTGGAATACAAACAAAACATCCGAATGGCCTTGGGTTATCAGGGCATTCGGATGCTGACGTGTTAACTCACGCAATAATAGATGCTTTAATAGGTGCTTTTGGTTATGGATCAATTGGCGAGTTTTTCCCTGAAACAGACACATTTAAAGACTCTGATTCTATAGAACTATTAAAAAACATAATGAAAATCTTGAATGAAAGAGAAGAATTTAAAATAAACAATATTGACGCAACTGTTCTTTCAAGCTCTGTAAGGATATTTCCTTTGAAAGAACAGATTAAACAAAAATTATCAACAACGATGAATATGGATTCAAAATATATAAACATAAAAGGAAAAAGCGGCAATACTTTAGGTATCGCAGGAAAAGATAAGGGCATAGAAGCTCACTGTGTTCTTTTAGTCAAAGTAAAATAAGAGGTGAAAAATATGAAACAAAACCAAGTAAGAATATTTGTTTTCATGTCTATGGTTGTTTTCTCATTATCTGCTAATACAATAGCACCATTGATGACTTCCATACAAGAAGGATTTGGAATAAGTGTTGCAAAATCTTCAATTATTCCATTGATAAACACCATCGGAGTTATGACTGCCAACATAGTAGGTAGTTTTTTTATTGCCCAAATAGGAATTAAAAATTATTTATCTATATCATATTTAATGGCCTTAGTTGGTAGTACTGCATTTGTTTTTTCTGAGAATTTCATTATTTTGTTAATAAGTGTTTTTTTTATAGGAGCTTCAACTGGTGCTGCTTTTACAAGTCTTTCAACAACAATTTCTCATTTAGATAAAAAATATCAAAACTTTGGAATGTTGAACGCCTTTTTTGGAGTAGGAGGAATTATTGCTCCAATGATAACTACCTATTTTTTATCTCAAAATTTGAACTTTAGATCTATTTACTTGATATACTTATTTCTATTTATTTTATTATTAATTTACTTAAATACGTCAAAAATGATGACCAACATAAAATATGAAGCGATAAAATTTTTAGAAGCTCTAAATATAATAAAGAAAAGATTGATAATCTTTTCTTTATTGATTTTTTTATTTTACTCCGGTACAGAGATAAGTGTAATAACATGGGCGGGAAATTTATTTGTTGAAATGTTTGATTACACAAAAGAATTTTCATCTTTGATGATAAGTTATTTCTGGATAACTTTCACTGCTGGAAGATTCTTAACAGATTGGTTGAACAGAAAGTTCACAGAACTAAATACAATAATATTTTCATCAGTCCTATTCTTTATTTCTTTAGGACTAATTTTGATATTCAAACTCCCATACTTCTTTATAATAGTAGGACTGGCTTTTGGCCCAGTATTTCCATCTATACAAAAATATGCAAACCAAAAACTCCCTTCGAGAGAAGTTGGAATGTTCAACGGTTTATCCTTTGCATCCACTGGTTTAGGGGCTATGATCATTTCTACATCAATGGGAGTTATAGCAGATTTTAACATGATGCTATCATTTTCAATTCCTTATTTAACATTTTCATTCATAATAATACTCAGTTTATTGCTAAAGAAAAATTACACTAAATAAAAATTGGAAATTTTTGTTTTAAGAAAATTAGCGTATTGGTTTTTATTTCTACAAATCTACCAAACTGCTAAACAGCGAAAAAGCAGCTTTTTTCTAACAACAAACAAATATCAACAAACAACAGGAACAAAGTGGTTTCTAAAAAGCAACCAAAATGCGAAACATTTTATAAAAATTTGTCATTGACAAAGAAAAAAAGGGGAAATGAAGTAGGTGAAATATTCTAAGATCCAAACCGGATCTATTTCTGGTTATAACGTTAAAGAAGTAATAGTTGAAATGGACATAAATTCAAGATCATCTTATCAAACTTTTAAAATCGTTGGCCTTCCTACGACTTCTATCCTTGAAAGTGAAAAAAGAGTAATGAGTGCTTTAAGAAACACTGGATTCAGTTTACCTCACGGATCAATCGTAGCCAATTTATCCCCAAGTTCTTTGAAAAAAGAAGGAACGCATTTTGATCTACCTACAGCAGTCGCTCTTTTAGAAGCTGCTTCACAGATAAAAAAACTCGATGAAAATTATTATTATTTTGGAGAATTAGGGCTGAATGGAGAAATACGACCGGTAAAAGGAATAACCCTTTTTCTAATGAGTATAAAAAAAATCAACCCTGAAGCTAAATTCATAATCCCCAGAGAAAATCAAGAAGAAACTCTTTTTATAAATAAATCAGATGTTCTGGTGATAGACAACATAAAAGACATCGTGAAAATATCAGAAGGAGAATTAGATAAATTTGTCCCCGTGAACAAAAAACAAATTGATAAAGAGTTCGAAATTGACTTTGCAGAAATAAAAGGCCAGTTAATGACAAAGAGAGCTGTTGAAATTGCAGCAAGTGGTTTTCACAATATAATAATGAATGGTTCTCCAGGTTCTGGAAAAACAATGATCGCAAGAAGAATACCAACAATCCTACCAGAAATGACAGAAGATGAGATAATAGAATCTACCAAATTGTATTCTGTTTCTGGTTATATAAATAAAATAGTAACTAAAAGGCCTTTTAGAGCTCCACACCATACAGCATCAAGTGTTTCTATAATCGGTGGTGGAAGTGATCCTAAACCAGGGGAAATTTCTTTATCCCATAACGGTGTTTTATTCATGGATGAGTTCCCTGAATACAAATCAGATGTAATAGAAGCATTAAGGCAGCCCATGGAAGATGGAGAAGTTACAATAACAAGGGCCAAAGCAGTTGCAAATTATCCAGCAAAGTTTATGTTAGTTGCTTCGAAAAATCCGTGCCCTTGTGGTTATTATGGAGATAAAGAAAAAGAATGTGTTTGTTCTATGAACCAAATAAACAACTACAATAAAAAAATATCCGGTCCTATACTGGACAGATTTGATATAAGAATAAATGTTCCAAGAGTAAAGATAGACGAACTAATGTCAAAAGATGATGGAGAAAGTTCTGAATCTATAAGAAATAGAGTTACTAAAGCGGCAAACATACAAATAAAAAGACAGGGTAAACTAAACGGAAAGTTAAACAACAGAGAGCTTAAAAACCACCTGAATTTAGAAGAATCTACAGAAGATTTCATAAAAAAAGCATCAAACAATTTAAAATTAACCGCAAGATCTGTAAACAGAGTTTTAAAAGTTTCCAGAACCATAGCAGATTTGGATAGTTCCGAAAAAGTGAAAATAAAACATATAACAGAAGCTTTAAATTATAGAGGATAAAAAATATATATGCGGGAGGTTTTAATATGAGAAATTTGGATGATTTAATCAAAAAGGCGAAAGATTATGAGATGAAAAGAGTTGTAGTGGTTGGAGCTGAAGATACTGAAGCTTTAAACGCAGTTTCGGCTGCTCATGATGAAGGCTTTGCTGATCCAGTATTGGTTGGAGACAAAGAAATAATCCAAGAAAATTTGAAAAAAATTGGGAAAACTTTTGATATCGTTCACGCTGAAAATTCACAAGATACTGCTGAAAAAGGTATAAGGCTTGTTAGTTCTGGTGCTGCAGACGTTGTTATGAAAGGAAATATTAAAACTTCTATATTATTAAAAGCTGCTTTGAACAAAGATTGGGGATTAAGAACTGGAAATGTGCTTTCCCATTGTGCGGTTTTAGATACTCCATATTTGGATAAATTGATATTTGTAACCGATGGTGGAATGATAATTAGACCAGATTTAAATCAAAAAGTGTCTATCATAAACAACGCAGTTAAACTGGCAAAATCACTTGGTATAGAAACCCCAAAAGTAGGGGTTATAGCAGCTGTTGAAGTTGTTAATCCAGATATGCCAGAAACTAAAGATGCGGCTATTTTAACTCAAATGAACAGAAGAGGGCAAATAAAAGACTGTATTGTAGACGGGCCTCTTGGTATAGATAATGCTCTTGATATGACCGCTGCAAAAATCAAAAAAGTTACTGGAGAAGTAGCTGGACAGGCAGATATTCTTTTAGTACCTGACATTCATTCTGGTAATTTCCTTGGAAAATCAGCTGTTTATTTGGCTGGAGGAAAAATCGCAGGTCTTATTTTAGGCTGTTCTGCTCCAATAGTAGTAGTTTCCAGGGCAAATGATGCACAATCAAAAATGGCTTCTTTAGCTCTTGGAGTGCTTAATGCATAAAAAAGAACCACTTTTTTTATACATCTTTTTGACAAGTATATTATTGATAACAATATCCAAAATAAATCTGACCGCAGGAATTCTCACTGCGGTCATTATTTTTACTATTTTTATGTTTTTTTTCAAAAAGAAAACTGTTTATCTTTTATTGGCAATAATACCTTTAATAACGATGAATTATACTGTTTTTCAGGGCGATGTTGCCATTTTAGGAAAAATAATAGATAAAAAATACAGTAATTACAAGGTATTATCAGAAAAGATTTATATTAACGATAGATGGGAGAGTCATAGGGAAATATACAGTTTTAACTACAATAAATTCAGTGTTGAAACAATAAAAAATGGGAATAATGTATATATAAATGGTTACTTAAACAACAACTATTTGAAAGCTGAATATGTAGCCATGTCAGATAATAACTCTTTTTTGCAAATAAAAGATAAAGCGATAATTAGATATCAAAACATAGAAGATTATACGGTTAGAGATATAATGATGAGTTCAATCATGGGAGGACTGACCAACAAAGAAACATTTAAAAAAACGGGAACGTTACACCTGTTTGCTGTTTCTGGATTTCATGTTTTTATAATATTTGGGATTTTAAAATACTTGTTATTCCCATTCAATTACAAAATAAAAAATATCCTAATATCTTTAATAATGGTTTCTTATCTTGCATTAACTGGATTTAGCCCAAGTTCTGTTAGAGCAGTGAGTTTAATTGTTGGGATAATATTATTCAAAAGTCTTGGAATAAATGTTTATTCTATCAACATTCTTGGCTTGATTGGATTTGTAAATCTAATAATACTCCCTTCTTCAATATATAACGTAGGTTTTCAAATGAGCTATTCAGCAGCTTTCATGATATTAATAACCAACGAAACGATAAAAAGTGAAAAATTAAAAGTTGTATTGATCCCTTTAGCTTCATTCATCGGTATAATGCCCTTTTCAATAATATATTTTGAACAATTAGCTCCTATAGGAATGTTAATAACGCCATTTTTGTCTATAATTATGGGATGCATAATATTTCTAAGTTTATTATATTTATTACTTCAAAATAGAACTATTGAGGTGATCTCTACAGCACTAATAACAGGAACAATAGCAGTGACTGAAGTTTTTACAAAACTTCCAATGTTAGAAAATCTAACTTTTTTCAGTTTAATCATCTGGAGTGTCATCTTTTCAGTTTATCTTCTATTTCTAAACAAAATAGAAGAATAGATCTTCTTTTCTTTTTTGTTAATTTTAGAAATTATTTTATTTTTATGATATTATATATATGTAATTAAACCGACAAATAAAATCATAATTGGGAGGGATAAAAATGAAAAAAACTTTAATAGCAATAATTTTGGTTTTGGTAATCATGAGTTCTTTTGCTTTTTCTAAAAGCGTAGTTGTAGGCTCAAAAATGTTCACAGAAGGCTATATAGTCTCTAATATGATCGTTGACCTTTTAGAAGATAACGGTTTTGATGTTCAAAAAAGATTCGGACTATCTTCTTTGCCTATTAGAAAAGGTATGGAAACTGGTCAAATAGATATTTATCCAGAATACACAGGAACAGCCTGGGCAGCTTATTTTAAAAAAGATACACAAATATATGACCCAGTTGAATTATTCAACAAGGTAAAAAAAATTGACCAAGAAGAATACGGCATAGTTTGGCTAGATATGATCCATTTTAACAACACTTATGGTTTAGCAGTTAGAAACGAATTCGCACAAGAAAACAATATTAATTCTTTATCAGATTTATCAGATTACATAAACAATGGAAACAAAGTTATTTTTGGCGTAAATCCTGAATACTACAAAAGAAGTGATGGAATATTTGCAGTAATAGATACATATGATATGAATGTAGATAAAAATAATGTAAAAACTATGGAAGCTGGATTAACCTATACAGCATTGGAAAATGGAAATATAGATGTTGCCATGGTTTATTCAACAGATGCCTTAATTCTAAAGCATGATTTAAAAGTCTTAGAAGACGACAAAAATTTCTTCCCATTATATTACCCAGCTGCTTTGGTAAGAGAAGAAACATTAGAAGAATATCCTGAAATAAAGGAAATTTTGAATCCTTTGACTCTATATTTGAACGAAAATATAATTATTCGTTTGAATTATCTTGTAGATGTAGAAGGACTTGAACCAGAAATAGTCTCAGAAAGATTTTTAGAAGCGCTTGGTTTAATAAATAATAACTAAAAAATATATTTTAAACGACCTCTCGATATTATTCGAGAGGTTTTTTCATGATATAATTTAAATAACCAATCCTATTAAAAGAAGGTAAAATCATGATAGATATAGTTGCTGTTTCTGATGATGAAAAAGCTATAAAAAATAAAAACAAGAAAACTTATGATTTACTAATAGGTTGTGGTGATCTTTCACCTGGTTATATGGATTATATGGCTAATGAGTTTAAGGCCAGATTCAACATCATAATCCATGGTAATCACGATGAAAAATATTTTAAAAACCCCTATATAGATGAAAACGAAAAATTTTCCAAAATATACAAAGGTTTTTTTGTATTAAATCATGGAATTATTAATGTAAAAAAATATATAAAAAAAGATGTATGTATAGCTGGTTTTTCTGGAGCTTTATCATATGGGAAGCCGCCATTCCACTTTTCAGAAAAAGATGTAACTAAACTGAAAAGAGATTTGAGCATAAAAATGCTGCTAAAACGGCAAAATAGCTTAGACATCATGGTATCTCACACTCCACCCCTGATTAAAAATACTCTCGAAAAATATGACAGATACCATCAACCTTCGGAAAAATTAACTGAAATTTTCAATAAATATTCACCAAAATTGTGGTTATACGGCCATTTACATAGAAACTACGCTTTTCAACAATTCGATTTTTTATTAAAAAAAGAAGGAAAAGAAACTTATTTGATCAATTCTGAACCTGTTAAATTCATAAAATATGATGAAATCAATAAAAAAGTGGTTTCGATAAAGAACATAAAAGAGATAAAAACAACTACTGTAATTTTTAAGTGAGGGGATAAAAATGTACAAAGGGAACAATTTCACCAAATTATCTGAAGAATACGCAAAAGCAAGAAGAGCTGGTCGAAGAGAGTTTATGTTAAATGCATCAACCGGGAAAGAAAGCTATCTGCCTGCTTTAGAAGATATAATAGAAAATGTGGAAATAGTTAAAGAAGAAGAAATTGGCTTAATTCAACTACCTTTGGAAAAAATCCAGGGAACTTATTATCATTCCAGAGCTTTATCTTTTTCGAGGACTTTCAAACCATTATTTGATGAAAATACTGAATTTTCTCAAAAATGGATAAACTTATTAAAAATCCAGTACGATGAGGGAATAAGAGAACCAATAGAAGTATATGAATATTTAAATTGGTACTATGTTGTTGAAGGAAATAAACGTGTTTCCGTATTAAAATATTTAGGAGCCTACTCTATAAGTGCCAAAGTAACCAGACTTATTCCTAAATGGGATAAAAACAACAAAGAAATAAGACTTTATTATGAATTTTTGGATTTCAATAAAAAGACTGGTTTAGTTGAGATATGGTTTACAGAAGAGGGTAGGTTCAAAGAATTCTACGATATAATAAAAAATCATAAAGTACACGATGAATTAATAGATAACAAGTACAAAGATTTCATAAACGAGTATTTTCTCCCTTTTAAAAAACACTTTGACAACCTTAACGGTGAAAAACTCGATATAACTCCAGCTGATGCCTTCTTAAGATATTTGAAAAAGTTTGGCAAAACATTACCTCCATCAGACAAAGAGCTGAAAAACAAGGTCAAAGTAATACTAAAAGAAATAGAAGACGAAAGATCTCCTGAAAGTGGATCTATTTGGGATATTTCAAAAATATTTGTTCCATCTGGGAAAAAATTGAAAGTTGCTTTTATATATAACACTAAAATAAAAGACTCTGCATGGACTTACTCACATGAGTTGGGAAGAAGATATGTTCAAGAAGAATTTCATAATGATATCGAGACAAAGTACTTTCAAGATGTAAACTCAAAAGAAGAATACGACAAAATAATGCAACAACTGGGTAAAGAAGACTATAAGATAGTATTTACAACGAGTTTCGATTTTTTAGGAGAGAATAAAAAGAATAAATTCCAAAATGTTAAATTCGTACACTTTTCTGGATACAACACAAAAGAAAACATTAATTCTTATTTTGGTAGACTATATGAACCAAGATACTTAGCAGGTATTTTAGCAGGAATTAAAACAAAAACAAACGTCATTGGTTATGTAGCTCCTTTTGGGATTCCAGAAGTTGTAATGGGTATAGACGCTTTTGCACTTGGCGCGAAATCGGTAAATACAGATGCTCACGTGGAAATATCGTGGACAAATACCTGGAACAACAGAGAATACGAAAGAAAATCTGCCGAATACTTGATAAATCAAAAAAATGCTGATGTATTAACTCATCATCAGGATTCATGTGAAGTCATAAAAGTAGCTGCTGAAAACAATTTATATTCTATAGGATATCACTACGATATGAGCGGCACTTATGACAAAGTTTTGACATCTGTAGTATGGAATTGGGGCAAATATTACTCAAGAATAATAGATGACGTATTACAAGGTTCCAACTTCTCTTTCTTTGATCTATTCGGTGGATCAAACGAAATAGAAAAATTCTGGGGAGGCATGAAATCAGGGATCGTGGATATTGCAGAAATGGGAAAAGACGTAAACCCACAAACAAAAACAATGATAGAATCAATTAAAAAATCGATCGTTGAAGAACTCTATCATCCTTTCACAGGGCCTATAAAAGATAACAAGGGTATGTTGAGGATAGAAAGAAACACTCAAATCAGTGATGAAAACCTTTATAATATAGATTGGTACGTAGATAATGTTGATTTTGAATAGTAAAAAACGGGCTTAGGCCCGTTTTTTATTTTTTATTAAATGGCTTAAAAACCTTATTTTCTCTCAGGTATGCCAAAGAAATTTCTCTAAAAGTTGGGTATCTTCCAACCTCTTCTTGTGTTTTGATCAACACTTCATCATCTATATTGGCAATTACTTCACCTTCTGGAATGGTTTCTCCTTGATTTATAATTCTATGTTTATCTTTAGCATCATCTATAGTATCTGTATATAGCAACTTTCCTTCTTTAATAATTCCAAAAGATGTTGAAATTTCTTCGAGCTCGTATATCTCGTGAGAAGAAATTATAACAGTTTTTTTCTCTTGATTAGCGAAGTCTTTCAGCATTTCCAAAACCTCATGCCTTATAACTGGATCAAGATTTTGTGTTGGTTCGTCTAAAATCAACAAATCAGCTCCAGAAGATACTGTCAAAGCAATGTGAAACAAAGTTTTCATACCCATTGAGTAAGTATCTATTTTCTGCTTCAAATCAAATTTGTAATGAATGGCAAAATCTGAAAAAGTTTCTCTACTAAAATTCGGATAGATCATAGCCCACATCTTCATATAATCTTCTCCGTTAAACCTTCCAAAAGTCAACCTATCTTCAGACATTACAGCGATCTTTGTTTTTTGTTTTTGTGTAAATTTTTCCCCAAAAACATCTATTTCTCCTTCATCTGGCCTTAGATCACCATAAATACACCTCATTGTTGTAGTTTTTCCCGCACCGTTAGGACCTATAAGAGAGAAAATTTCACCTTCTTTTACACTTATAGATATGTTATTTAAAACAGATTTGGATCCAAAACTCTTACTCATATTTCTTATATCTACAATCATTTTTGAACCCCCTTCTTGTCAAAAACATAAAGCCCTGTTAGAAATATTAAAACGGCGATTATAGCAGCAAGCCATGTAATACCCTGTGTTGTAGGACTAAAAGCATAAAATGGATTTATATTACTTATTCCAATATTGGAAACTATGGAATCAACAATCAAAACTAAAAAAGGTACACCAAAGTTATCCATACCAAAAGAAACACTCAAAATACTAACGCCGTAATAGGCAGTAACAAATATCAAAGAACTGATAAGATTAGCTATTCCATTCTCTATACTTCCTGAAAATATGGCTGAACCTGCTAAGGAGGTCAAAGCAACCACAGTCACTATAAATGTATACGACATCAAATAAACATCTTTATATGAAAATGGTAATGAAATTAATGTTGAAAATCTTTTATTGTTTATATCTGAGGCCAATCCAAACACCACAAATAAGAACAAGAAAAATATTTTAACTTCAAATTCCGGAATCATAAATAATAAAGAAAAAATTGCTATTCTACCAGCTTTTTCTGTGAACTCTTTCATAAAAAAAGCTTCAAGTTTCTTAATCGTTTGACTCATCTTTCCAAACCTCCTCAAAGAGTAATAATGACATTTTCAGATCAAGATCACTTTCTTTTAATTTTTTTATACAATTCTTTAAATTAGAAAAAACCTCATCTCCAATATTTTCTTCTGAAGTGATAAAATATCCCACTCCATGTTGAGCTTCCAACTTGCCTTCATAAGAAAGTTTTTCCAAAGCCCTTGTAACTGTATTTATATTAACTCCAAATATTTTCTGCATTTTTCTTACGGGGGGTAATTGATCCCCATTCTTCAAATTCCCAAGGATAATCTCTTTTTTTACCTGATTCATAATCTGTAAATAAGCGGGAATTCCAGAGTGTTTATCTACTTTATTTAACATAAAACCACTTCCCTAAATAATATAATCATCAGTATCCTAAAAATGTATATTTTTCAACGTTATATCTTCCTTCGGTATTGACAATCAACTCTCCATAATTCTCTGTGGAATCACCAGAAGCTGTAAACATCTTTTCTTTTACTCCAACTTTAGCCTTCCCAATTTTAGAGTTTATATTAAGAGTTCTTCTCCCTTCCCACAAATCTAAATATTTAATATCTAAGTTACTCATATTGGAAGAGATACTAATAAATTCTGTTTTTTCTACACTTACATATGCTGAAATATCCACTCCTACTATACTTATAGCTCTTGACCTAAAAATACCATTTAGTTCCGCATTAGTTGAATTCATATCAAAATTATTTCCCTCATAATTAATTTTATAATTTGAAGTTGTATTACTACTGATAAAATTATCTACGATAAATTCTCCTTCTAATTTTGCTGTTGTAGAAGCTATATCAAAATTATCAGCTATGAGATCTAAATACATCTTTGTATTATTTGAATTTATTTTCAATTTTTTTGTTTTCAAATTTCCTCTAACATCTAAAACAACGCTTTGAATATCTATACTCTCATATTCCGTATTTTCAGTTCCAATAGAAATATCAGCCCTTCTATTGTACCAATCTCCGTCATAAAAAATTTTCAAAATTCCATTCTCAATTTCATAACTTAATTCTTCAGGAATTTCAATAACATCTGATTCATTATCGAAATTTATGTTTATATTATCTCCTTTTATATCTAAAACTTTGTTAGCAGGGATTTCTTTTTCTGCTCTCATGATTTTCAAATTATCTTCATAAGAATAATCATATCCTCTTTCACTTGAGTTATAACTAAACTGAACTGTACCACTAAAAAGATTGTTTAAAAATTCTGCTGGTTGCTGAAAATTGGTTAAAAACATAGCTATCAATGATGGTATCAAGAAAAACAAAATGGTAAAAGTTATAAAAAACGCAGTAAATTTTCTTAAGTTAAAAGAAAGAATTATGACGGCTATAAGACCTAAAACAAGTCTTACACTTGCAATAGGTATTAAAAATGCAAAAATAGCAAAAACCATTGCTAAAAGTGCTTTAAAGATATATGGATACTTCTGTTTCATGCCCACACCCCCATCTATTTTATTTTATAGTGTTCTAATAAATTATAACACAGCTGTCAACCAAAAATTTATTTTGTTGATATTTAACATTTTATTCCCGAATAATTTAGTCGGTTTTAATTAATATATTTCAAAAATATGTTATAATTACATAGTAATAGTATTTTTAAAATAATAGACAAAATTTAACAATACTCTAATTTGGGAGGGATATACATGAACTCAATCTTCAAAGATGAAGTCTCCATAGTTCTTTCCGGAGAAGCCGGGCAGGGAATACAAACTATTGAAAAGTTACTTACAAGAATTTTAAAAAGCGAGGGATACAATGTATTTGCCACAAAAGAGTACATGTCAAGAGTCAGAGGCGGAAGTAACTCTACAGAAATAAGAGTTGGAACAAAACCATTAAGAAGTCACAAACACAAAATAGATATTTTACTACCTTTAACCAAAAAATCCGTAGAACACCTAAATGATAGAGTGACGGATGAAACGATTGTTGTATGTCAACAATCATCCTTAAATGTAGAAAATGGAAAAGTTGTTGACGTACCTATATTCGATATTGCAAAAGATATTGGTGGGAAGATTTATTCAAACATAGTTGCTCTGGGGTTTGTTTTAGGGCTATTCGGAATAAAAGAAGACAATATACCAAAACATATGAAAAAATTCTTCGGTAAAAAGTCCGAAGATATAATAAATAACAACATAAAAGCTACAAAAGAAGGATTTGCAAAAGCCAAAAAATATTATGATAACGAAGAAATAAAAATTGAAATTAAAAGTAATGAAAAAGTAGAAAATAATTTGTTATTCAACGGAAGCGAAGCAATCGCTCTTGGTTCTTTAGCTGGGGGATGTGATTCGATATTCTCATATCCAATGACACCTGGCTCGGGAGTTTTACTTGCCATGGCTGGATTTTCTGAAACTTTTGACGATCTACTTGTAGAACAAGCAGAAGATGAAATTGCAGCTATAAACCAGGCTATTGGTGGTTGGTATGCTGGAGCAAGATCAATGGTAACAACTTCTGGCGGTGGGTTTGCTTTAATGGGCGAAGGCATTTCGCTCTCAGCAATGCTTGAAACTCCTGTAGTAGTTCACGTTGCTCAAAGACCAGGGCCAGCAACAGGACTACCTACAAGAACTGCTCAAGAAGATCTTAATTTAATTATGAATGCTGGACACGGTGAATTCCCAAGAGCTATTTTTGCTCCGGGAAAACTCGAAGATGGTTTCTCAGTAGCTCAAAATGCATTTAATTTAGCAGATAAATATCAAATTCCTGTATTTTTATTGACTGATCAATTCTTTGTTGATTCTTACTACAATGTAGAAGAATTTGATTTATCTGATGTAAAAATAGAAAAACAATTTATAAAAACAGATAAAGATTACAAAAGATATTCTTTAACAGAAGATGGTATTTCCCCAAGAGGAATTCCAGGATATGGAGAAGGAATTGTTGGTGTTGATTCGGATGAACACGACGAAGCTGGACATATCACTGAAGATTTAGACATCAGAAATAAAATGAACGAAAAAAGGTTAAAAAAGCTTCACGCTCTGAAAAAAGAAGCTTTAGAACCTGAATTATACGGAAACGAAAACTACAAAAAACTATTGGTTTCTTGGGGTTCAAATTACTATGTTGCAAAAGAAGCTTTAGATAATTTAAAAGATGATTCAATAGCTTTACTTCACTTTACGCAAGTTTACCCAATAAGTGAAAAAGCAAATGAATACTTTGATAAAGCCGATGAATTAATATTCATGGAAAACAACGCAACCGGACAGTTCGAAAAAATCGTTCAACTTGAAACCGGATTTAAAGCTGATCACAAACTATTAAAATACAATGGAATGCCTTTTGCTGTAGATGAACTTACAGACGAATTGAAAAAATTATCATAAAAGGGGGAAATGACATGAGCGAAAATATGTTTTCACTTGAATATGAAGATTCTTTAGATATAGCTTGGTGCCCAGGTTGTGGGAATTTTGGGATATTGAATCTATTGAAAAAAACTTTAGAAGAAGTTGATGAGTTAACTCCTGAAAATTTTGTACTCGTATCTGGAATAGGCCAAGCAGCAAAAATACC
>JAALLR010000136.1_pt1 | contig 24867 bp, 17 predicted proteins | sample 7245931 | NCBI WGS metagenome assembly JAALLR01 (sample SAMN13049201, study PRJNA578106) | oil field metagenome | isolation source: filtered produced water from oil reservoir B9 | place: USA:offshore Texas | collected 2016 | reverse complement strand
GCCATGTTAACTGGATCTAATAAGTATTTAATGAATCTGTATGCAGCGTCTTTTTGTGCATCTGTTATCCAATTAAACATTGCTATATCTGTTCCAGCAATTGGCGAATGAGGAACTCCGTCTACAGATGGAAGAGCTGCCCATGACCAACCGTGTTTACCTTGTGATGATCTTTCAACATATGATTTTCCAGCGATTGTTCCCATGTATGCTGCTATTTCTCCTGAACCAAATATTCCATCCAAATAACCTGTTCCGAATGAACCGTAACCGCCTTTTTTAAGTTCCATTATATCGGATAAAGCTTTTTTAGTAGTTTCTCTATCTAAAGAAACTCTGTATTTTCCGTCTGCAACGTATTCTAAGATTTCACCATTGTATGCGAATAAGAAAATTTGGAAATCATCAATAAAAGTTCTCGCACCAATACCGTATTGATCAGTTCTTCCATCTCCGTCTAAATCTTCAGTTAAGTATTTCGTTATTTCCATAAATTCGCCCATTGTTTCTGGCGGTGTAACTCCATATAAGTCAAATAAGTCTGTATTGTAGTAGTAAACATAAACTGATTTGTTAAATGGAATTGAGTAAATTGTATCTCCCCATGTTGAGCCTTCTTTAAAAACTTCGTATATTTCTTCGTCCCAAACTCTTTTCATTTGTGGGTCGTTTTCTATGTATGGATTCAATGGTTCTATAACGTCAGAATATAAGTATTTTGCAATCCAGTTACCGTATGCTTGTGTAACTGCTGGAAGGTCGCTTGCCGATCCTTCTTTTGCTGCTGTGATAGTAGATAATAATTTTCTATTTAAATCTGAGTACCCACCAACGTAAATTGGTTCTACTTGAATGTCAGGATTAGTTTTGTTGAAATTTTCAACTAAAGCCGCAAGAGTTTCACCTTGTCCTCCACCCATTGAATGCCAAAATTCAATGGTAATTGCTTCTGAAAAAGCTAATCCAATAACTAATACAGCAAGAAAAACTGTTAAAAGTTTTTTCACTTTAGTACACCTCCTGAGAATTTTTAAGGTAAAAAAATGGACACTTAAGTGTCCTAATAATTTATTAAATTTTCAAGCGCTTCTATAATTTCTTCAGGGTTATCATTTGCTGTTATTTTTTTATCATAGTAATCAAATTTTAAATTTTTTTGTGATTGTATCATATTTTTAGCTTTTTCTTTGGTTATGTTTCTTTTTTTAACTAATCTTTTATACCTTAAATCTTCAGAAGCATCTACTAATATTATTTTATGACACATTTTGTCCAATCCAATTTTAAAGAGCATTGCTGCATCCAAAACAATTATATCATATTTTTTTAAGTAAATTTTAACTTTTTTTTCTATTTCTTTATAAATTTCAGAATGAACAATTTCATTAAGTTTTTCAAGTTTAGATTCATCACTAAATACTATTTCACCTAACTTTTTTCTATCTATTTCGTTATTTTTATCAAAAATTTCTTGGCCAAATATGTCTTTTAATTTTTCTTTAACATGAAATAGGGTAAGAACATAATGTCCTACCCTATCTACGTCTATTACAATTGAATTTTTAAAATTTTCTTTTAATAGTTTTGAAACATATGATTTTCCAGAACCTGCTTTACCGACTATTCCTAAAATCATAATTTAATTTCTTTTTTCCCTTTTAATTTATCTTTTACTTCTTTTGCAATTTCTTCGTGTCCTTCCCTGCCCATTAGAGCATATGTAACGTTTTTACCAAGTTCAACACCTGGTTGATTATATGCGTTTATATCAAGGAGTTTTCCCATTACTGCTGTTTGAAATTCGTATGCAAAAAAGAATTGCCCAATGTTGTATGGATTTATTTCTGGAAAAATTACTTTCATATTTGGCCTATTGTGTTCAACTAAAGCATATTCTGTACCTGCCAATTCTGTGTTCAAGAGATCGGAAACCTTTTTTCCACCAAGATATTTCAACGCTGGTATGTCGTCGTGAATATGTGGGATGGTTATTTCTCTATCAAAATTTTCCAATTTTAAGAAAGTCACGACTTTATCAAAAGGCCCTTCGTTGTAAAGTTGAAATTGTGAGTGTTGGTCTGTAGCTCCAAGTGCTTTTACAGGAGTTTGCCCAACGAAAACTTCTTTTCCGTCTATATCAGTTCTTTTTCCCAAACTCTCTGCCCAAAGCTGTCTGTACCAATCAGCTAATAGGAAAAGTCTGTTTGAATATGGCACCATAACAGAAATGTTGTATCCTTTGTTGTAATATATGTAATGAATTAAAGCATTTAATGCTGCAGGATTTTCCCAAACATCATCATTTTTAACTTTTTCACACATATCTTTTGCACCATTAACAAGATCTATTATATCTATTCCTCCAGCAACAGCGGATAAAAGTCCGACTGGTGTTAATACAGTAAACCTTCCTCCAACCGTTGGAGGAATTTCAAGAGTTTTTATTCCTTCTTCATTGGCTATTTCTCTCAAAACACCTTTTTCTGGGTCCGTTGTAAAAAGAAGATGCTCTTTTCCTTTTAACCCGTATGATTCAATAATACCCCTTACTATCATATAATTTGTCATTGCTTCTGCTGTTGTTCCAGATTTGGATATAACGTTGAACAAAGTTTTGCTGACATCTATACTATCCAAAATTGAAGCAATGTAATCCGGGTCTACGTTGTCTATTACATAAATTTTTGGAGTTTTTCTCTTGTCTTCCCCCAATGTATTGTAATTCAAAGGATTTAAAGAAGATTGAAGAGCTAAATTCCCCAGTGCTGAACCACCAATGCCAAGAATTACTACTGCATCAAAAGATTGTACCCAACTTTTGAGGTCTAACACCCTGTCTACCCATTTTCTCGTGTATGGAACTTCTAAAAATCCCGGTTTTTCTTCTAAAACTTCATTTATTATTTGTTTTACTTGATCTTTTTTTTCGTTTATTTCTTCTTCTTTAATTCCGTTTTTCACATTTGGTTCAAATAAATTTGAAAAATCAAATTCAATACCTTTCAAAATAATTCCTCCTCAAGAACTATATTTCTAAAAAATTATTTTAGTATTTTATCAAACTTTCGACTTTAATTTCTGTTAATTTTTCTCTTGGATTTAAAGAAGTCAACTCAGCTAAAAATAATGCACCAACTACTTTTCCACCTGCTTTTTCAACTAATTTAATAATAGCTTCTGTTGTTCCACCTGTTGCGAGAATATCGTCAACTATTATGACTTTATCTCCTTTAGATATTGCGTCTTTATGCATTTCTAAAATACCGCTACCATATTCGAGGTCATAAGAAAAACTTATCGTTTCGGCTGGTAGTTTTCCTGGTTTTCTAACAGGTATGAAAGGTTTATTTAAATTGTATGCCATTGGTGTTGAATATATAAACCCTCTTGATTCAGGTCCAATAATTGCGTCAAAATCCCAGTCTTTTACAAGCTCTTGGAAGCTATCTATAGTATATTTAAAAGCTTCAGGACTTTTTAGAGCCGGTGTGATATCTTTGAATACTATACCTTCTTTTGGAAAATCTGGAATATCTCTTACGTAATTTTTTAGATTCAATTTGATTCCTCCTCAAGCCATTTTTATCTAATTATAGGCCAAATTCACAAAATTTATTCTATCACATAATTGTTAATAAATGGTTATAATTATTTAGTAAATGAAATAACTTGACTGTTTAATTTTTTATTTAATTTTTGAATATTTTTATTACAATGAAAATAGCCATTTATGATATAATATAATGAATAATTATACATACGGAGGTGGATTTATAATGGCAAGAAAAAGCTCTTATGTTACAGAAGCGGACAATAAAATGGATAAAACAGTACAACATTACAAAGAAGAATTGAGAAAATTAAGAACGGGAAGACCTTCAGCATCATTATTTGAAGAATTAGTCGTTGACTATTACGGAGCACCAACTCCAATTAATCAAACAGCCACGGTAAACGTTGGAGAAGACAGAAGCGTTTCAATCCAACCATGGGACAAAAGTTTGTTAGAAAAAATAGAAAAAACTATAAATTCATCTGATTTGGGACTTCACGCAATCAATGACGGAACCGTCGTAAGAGTAAATTTTCCATCGCCAACAGTTGAAGATAGAAGAAAATGGGTTAAACATGCTAAAGATATGATGGAAGATACAAAAATTGCTTTAAGAAATATCAGGAGAGATGATATTAAAAAAGTAAAAGAACTCAAAGAAAATGGGGATATTCCTGAAGATGAAGCTAAAAAAATCGAAGAAGAAATTCAAGAAGTGTTGAAAAATCATGAAGCAAAATCAGAGGAAATATTCCATCAAAAAGAAAAGGAGATCATGGAATCTTAATGAAGGATCTTGCAAAAGAAAAGCAGCCCAAACATGTAGCAATAATTATGGATGGAAATGGAAGATGGGCTAAAAAACTGGGGAAAAAAAGAATATTTGGCCACGAAAAAGGGGCTGAAGTAGCCGAAAAAATAATTGAATATGCGTCAGATTCAGGGGTGAGATATCTCACCCTTTATACATTTTCTACAGAAAACTGGAAAAGGCCTGAAGAAGAAGTCAACTTTTTGTTCAATCTTTTCATAAAATATTTGGAAAGTAGAATGGAAAAAATAATTTCCAAGGGTGTTAGAATGAGATTTTCTGGTAGAATAGATAAAATGCCTGAAGATATTCAAAAAGCTTGTAAAAGAATAGAAGAAAAAAGTAAAAACAACAGCAAATTAGACTTAATAATGGCTTTGAATTACGGATCCAGACAGGAAATTTTAGACGCGGTAAATAAACTCATTTCTTCAGGAAAAAAAGAAATAACAAAAAAAGACATACAAAACAACCTTTATTTACCAGATGTTCCAGACGTTGATCTTTTGATCAGAACTTCCGGAGAAAAGAGAATTAGCAATTTTTTGCTTTGGCAAATAGCTTATGCAGAATTGTATTTTACAGAAGTTTTGTGGCCAGATTTTGACGAAAAAGAATTCGATAAAGCCCTTTTAGATTATGCTAAAAGAGAAAGAAGGTTTGGCGGGCTAACCGGGAGTGATGAATTTGGGAATAAATAATAAAAATCTCTTTTTTAGAGTGTTAAGTGGTGTAGTTTTAGTTCCTGTAGTCGTGTTTTCTTTTATATTGTATCCCACTCTTATAGGTTTGGTAACAACTATAGTTATGCTTGCTTCTTGGGAATTCATAGAAATATCTTCTTTAGAGCTAAAAAACAAGAAAATATTCAAAATGATGCTCACTGTTGTTGTGGGTGCTTCTGCATTGTTATATGGTTTTGCCATAGAAGCAGAGTATCAGGGGATATTGCCTTTTGAGGCAGAAATAGTCTTTTACCTTGCTTTCTTCTTTTATTCGTGGCTTGTAATCCTAAAGATAAAAGACGTTCGAATGGCGAAAAAGCTAATAAGCGCTGGAGCTATAAGTATACTTTATATTTCTTTTTTCTTATCAAATTTCTATTTGATAAACATAAATTATGGATATACCATGGGTATTTTAGCTCTTGTTTCGGTATTCATGTACGATTCATTTGCCTATTTTGCGGGTCTTAGCTTTGGAAAGCACAAGATTTCTCCAAACTTCTCACCAAAAAAGAGCTGGGAAGGATTGATAGGAGGAGCATTAGGAACTTATTTATTCATTATAGTATACGAGTTTATTAGAGGTTTGCTGGGCTATGAAAATCTTATAGGACCAAAAAAAGCGATACTCTTTGCTGTAATGGTTGCGTCTTTTGACACTGTGGGGGATTTAACTGAATCTATCTTCAAGCGTCATTATCATGTGAAAGATTCTGGCTCTATTCTTCCCGGGCACGGAGGAATTTTGGACAGAATAGACGGGATTTTAATAGTTACCCCGGCATGGTATTTTCTGCTTAGAATTTTCTGGATTTAGAAAAATTAAGGGGGAAAAAATGAACAAAAAATGGAAAGAAGGTTTTTCACTAATAGAAGTGATAATCGTTCTTGGAGTTATTGCAGTGATTGCATCAATAGCAATTCCATCTGTTTCTGGTTTAATCGATCAGGCAAAAGCAACAAAAGTAGTGACAAATATGAGGACTTTACAGACGAGTATTGTACAATATTCTATTTATAACGACGACTTAACCGACTTAAGCTTTCAAAAATTAATAGACGCAGGGTTGCTGACAGCTGAAATTCCAGATTTAGATATAGCTGTAAGTTTTAATAGAATAACTATTTCTTACACACAAGATTCACCAGATATATCTAAATTAAAAGAAATAGATACACAAATATTGGGTGATGAAACAACTAATCCTTATATAGAGTTTAAAGTTAGATAATTAGGAGGTTTTTTAATGGAATGGATGTCCTCAAAAGATATTAGAGAAAAATTTCTCAGTTTTTTTGAAAAAAAAGATCACAAAAGAATAAAAAGCTCTCCATTAATTCCAAATGACCCACAACTGATGTTCACCGTTGCTGGGATGGTTCCTTTTAAACCAATTTTCTGGGGTAAGATGGAACCCACTCATACAAGAATAACAACTTGTCAAAAATGTTTGAGAACTAATGATATAGAAAATGTCGGTAGAACTGCGAGACACCAGACGTTTTTTGAAATGCTTGGCAATTTCTCTTTTGGAGATTATTTCAAAGAAGAAGCCATTGAATTGGCTTGGGAATTTTTGACAAAAGAGCTAAAAATACCAGAAGAAAAGCTATGGGTTTCTGTTTATAACGAAGATCCAGAAGCTTATGACATATGGAAAGATAAGATAAAAATTCCAGAAAATAAGTTAATTAAAATGGGAAAAGACGACAACTGGTGGGGACCCCCTGGCCCTTCTGGTCCTTGTGGCCCAGACACAGAAATATTTTATGATACTGGTGTAACGAAAAATTGTCCAGATGTTGAAAACTGCACTCCAGAATGTGATTGTGGGAGATTCGTTGAAATTTGGAATGTTGTTTTTACAGAATTTTATTCTGACGAAGAAGGAAATTTAGAGCCTCTTTCAAGAAAAAATATTGATACTGGTGCAGGTTTAGAAAGATTAACAGCTGCCATTCAAGGTGTATACAGTAATTTTGATACTGATCTTTTCCAAAAAATAATAAAAGAAATTGAAAAATCACTAAACGTCAAATATGGAGAAAACGAAAAGAATGATATATCAATAAGAATAATAGCAGACCATTCGAGAGCAATTTCTTTTATCCTTGTTGAAGGAGTACTTCCTTCTAACGAAGGAAGAGGATACGTTTTAAGACGTATCATAAGAAGAGCTGTTAGACATGGAAACTTGTTGGGAACTAACAATAAATTTATGAGCAACATTATTAAAAGAGTTATCGCTGAAATGTCCGGATTTTACCCGGAATTGAAAGAAAAAGAGGATTTTATTCTAAAGATAGTCGACTCTGAAGAAGAAAGATTTTTTGAAACCCTTGAAAGAGGACTTCAAAAGCTTGAAGAAATAATGAAAAAATCTGTAGATAAAAAAATTTCTGGTGAAGTAGCTTTTGAATTGTACGACACATACGGATTTCCTTTTGATATAACAAAAGAAATAGCAGAAGAGCAAGGCTTTTCTGTAGATCGGGCTTTGTTTGACGACCTTATGGAACAACAAAAAAACAGGGCGAGAAAAGCCACCGGTTCAAAAGAATACGGAGCGCAAAATCAAGCATATGAAAAAATAGCTTCACAAATAAAATCAACCATATTTACAGGATACATTAACAATATAGAAAGAGAAAAACTTGTGTATATTGTAAAAGGAAATGAAGTCGTTGAAACTGCCTTTGAAGGGGAAGAAGTCGAACTCTTCTTTTCTAAAACTCCTTTCTACGCTGAAAAAGGTGGGCAAGTAGCTGATACAGGAATCATAAAAAATGATGATTTCAAGGCTGAAGTTTACGATGTACGGGTAATTAAAAATGATATTATTTCACACAAAGTAAAAGTTTTACAAGGTGATGTAAAAGTAGGGGAAAAATTAAATCTTCAAATAGATGTTGACAGAAGAAACGCTATAAAGAGAAATCACACTGCCACACATTTATTGCACGCAGCTTTACAAAAGTTTGTTGGAAATCACATTAGACAAGCTGGTTCTTATGTTGAACCTACAAGGCTAAGATTTGACTTTACGCATTACGAAGCTTTATCTGATGACGATATCACAAAAATAGAAAAATCAGTAAACGAACAAATAATGAAAGCAATACCAGTTATTACAGAAGTAAAATCACTTGAAGAGGCTAAAAACATGAACGTTATGGCTCTTTTTGAAGAAAAATATGGAGACGAGGTAAGAGTTGTTAGCGTTGATGACTATTCAAGTGAGCTTTGTGGGGGAACACATGCTTCTAATACTGGTGAAATTGGGCTTTTCAAAATCACAACTGAAACTTCTGTATCTGCTGGTGTAAGAAGAATTGAAGCCGTAACAGGTTTTTCAGCTTTTGAATACGTTAAAAAATTAGAAGAAACAAATAACAAAATAAAAGAGTTTTTAGAAGCTTCAGATAAAAATTTATTTGAGAAACTCACAAATTTAGCCGAAAAAAATAAACAACTCGAAAAAAATCTCAGGGAAATGGAACAAAAAATGGCTTCTTCAGATTTAAATGATTTTCTAAATAAAGCCATTGAAGTAGATGGAGTTAAAATAGTTACTGGTTCTTTTGATGGAGTTGAAAACGAAGTTTTGAGAAATGCTTCTGACAACTTACTTCAAAAGGCTGGAAAAAGCGTCGTTATCCTTTTTAACAAACACGATAAAGTAAATTTTGTAGTGAAAGTTTCAAAAGATGCAACAGACAAATTCCACGCTGGAAATATCGCAAAATCTATTGCAAAATACCTCGGTGGCGGTGGCGGTGGAAGGCCGGATTTCGCCCAAGCTGGGGGAAAAGATCCTTCAAAAGTAAACGAAGTTATTCAAAAAATAAAAGAATTCATATAAAAATAAGGTTGCTATGCAACCTTATTTTTATTAGGGTTATTATTTAAACTTTATTCTGGTTTATTATCTAAAATAGATTCAATTTTATCCATAACGTCATCGGTTAATTTATCTTTTATCTCTGCTGCTTTCATGTTTTCTTTTACTTGTTCGACACTGCTTGCGCCCGTAATAACTGTACTGACATTTGGATTTTTGATTATCCAGGCTAAGGCTAATTGTGCCATTGTTGCATCAAGGTCTTTTGCTATTTTTGTCAACTTTCTAACTTTTTCGATATTTTCTTCAGTAAAAACACCTTGTTCTTCCATCATTTTTTTAATTCTTGAGAATCTTGATAATCTGGAATTTTCAGGTATTCCATCATTATATTTTCCAGTTAATAAACCACTTGCAAGCGGAGACCATGTTGTCGTTCCCAATCCATATTTTTCAAAAAGAGGAACAAATTTTTTATCTACTTTTTCTCTAACAAACATGTTGTATTGAGGCTGTTCCATTGTTGGGGCTATTAAATTTCTTTTATCTGCTATTTTATAAGCTTCTTCAATTTGTTCTGGTTCCCATTCAGAAGTTCCCCAGTACATTGCAAGGCCATTTCTAATCAAATAATCCATACCATATACGGTTTCTTCTATAGGAGTGTCTGGGTCAGGTCTATGGCAATAAACTAAATCTACGTAATCAAGTTGTAATCTTTTTAAAGAGTTCCATGTTCCTTCTAATAGATGTTTTCTTGAGACTCCTGTATCATTTGGGCCGTTTCCACCCCAGAAAATTTTGGTAGAAACTATTAAATCAGTTCTTCTGTATTCTTTTAAAACCATTCCCATTAAGGATTCTGATAAACCGTTTGCATAGCCTTCTGCATTGTCGAAAAAGTTGACTCCATGATTAAAAGCTTCTCTCATAGTGTCTTTTACTTTTTGTACGTCAAGCTGGTTTCCAAAGGTCAACCAAGATCCAAAAGACATCTCACTTATCTTCAATCCAGATTTACCCAATTTGTTATATTGCATTTTTAACCCTCCTTTATTGTTTGTCATGCTAATCATTTTATATTATACCATATTTGTCGGATTTAAAAAAATGATATAATAATAAAGCGGTTACCTTAAAGGCAACCGCTTTTAAAAGACTATTTCTTTTCTTGTTTTTTTGGAGTTTTTTTATTTTTCTTTTCTTGCTTTTTATCTTTCATTTCCCCACCTCCGATTTTATAGGGATAAAATCAAAAAACAAATAATCAAATCAATTAAATTTTATTCTTTTTGTATGAGAAAATCAAATTTAAAAATGTTTAAAAACACTATAAAAATACTGTTTTTAAAAGATATTACATTATATTTACCTTAAATCATCTTATAATTTCTTTATTGAGCATTTATTAGATTTATTGTATAATAGAGGTTTATTTATTTCTAAATCTGTATATCCATTTAATATATCGTTTGCTTATAAAATCAAAAGGATGTAGAATATTATGATGAGAACTGATTCACTTGTTTATGCGGGGGGGCTTAAAATGAAGATAGGAAACAAAATCTCTTTAACTTATATAATATTATTTTTACTTGCTTTTACGGTGTTTTTTACCATAATAAACAACGTAGTTTCAGACAAAATTGTTAATGATTCAGAAGAAAAATTGCAAATAGCAACACAGTTAAAAAAGAATTATTTCAAATCTTTTTTTGATAATCTCAATTCAGATATGATTTTAATTTCTGAAAGAAAAGGACTGATAGACGATTTAAACCAAATGCAATATGAATTTTCAAATCAGATGATCAGAGATGATGAAGTGTATTTGAATTATTTGAGGCAGATTTTTATAGAAGAAAATCCTTATGAAAACAGATCCAAAATGGTCAGTACATTCGATGTTGAAGAAATTTCAGATATAAATATTTTTACAACTTTAGCTGGATACAACAAGTATCACGAATCATTACACCCAGAATTTCAAAGAATAATTGAAGAAAGAAACTATGAAGACATAAAATATATTTCAAACAAATACGATGTGGTTTATTCTACGATGAAAAAAGGTGATCTTGGTTCTAATATAAAGGAAGAAAATACAAATTTATATAATTTTATTACCGAATTGGGAACTAAACCTGCGACTGTTGTTCATTATAGCGATTTTGTCAACTACAAATATTCAGAAGAACCTGTTCTTTTTTCTGGAATAAAGTTAACCGATCAATATTCAAACTCTGTGGGATATTTGGTTTACTCAGTTTCTTCTGAAAGTATAAACTCCATCATGCTGGATACTACAGGAATGAATGAATATTCAAAAACATACATAGTTGGAAGCGACAATAAACTTAGAAGCTCTTTTGATGATTACAATATTTTAGAATTATCCATAAATACAGAACCTGTTCAAAATGCTCTTAATAACGAATCTGGAAAAATCGTAACTCAAAACCATAACCAAGAGAAGGTTATATCTGTTTACTCTCCTTTTGATTTTTCTGAGAATATTCATTGGGCATTTATCGCAGAAACAAATTATGAATATGTTGAAAATCAAATTGGGGATATTTTCAAAATAATCATAATAACTCTTATTTCTATTATGGTGGTAGTAATCATTGTTAGTTTGATTTTTTCTTCAAGTTTAACTAAACCTTTGAAATTAATTACAGAGAAGATAAAAAACTTTTCAGAAGGTGAGCTTAAAACAGATTTTGATATAAAATCAAAAGATGAAATTGGAGAGATATCCGAGGAATTGAACTTGATGAAAGATAAACTAACAACAGTTATCACATCTATTAACAGCTTTTCTAATGATCTTATGAATTATTCATCAAATTTAGAAAATCATAGTGATAATAATCAAAAGAGTATGAACAATCTGAGCAACAATTCAAAAGTAATAACCCAAAAAACAGAGGAAACATCTTCATCTATAGAAGAAACAACAGCATCTCTTAGCACTATAAACGAAAGTATAAGTGAAATATTGGAAGAAATAAAAAGAATAGACGATATGTCATCAACATTAAATTCAGAAGCAACAATTGGAAAAAATAAAATAAAAAATATAACAAAAGTAATAAACGAATCGTTAGAACAAAGTTCTAAAACAAAAGATTATTCAGAAGATTTGAACAAGGACATTTATAAGATTGATGAGATAATAAACAACATAGAAAGTATCACTGACCAAACAAACCTTTTATCACTCAACGCATCTATAGAAGCAGCGAGGGCAGGAGAGGCTGGAAAGGGTTTTGCCGTTGTGGCATCTGAAATAAGAAAATTGGCAGAACAAACTTCCGATTTAACTTCCAACATATCCAACATAACTGGTGGATTAAAGAAATTGGTTAAACAGGTAAACGATGCTGTATTGAAAAATGATGAAAAAATAACCAACACAAAGACAAACTCAAAAGAAATTTCTGAGAATTTTGAAAAAATATCTTCAGATATAGCAGTTTTAAAAGAGAGAACAAAGATTATTAAAGACAAAATAGACGAAGAAAGCCAAATGAACGATACAATGAATCAAGAAATGAACAATTCTTCAAAAGCAATGGACAATATTTACAGAAACATATCAGATATGTACGATGAGATAAATGCACAACTTGAGAAGACTAAAGAAACTTCGACGATTTCTTCTGAATTGAAATCTCTATCAGATTCTTTGAAAGAACAGTTGAATTTTTTCAAATTATAATATTATGATTCTTGACTTTGTTTTTATACACCAGTAAAAATATATGTAATTAAGCCTTAAATGGCAAAAGGCGTTGACTTTTTTCAACGTCTTTTTTTTGTTTTTTCATATAATCATAATAAAAAAATGATAAAATTGTAGTTAAGTGATTTTCTTAATTATTGGAGGATATTATGAAATACTACTATAATGAGTTTGCGCAGAACTGGTGGAGCAAAAAATGGCTCGATTCTATAGAAAATATTGAGAAGTTTAAAAATAGATTACCAAGAGGAAGAACTTATGCCAGAAAAGGTAATGTTGTAGATATTTTCCCTAAAAATGGAAAAATATTTTCATACGTACAGGGATCTGTTGATATCCCCTATGAACAAAGAATAAATTTAAAAGAGTTTACCGATAAAGAAAAAAATCAGATAAAAACTATTCTAAAGAGCAGATACGATTTTTTATCCTCTTTAATAGCTGGAGATTTCCCTCAAGAATTTTATGACATGTTGAAATCGCTTAAAATAGATCTTTTTCCAGAGCAATGGGAAGATATAGACGCTACCTGTAGCTGTCCAGATTGGGCTAATCCCTGCAAGCACATAGCCAGTGTTTTCTACATAATTGCAAGAGAATTAGACAAAGATCCATTAATTCTTTTTGAAATGCACGGTATAGACAGAGAAGAAATCATAGAAAGAGAAAAAGAAGACATTTTTTTGGATATTTTCAAAGATTTGTCAACAGAAGATGAAGAACCAGAACTATTAGAATCTCAAAAATCCATGTTGGATTATATAGAATTTTTAAACAACAACTATCAGTTCACAAAAAAAGATATTAAAAAATTTCTTTACAAAATTTATGACAACAACGCCCACAAAATCGAGCAGTTAAACACGGATGAAAATAAAAAAATTAAATTAACAAAAGATATTAAAATAGATTTAGACCTGAAATCGATGAATTTATATTTGATTTTCGATAATGAAAAAAAAATATTTGAAGGTTTTTTGGAAGACGTTATGGATGGAAACCTTACAGAAAATGTAAAAGATTCTAAAATGGGAATTTTTTTGAAAAACATGATATCCTATGCCATGTTTATAATTTATAATTCTTACTACATACCTTATCCAATAAAAATTGACAAAGAGCATTTTTCGATGCTTTTTTTACCTTATTTTGCAAACGACAGTATATCTAAATTTTTTGGATATTTGTTAAATATCTTTCCAGAAGAAATTAATGAAACTTCACTATCTAAAATACTTATAATGATTTCAAAAGTTATAAAATACAATTTAAAAAGCACGGATATAGAAAATGATTTGGACGATAATATTCTAAAATCATTTATAACTGACACTATAATAGATGAGATGAAATTTTACGATAAACATCATTATAAAAACATTAAAAATTATTTTGAGCCAATTCTTTCCTTAAATATTCCCATAAGAATGCTACTATCTATAAAAATAGTCCGAAGAGAAAAATATTCACTGGAAATAGATGTTTTCGATAAAAGAGACCCTTTTTCCATTGAAGAATTGAGACACTATTTGGGAAAAGATTCAAACTACAAAAATATGATACTTAGAAAAGTTTCTTTTATTTCGAAATATGTTCCAATTATAAACGAGTATTTAATGACCAAGAAAAAAAGGTTTGAAATAGATTCTTTTGACCTCGCAAATATACTCATAGATTCAAAAAACATGCTTAAACAACTTGGAGTAGAAATAGATATTCCAAGTGAACTTGATTATATAAAAACACCTGAGCCGTTTATTTTTCTTGATTTAGAAAAAAAATCCTATACTTACTTGGAAGTTAAAGAAAATTTGAAATTTGAAATTAAGATAAAAATAGATGACATAACAATAAGTGTCGATGAATATTTAAACTATTTTTCAGAAAAAAGCAATGGAATATTTGAGTTTGAAGGAAGATTTGTTATTAACGATTTTGAGTTTTTGAATGAAATAAAAAATATAAAAAAACGATTTGAAAAAATAGATAGAGTCAACTTTTTAAAATTCCTTTTTAACTCATATTTTGAAAGAATACAAATTATTCTTTCAGATAAAATGTTGGAATTTAAAAAATATTTTTTGGAAAAATTAGATGTAGCCCTTCCAGAAAAAATAAATGTAAATCTGAGAAAGTATCAAGTAAATGGTTATAAATGGATATACAACAACTTAATAAAGGGGTTCAACATCTGTCTTGCAGACGACATGGGGCTTGGAAAAACAGTACAAATTCTAACAATAATTCAAAAATTCAAAGAAGAAAAAAAATTGAAAAAACCTTCTTTAGTTGTTTGTCCAACTTCGGTAATAGTAAACTGGAAAAGAGAGGCAAACAAATTCACTCCAGATTTGGACGTTGAAATTTACCATGGTTCAAAAAGAGAATTGGAAGAGATCATAGATAAAGACTTAATAATCACGTCTTACGGAATTATTAGGCATGATATTAATCAAATGAAAAACTATTTTTTCGATTTTGTCATTTTGGATGAGGCACAGAATATAAAAAATCCAGAAACTTCTCAAAGTAAATCTGTAAAACAATTAAAAGCGAATTATAAGGCTGCTTTAACCGGTACCCCTATTGAAAACAAAGTTTTAGAATTATGGAGTATATACGATTTTTTAATGCCAGGATATCTTGGTGATAAAAACCTTTTTAAAAAAGATTTTATTGAAAAAATAGAAAAATTTGGAAGTAAATCAAAAATAAAATCTCTCAAAAATATGATCAATCCATTTTTGTTGAGACGTATGAAAAACGATACCAATGTTATCAAAGATCTTCCAGATAAAGTAGTTATAGACGAATACACTTATCTATCAAAAGAGCAGGAAAAACTTTATCAAAAAGAGTTGGACTACTCTTTGAATGGCATTAAAAATAAAAAAGGTGTGAGCAGATCTGGAAACATATTTAGACTCATAACAAAGTTAAAACAGATATGTAATCACCCGTTGAACTACAATAACGATTTTGAATACAACGTAAAAATATCTGGAAAATCGGAAAAAACTGTAGAATTAATAGAAAATATAATTGAAATTGAAGAAAAAGCACTTATTTTTACCCAATATGTTCAAATGGGTAAAATTCTAAAAAAGATGTTGGAAGATAAATTCAACAAAAAGATTCTATTCTTTCATGGGGGATTGAATTCAAAACAAAGAGAAGATTTAATAGACAAATTCAACAATGATGAAGATATACCAGTTATGATAGTTTCTTTAAAAGCAGGTGGAACCGGGTTGAATTTAACTGCTGCAAACCACGTTATACACTATGATTTGTGGTGGAATCCTGCTGTTGAAAACCAGGCTACTGACAGGGTGTATAGAATTGGACAGGATAAAAAAGTTTTTGTTCACAGATTAATAACAACAAATACTTTTGAAGAAAGGATAAACGAAATAATAAACGAAAAGAAAGAGTTATCCAATGAGTTAGTTCAAAAAGGTGAAAAATGGATAACAGAAATGAACGACAGCGAGTTGAAAAAAATGTTCTCTTTAAGAGATAGGTATTAAAAATGACAGAGACTTTTTCAGAAGGAAGAGTGCTTGCAAAGCAAGCGAGGAATGCAGCGAAGCTGCGAGTTGGCGAGAAAACTCATCAGTTATTTTCAAAGAAAATTTGAGTCTCCTCTAAATGTTTTAGAGGAGGGGACCACTTTAGTGGTGAGGAGTTTAGGCACTTTGTTTTAGAACAATTCCGAAATATAAAAACTCAAAGTAGGTCATGAAGTAGAAATTATTACATAATTTCTGTTGAAAGTTGGATGTTGGAAGTGAAGAAATCAAAGATTTCTGTGGTTAGTTGTTGGTTGTTAGTTGATGGAGAAAACTCATCAGTTATTTTCAAAGAAAATTTACTATTAAAAAATAATAAATAGCACTCTTCACTAGATCATCGTATCTATTTATTATTTTAGCAGAAAAATATTTATTAAAATGATAAATGAATGTCATCCTCCAACTAACAATTAAATAAATTACTCAGTAATTTATTTCAAAATGTAGTGATAGTTTTATAAAATCACTCACCGGTGGATAGGGACCAGCCCAATTTTCATAATCTTGTTTTCTTTCATCTGAATAACTTGTATTTAAATCTATGGCACCTTTTTTATAGAATTCTGACAGAAATTTAACTTTTAAATTCCAATCAAATAACAGATCAAATCCAAATAAAAAACCTTCCATGTCATTTCCATAATCAAAACCAACCGGAATTTCAACTCCATCGTAATCTGCGGTAAATTTCAAGAGTTTTTGCCATCTGTTGTACATCCAGGTGTACACTTTGTAGTACTCAAATTTTGGTGCAAGGTAATAATCATCTAACCTATAAACATATCTACCTCCAAGGGCATAAGCTAATGATGTTGGTTTGTAATTAGTGGCACCAGCCTCTGTATCTGGAACAACAAAATCATCCATTGCAAATTGTCCATAAATTTGCAATTTTTTTATTGGGATCAATGAAAAGTCTGCTCCCAATATTGTATTAGAATATCCTTCACCATAAGTATTGTGCAATATCCCAAAAGGGTTAACATCTACAAGGTCGGGAATTTTTCCCCCAACAAGGTTGATTTCGCTAAATGAAACTCTCAAAAACTGTAAAGAGTCAAACTCTATTCTGTGAATAATATACGTTTTGTATGGTTCTGCATATCCTTTGTAACCATCTAAACCACGTCTATCTGAGTTTCCATCTATTCCAGGTGTTTTTTGAATGAGCCACTCTTCATTGCTCAGTTCAAAATTCAAGTCATACACACCAAATATTATTTTTACTCCCTTGTTTTCAAACCCACCTGTTAATCCAACTACATAAGGCAAAGAGTCCGAAAGATATAGGTTTCTTTCAAAATCTCCCCAATCCGTTGTATATTTCCCGTACATAATCCAAAAAGGTTTTGAATTATAGTGAATTGTATAATCATCTACTTCAAAATAGTTTCCAAAATAAGAAGGATAAGGGGTTACATTTGTAAAATTAATCCCCTGGTTTATATTTTTTATTAATATGTCTTTTTCTCTTACAATTTCAGAAAAAGAAAAAACTGTGATTATCAAAAATAATAACAAACTAATCTTTTTCATTTAAAAGCCTTCTTTATATTCCTATTTTTAAATCAAAAATAAGATGCAAATTAAATATCTTTGTATTATTGTTTATATCGTTATATGTTAGTTTGATCTTGGTGAATTTTAAATCATATATGGATTTTATACTAAAATAATTGATTTGGTTTTCATCATATATTCCAAAATCATAGTTTATATCTACATAGCCATTCCCATAAGAATCGAATAAAACCACGGATATATTCGTTATTTTTGAATTATCTCCGTATTTCAAGCCAAAAGGATAGTCAAACATAAGTCTTGCACCTGGGGTGTTTGAAAGTGAGAATGATCTGTAAAAAAGTTCATCATATGCTTTTTCAGCGCTGTATAGTCCGCTTTGAGTATAGTAATACTCAATTCCAGGCCTTATGTTTATATTTCTAAAATTGAAAGTTTTTGAAATTCCAACTCCAAACCCCTTAGAAAAATCTGGATAGTTAGCCACACCTTCAAAATATATATCAAAATAATTTTCGTTTAAATAGTAGAAAGATAATAATCCTCTATCTGAAAAAAATAATACTTGAAAAGGGTTTGGCAAATTTTCTGTCACGTGGTTTAGATTTGATAAACCGAAATGATTATTATTGTAATTGAAATTTAGTGTATTCACAAAATCATTTCTATACCCACTCAAAGTTTCTTGGGTTTCAAAGTATTCTGAGTATTCTTCTGTGCTCATAAAAGGTATTGAAGATAACCAAGAAAATCTATAATTTAACTTGTTTTCAAAATCGTATTTAAATGTGAAATTATCATAATATGGTGAAGCTTCAGAAAGAAGTAAGTCGTATTTCAAAGGGCCTGTAGATACCTTATTTCTACCTAAAATAAAAGAAAAATTATCCTCTCTTAAAGATAAATAAGATATTTTTGGGAAATCAAGACTCATATAAGTGATTTGGGGTAAATTATATAAAGAGTAATTTCCATATTCGTAATAAGAAGTTCCAGCTATTTGAAAATCCCCGGTAAATTGAGAATAAAACTTATCTTCATAACTGCTTTTAAAATAGAAATTTATTAAGTCGTTGTTTTCAAGGACTATTTCTCTGTGTAAGTTTTGATCTATTGTTGAAGATATATACCAAGAAGCAGGAAACTTGAAATCAGAAGAAAATCTGTTTTCGTATTTTATGGGAAATTCTATTTCAAAGATATTGTCATAATTTATTTTATCCTCTGAGTAAAAAGGATAAAATATTTTATTGCTCTCTTTAATTAGGTAATAATCTGAATCTTCAGTTGTTAAAATTTTCGCAGATGAAAAAGAAATAATAGAAAAAAATATCACTAAAAAATATAAAAAATATTTTTTCAAATAAATCGCCCCTCCAGTAGAATTTGTTTCACAATTTCTACTATATATACTTTCTTTCTTCTCCTGGTTTTATTTCATCGTTTAACAACTTTTTTGTCAGTTCTTCTAATTTGTTTTTTATTTCTTTTCCGTAATACCCCTTGTCTTTTAGCTCTTTTCCATTTACAGATAATTCTAAATTTTCAATTTTATCAAAATATTTGAACAATTTTTCTCTCAAATTCTCTTTTAATTTAACAGCCACAAAGATAATCTGTTCGCTGTTCAATATTTTTATACAGTCAAAAAAATGAGAGTATTGAGGATGTTTTAATTCGTTTAGCTTTTCAAATGATTCTCTTGCCTCTGCTAAATTATCATAAAAGTTCCCCGGTAGACCATATCGATATTCTATGAATTTAACAGTTTCTTCTGGAGTGTATTGTAATAAGACAAAGAGTAAAAGGTGTAAAAACCTAACATTTTGTGTGTATTGTTTATAATTTTTTTCAAAATAACCGTATAATTCAAAGAGTTTTTCCACGTCTTTGTCCAAAGTTGGCGTATAATACGAAAACGGAAAAAGATGAGATATTATTTTGAACTCTCCCATTCTCCTAATAGATTTCAACGGTTTTGGTTCTTTCAATATTTTTTCTAACTCATCTCTAATTCTTGGACCTGTTACTTTTTCGAGATATTCATTTTTTACTGTTTTTTTCATGTATTCACATGTTTGTTCATCTATTTGAAAGTTGTATCTTTGTTCAAACCTTATTGCTCTTAATATTCTTGTTGGATCTTCTACAAAAGAAAGAGAATATAGTACTTTTATTATTCCCTCTTCAAGATCTTTTTTTGAGTTAAAGAAATCTAATAACGTACCAAAAGTTTCTTGATTTAATTTTATTGCCATTGCATTTATTGAAAAGTCTCTTCTGTATAAATCCTTCTTTATTGTAGAAACTTCTACTTTTGGAAGTTCAGCAGGTGATTCATAATATTCAGTTCTCGCTGTTGCCACATCTATTCTGAACCCATCTTTGAAAAAAAGAGAACAGGTATTGAATTTTTCATGGACGACATACTTAATCATTAGCTGCTCAGCAACGAATTTACCAAATTCCGGCCCATCACCTTCAACTACTATATCAACGTCCAAATTTTCCACGTTTAACAAAAGGTCTCTTACAAAACCCCCAACTACATAAACAGGAGTTTTTCTTTCTGAACCATAAGCCCCCAACAACCTCAAAAGGTTCATTATTCTTTTAGGTAGTTGTTTTTGCATTTTTTTTGATACGTTGAATGTATCGTACTTTTCTTTTATTATTGGATTTGGCGAAAAATCTAATACGCCATTAGAAGCCCTTAAAATATCCGACCTTGTAATTATACCCATGAGGATACCATCTTTTAGCACAGGGAGCCTGCCAATGTCATTCTCGGCCATGATTTTTCTTATGTGTGAAACCGAAGTATCTGTATCCACAACTTTTAAATTATTTGTCATTACAGATTTCACTGGAGCGTGAGATAATTTATGTTTTCTTGCTTTTTCAACATCTTTTTTAGTTATCAACCCAACAAGTTTGTTTTTGTCTACAACCGGTAAGCTGGAATGACCAGTTTGTTCCATTATTTCATAAGCTTTTTCTATTTTTTGTTCAGAGAGTATAGTCCTTACAGGAGAAGACATTATATTCGAGGCTTTTATCACTGGTATAAAGCTCTCTTTTAATTTAGAAATAATTTTGTCTATTATGGTTTGGACAGGAATTTCTTTAGCCTTTGCTGCCCCGGCTTTTTTATGACCTCCACCACCAAAAACACTTAAAATTGTGTTTAAATCAATTTCATCAGTTCTTGATCTACCAACTATATAAGCGTTTTTCCCCATTCTAACTACAACGAAAAGGATATCTGGCATCAATGCTTCAAAGATTTTGTGTGTGATAACATTTAGGCCACCTATGAATTTTTCTATTTCCCAATAGGATATAAATACATTTAAGTCGTTGACGTAAAAATCATGGATATTGTTATACAGTTTATCAAAAAGTTCTTTTTGTTCTTCTGTCATTTCAAGTGATACAAATTCTTCTACTTCTTCTAATCTTGCCCCGTTTTTTATAAGTTCAGCAGCTACTAAATGATCATCTATTTCCGTCGTGGTATATACAAAATTTCCCGTGTCTTCGTGAATTGCTATTAAAAAAAGAGTTTCATAGGTATCTGGAAGATCTATTTTTTTTTCAAATACTTTTTGAAGAACAATTGTGACAGCAGCTCCCATTTCTTTTGAATAATCGTTACCTTTTATGTTTCTATCCCTTAGTTTAGGATGGTGGTCGTAAATGTCAACTTCTATTCCATTTTCTATTAATTTTTTTATTGATTTTGGAATTCTATTTATATCAGCAGTATCAACAATGACAACTTTAGAAAAACCTTCATTATCTATATCTTCTTTAAATTCTTCAAGAAATTCATTTTCATAATAGAATTCAAGCTCGTATATATGCAAAAATTCGTTAAGATTTTTTGCTGGTTGCCCTTTAATAACAATTATAGGATTTTCATATATCAAAGAAGCAGCAAAAGCTGCAGCAAATCCGTCAAAATCCGGATTGTTATGTGTGGTTATTACTGTTTTCATAAAAATACTCCTCGTTAAAATAATCTATTCATCTTTTTAGATTCTTCTTTTTTCTTATTTAGTTTTGTATAACAATCCCTACAAACTGCTATATATTTTTCAAAACCTCCAACATCTATTTCACCTTTTTCATCTTCAACAATTTTATAAGAAATAGTTCCTGTATATTCGCCACATTCATGGCAAACAGCTTTTTTCTTAATGACTTCATCAGCATATGACATAAGAACTGAAGTTGTTGGAAATACGTTATTTTTGAAGGTTAAATCAAGTCCTGAACAATAAACATCTACACCATTTTTTCTTAGAGTTATAACAACATCTTTTAGGTTTTCATTTATGAATTGAATTTCATCTATGAAAATAGCTTTTTCGTCTCCATCTATGTTTTTTAATATTTCTTCTGGTTTTGAAATTGGAATTGCATTTACTTTAGTTTTATTATGGGAAACTATATAAGTATCTTCATATCTATTATCTATTAAGGGTTTAAATGCTTTGAATTTCTTTTTGCCTAAATCATAAATTTCTACGTAAGAAAGAAGTTCTGAAGTTTTTCCTGAATACATAGGTCCTACAATTACTACTAATCTTCCACTTTTCATTTTTAATAATCCCCTTTCAATTAAAAAATATTCAAATCAAAATCAATCAATTTATTTTATCATGTTATACGAGTTATAATGTTAATGAGATTATTTTTTCATAATAATTTTTTGAAAATAATTTATGTTGATAGAGATTTTTACTCTCCTATTATTTAAAGGTGGTAGTGATAGTGATATGATGTTGATAGTTTAAAAGTCACTAAAACTGTTATGGGTTATGATTTATACAGGTCGATAAGTTATAAACTTGCAATTTTTTTATCGACGAAAAATTGTTGATAACTTTTTTACATATCTTTGTATACTATTACTATGTTGATAGTTTTCAAATGTTGATAATTTTTGAACCTGGTTATCGAATTTTTTGTTTATAACTCATCTTTCGACATTTTTATAAACTTTGATTTTTTCACAATGTTTATATCTTTTATAATTATTTATTTATGATATTTTTGAGATTTATAAACCAAACAGAGTTATAAACGTTGAAAGTTCATAACTCAAAAAAGGGGTGTTTTAGCTATGAAAAATGAGATTTTAAAAAGTTATGATGTTGATAATTATAAGATTTTGTTGATTAAGGGTGATATAACAGAAGAAAAGGTTGATGCAATAGTAAATGCTGCTAATTCTACACTATCTCACGGTGGTGGAGTTGCAGGAGTTATTTCAAGAAAAGCTGGCCCAAATTTGCAGAAAGAATCTAACGAATACGTTCAAAAATATGGAAAGGTAAAAACAGGAGAGGTTGCTGTTACTTCTGCTGGAGATTTGAACGCTAAGTACGTTATTCATACTGTTGGGCCTATTTGGTATGGAGGAAACAAAGATGAGAGAGATTATCTTTATTTAGCAGTTTATAATTCATTAAAAAAGGCAGAAGAACTTGAATTAAAGAGCGTTTCTTTGCCTTGTATAAGTGCCGGTATTTTTGGTTATCCTTTTGAAAAAGCAGTGAAAGTTTATAAGGATGCAGTTATCGACTTTCTTAAAAAGAATCCAAAACACCTTTCAGAAGTACGTTTTGTTATTTATGATAATAAGAATGTTGATAAGTTTATAGAAAATTTTGATATTTAGTAACTAGTTAGTTTGATTGATAGTTGGTTAAGAAATCGGAGATTTCTCTTGGAAGAGTAGAAATTGTTTCACAATTTCTGTCGTTGGTTGAAGGTTGTTGATTGTTTGTTAAAAATATTGGTAAAAAGCTTTATATATGTCATGTTGAGCGAGCATAGCGAGTCTAAATATCTGTTAAGTCAATTTTGCTTTGCAAAATTTTGTTCTCCTCTTAATGTTTAAGAGGAGGGGACCACTTTATTGGTGAGGAGTTTAGACACTTGATTTTAGAACAATTTCGAAATATAAAAACTCAAAGTAGGTTGTATAGTAGAAATTGTTTTACAATTTCTGTTGAGGGTTTATGGTTGGATGTTGGAGGGGAAGAAACCAACAACAAAATGCGGGGCATTTTAAAAGGAGGGGTTACTATGAAAAAAAGTTTATTTTTTACGTTGTTATTATCGATTATTTTTATTTTCAGTTCTTGTGTGCTGCTTAATGATTCAAATACAAACACTGGAACAAATATAGATTGGACAGAAGATGAATACCAAAATGTGAAATTAATATACACAGCTTACAATGAAGGCTGGGGTAATTACGGTTTAGAAGAATTAAAAGAAAGAGCACTTACCAATGCTGGGGCTAATGAGGTTATGTTTCTCTTTTCTTATTTTGAAGGAAATATATCTTTTGATGAATTAATTAATGATTATTTAACTAGAGCTTTTGTAGAAGAAAGAACTGCGACAGACTATAGAATAAGAAATTATATAGGAAATATAATAAAGAATAATAGTAGTTATGAAAATAATAATGCTGATTATAATAATTGGTTGATAAATTATTTTGATAGTAATGCTCAAACAAATAATTTAGATCTAATCTCTTCTTCTGATCCAAATGTTTTATTTTTAAAAGATAAAATTTATAAACTATTAGATTATTATAGTCAAGATGGAAAATATATTGATGTTTGGTTTGACTTTTACAAAGAAAAAACTGTAGAATATGACCCGATTTTTAGCTCAACTGAAAATCTTTCTGAAACAATTTTAAGAGAATATTCTGAATATTTAGCTAGAGTAGCATTAACCTATACTAATTCTGATATTTCAATTAATCAAAATAATTCAAGTTATCAACCTTGGGACTATACAACGAAAGTAATTTTTAATGATATACCTGTAGAATTATATTTAGCAGTTGTTTTTAGAGAATCAAAGTTTATTCCTTTTTCTTATAGAGCCGAAAAAATCTCTGATGATTCCGAGATAGAACCTTATAAAATAGGAGATATATATGGGTTATCTTTTGGTCTTTCACATATTTTAATTGATATATCAAAAACAAATTTGGATAATTTATATAGTGATGATTTTACATCGCAAGGACAACAAACATTTACCAGTATTAATAGT
>JAALLR010000132.1_pt1 | contig 25020 bp, 28 predicted proteins | sample 7245931 | NCBI WGS metagenome assembly JAALLR01 (sample SAMN13049201, study PRJNA578106) | oil field metagenome | isolation source: filtered produced water from oil reservoir B9 | place: USA:offshore Texas | collected 2016 | reverse complement strand
AAGGTTATAACACCTACACAGCTTTCAGGGTTTCCCACTACATACTCACCACTTACAACTGGCCATCCTGATGCAGGGGCTTTTTTATCTGCCATGTTTTAGCACCTCCAAATTATAACCCTATCAAACTTAAATTAGTTTTAATAACCAATATTGTAACTAACACAAGGATCGCTAACGTTACCCAGAAACCAAAGAACATTCCCTGGAACATACCGCCGATTTTGTAGGTTCCTTCCCTACCCGGGTATGCCTTCAATGGTGAACATCTTGGGTCAAGTGAGTTTTCAAATGCTTTTGCTAATTTTTCCAATTTATTTATTTCTTCCTCAATAGGATTTAAATCTACAACAAGAACATCCTTCCTCATTTCAGCTATAAGCCCTGAATCCACGTCCATTACAACATTAAGTTCAGGACATACTTTAATTATTTCCATTGTACCACCTTACATTTCCTTCTTAGGTAACTCAGGAGTGTATAATACATCGCAGGCGTCGTTTAATGACTGTTTTACGAATAGACTGTATGATACTACCCAGAATATTCCAGAGACTACAATTGAGATTACGTCTAACTTAGCTATTGAGAATATAAACCATGTTAGTAAACCACATGCTATAGCGAGCATTAAAGTTCTCTTGTGGCTTTCGTTTGGACCTAAACATGCGTTGAATGGGTGCAAGATTGATATACCTGCTGTAATGAATGCCAATCCAATAATTCCGTTATTAACTGCACCATTTATAATTAAGTCTGCTGAAAATCCTCCTGCGAATGCAGTACAGAATCCTAAAATTGCCAAAGCACCCATTAATGATAATTTTGTCATACTTTGAACCATGATAGGAATTTTCATTCCAACAGGATTTACTGTTAATTTACCTACGATAAACCCTATTACAATTGCAGTTGCTGCTGTAACAATAGGTGTAGCTAACTCTGTGATTCCTATTGCTGGAGGTAATAAAACACCAGCCAATGCTGATATTGTACCCATACCTAAACTTACCATACCAATTGATGGAACCCCGGTACCAAGACCGTAAGCAGCTACTTTTCTAGTTGTGTTTGCCCCAGCTACACAAGCTGCTGCAGCCAATAATCCACCTATGAGCATAGCTACTTGTGGCACCATGTGTGCAATGTATATACCTACAAGTGATACTATAGCTCCAATAGCTAAAACTTGTTCTTCTGGATAAAGTTCTGCTGCGTGTCCTCCGCCACCATGACTCATAATTACACCTCAATTTTTTCATGAACAGTTTTTGGATTAGAATCCTAAAGCCATTCCTGCTAATATTGCACCAGTAACTAATGATGAAATGAATGATGCTATAATTCCATTTGGTACTTTTTTGAATTTAGGATCGTGGAATCCTTCAATTGTACCCCCGATGTTGTAGGATGCAAGAACTGCATTCATGAAGAAGAAACCAATAGCTATAACTCCGGCAACTTCTGAACTAAATCCTAACTGTTTTAAAGCAATGTATGCAAGAGCTCCACCAAGACCTCCAAATGCAGCTCCGATCAATCCACTTACAAAACAAACTGTAGGGATAGCGTGACCTGTTGTACCTGGAGTAATATATGATTTTTGGTAGTCTCCAGTTATTGGGTCTTTTTCACACTTATCTGCTGCAGGAACAACCCCTACACCAAATACATAGATAAGCTGACCGATTAACATTGTAAGAGCTAACATGATCATTGAACCAACGGCTCCTGATAATATAATCATTAACAAGTGAACTGGGTTTGCAAGTGAGATTCCAGCTTGAGAAGCCATTGCTGCTGCGGCCATTAACCCTGTGAAACCAGCACCTGCTGCCAACTGTGTTGTACCAGTACCTACCCCTGTTGAAGTAGCCATTGCTGCTGGAGCACCACCAACTGGGACAAAGTGAACACTTGCGTTAATTACTGCTCCTGCAATTGTAATTTCTGCAAGAGGTATTATTAAGCTTGTAGCATCCATATTATCACCAATATACTTTTGAATTATCTATTTGTGTATGGACCGTATTTGTTTCTAGCATATACCTCGATTTTTCTGTTAGCGTATGCTGCAACACCTACAATTAAAAGTCCTACCAAAATAGCAACTACTGATTTTGTTATTAAATCACTACCTACAATATTTCCAACAATTCCTCTCCATCCATCGAGGAATATGATTAAACCAAAACAGAGACCTGTTAATGGACCACCAAGTCTTGAACAGAAGTATGATGAATCTAAACCGTTTCTTATACCATATTCGGCTTTAATATCGATGTCCCCCTGGTTTGCAACAGGAATACCTCCACCAAATAAATATTTTTGGTATTCTCTTTCAGCACCGTAGTGAACATCCCCTGTAGATGAACCAATAGCACCTACTGTAATACCGAATATTAACGCAATTAATGGTAATGGGAATGGGTTTCCTAACGCTGTACTTGCCAAGTATGCGGCTAGAGCCATACAAAATATTGCAATAAATCCGTGACCTACTATAGGACCAAGGTGCGTTATTAAAACATCCATGTAAACTGGTTGACCGAAGTTTTTAGACTGACCAACAATCCTTCCTAAGTAAGAACTTACTGAATAAGCTCCATGAACTAATGCAGCAACACCTGAACCTACTACAAGTGCTAATATCGCATTTAAGTTTGTACTCATTAAGGCCCATGCAACTGCACCTGCAACTGCAACATATAAACCATATGATACAGGTTCTCCAGAAATAGCTTTGTTGAAGTATCTGTGTATATTACCCATCTGAGGACCTAACTGGACCTGGGAGTTAGGGTTTGACTGTGAACCTACGTCAGATTCCAAGTCTTCAGCACAGCCGGCCACTGTTGTAGCAGCACCAGCTAGGGCTAATGCCCCAAGGGTTATTAATGTCGGATCCATTATTTCACCTCACATCTCAAGAATACTTGGCTATGCCTTTTGTTGGTTTTAAAACCCTCAAAATTTTTATTTATTAGATAGTCTATTCTTTCGATATTGATTTACGTGATATATATATTATTTTCCATTTATTTTTCATCAAAATAAGGCTAAATTATTTTTTAATTTTATTAAAGAATTCTGTAACTAAACACAAATATTGTTGTTATTGTTATCAATTATAAAACAATATTTAAATCATATAAAAAAATGGAAACCCGGAGGTTTCCATTTTGAATTTATTTTGCTGGAAGGATAACATCTCTTTCTCCAGCAGCTTCGAATTCTCTTAAAGCACCTCTTGCACACTCTTTTCTTGGGCGTGCAAAGTCGAATACTAATGATGGATCTGCGAATGCGATTTTAATTAATGGGTTCATTGCAAATGCGTCTTTTCTTGCGGAGTGTGCAGCTTGTGTAATACCTGCGTATTCTCCTTGGTGACCTACGTTCATTGCGTAGTTTGGATAGTTTGGACCTCTTAATTCCAATGGTGAAGCTTCGTCGTTTCTAATTGAAAGTGAGTTTGAAGCTCCACACTGGTCTTGTAAGTCGTATCCGTAGAATCCAAGTCTGCTGTGGTATTCTTTGTGCATGATTTGGCTTAAGTACCAGCCGTTAACACCAGCGTTTGAGTTTCCTGTAGCCATACATACTGAGATACCTGAAGCAGCTGCAGCAACAGCAGCTCTTTGGGAACCTCCGAAGTGGTCTTCTAATAATGTTGGGAATTCGTCGTACTGTTCTAATGAGTAGAGTGTAACTTTTGTAGCAATGTCTTCAACAACATCCATTGTTGGTTTTGTACTGTTTATTCCGTATTTCTTCTCTACGTATTCGTATCCGTAGTATGCGAAGTCGTCTAAGATGTCGTCGGTGTATACTGCTGTAGCATATTGTGTGAATCCAACACCACCGGACATGTATGAACCAAGCCATACTTGGTCGTATAACATAGCACCTACTGCAACAACCTCTAATGATTGTTCAACTGGGTCGTCGCTTATTCTTGTTGTTTGTACTATATCACATAAAACACCAAATGGAATACCACCTGGTTCGTTTGCACCTCTGGATCTTCTTGCTGGTAATGCTGTACCTACACCTACAACGTCAGCGTGTTTTGCTGCGTATGAGAAGTCAGCAATTGCAGCTTCCCCAGCACAGAGTTTGTATGCTGTAATGAATGACATACCGATCTGCATTGCAGACCATCTTGCTATTGTACCACCGTCACAGACTCTACCAACTAATGTAGGAACTCTTGATACTTGGTAGGTCTTTTTACCGATAGCAGCTTTTAATTGTTCTGCCTGTTCTTCAGGGAACAATTTGTTAATGTCGATTAAGTATTTTTTGTCTAATTCATCTGCTAATTCATCGTCTCCTGTGAAGATCTTAGCGTAACAGTCCCATGCTAATGATGGGTGAACTTCAACCATGTGTTCCTGAACAACAGCACCACCAGGGAGTGAGTGGTTAATTGTTGCCATGTACTCGTTAATTGTTTCAGGTGTAACTTCTACCCCTAATCTTTTTTCAAGTACTGCGTGACCTGTGTCCATACCAACGATAACGGTTCTTCTAATGTCGTCCCACATTTGTTGGATAGCAGCGTTGTTCATGAAGTGTAAGTCGTCTCCTTCTACAATGTAGTCTGTTCCAGAGAGTTTGTACGGCATTAATTTTCTTTGACCGAGTGGAACACCAATGTCTGGGTTGTACATTGGGATTCCGCCTCTTTTTTCAGCAACTATTTTTTCGTTAGCTTCAACAAACTCTCTCTTTCTTGCAGATTGTTGCCATCCGCCAAATGTGTAGAATTTTGTGTATTTTTCCTTTGGATCTTCTTCGAATTTTTCCTTCAATGCTTTTAAAAATAATTTTTTCTCAGCTTCCATAAGTTCACCTCAAAAGTTTGTAAGAGGTTGTTTGTAATTCTCAGGTAGGTATGTCATTTTATAATAATTTGTCAAATACTTCGTTTACAGGCATGTATCCACCGAGTGTTCTTGCTCTGTGGATTCTTTTAACTACGGTAAGGAGCTCTTCGTCATCTCTCATTGGAACTCCATCTTTTCTGTAGATGGTTGTAATTTCTCTTAATTTTTCTTCAGGTAATGGTTCACCAACATCTACAGGTTCGTCTAATGGTCTTCCTACCTGGTCTTTTACATATACAACGTGTCCTGTTTTTTCATCGTAAACGTATCTCTGGAGTGCATCGAACATTAATCCGTTTTCATCCAATCTTAATGAGTGTCCGTGAACTGTAGCTCCTCTCATACCTATTCTTGCAGGGTCAAAGAGTGATGTGTCCATGAGTACGTTTTTGGATATTTCTTCCAAGTTGCTTTCTCTCATTTCGATAACTTGTCTACCTGATAAGGTACCTGTATCTACTCCTCTGAATCTCCACATGTACATTCTTGCTCTGTCGTATGGTTGAGCAGGAGCAAAGTACATGGAGTCTGCAAACTGGATGTATCTGATTCTGTGCCCTTCTTTAGCACCGCTTATAGGTTCAACTAAGTCTCTTACGTAGTCTTCAGGTAAGTCCATTTCTTCCAATGGTGGGTGGACAGTTTTGTAGTCTTCTCCAGGCTGTCTGTGGCCCATTACTTTTACCAATTCTTCGTCTGGTATTTCTCTTAATTTTTCCAATTCAAAATCAGGGTTTAAATGGTCTCTTCTGTTCTGTGCAATTTTTGTTGCACCAGGGTAGAATTGAGGCTTGTATGCCATAGAATCACCTCTAACTTAAATATTTTTTAATTTTTTGAATTATTTCATCAATTTTTGTTTGTGGGCTGGATTCCCCTCTTACAACCCCTGTAACGATTTCTACAATTGTACCTTCAGTTTGAGGCTCAAGAGGCATAATTTCTCTCGTTTTAATTCCAACTTTTGCGAAATCTTCCATATCTACAGGGGTTTGACAGACCACTATGGTAGGAATTTTAACATACCTTAGGAAAAGCCTTGCTTTGTAAACTATATGGCTTTTAACATTTCCGAGGTGTATGACACATAGTTTGTGTCTATTTATCTGCTCGGCTTCCTCGGGCTTAAGCCCAAATGTCGAGCCTAAGCTACCATGAGGAGCATCATGTGGAATTCCACTACCTGCATTCAATACAAGAACACTGGTTTGAATTCCTGCTTCCCTTATTCCATAGGTAATTTCACACACTGGTTTTGTTATGTGTCTTCTCCCTGGAGACATCGCCACTACTACAACATCGTTCCTCAATCCTTCGGCGAATGTACCCCTTTGAGCAAGACCGCCACCTTCTCCCAGTCCCATGACGGCTCTGCAATCAACTATCTGTTCTTGTCTACCAACTGGCATATAATCACGCTTAATTTCCTGTATCAGGGTCATTTTCTTTAGGTATTACTGTTACTGATGACTGGAATTTACTTCTTGGATCTGTGATTCCAACGATCTTTTTATCTATTTCATTGACGAACTTTTCGCCATATTTTATGTAATCAGTTACCGTTGGTTTGTCTTTTAAGAACTTACCAACGCTTATTTTGTACCCGAATGGGAATAATTCCTTACATATTTCTTCTATTTTCTCTAATTCACTGTCATTTTCTAAATTTATCCAGAATCTCCCTGCCATGACTGTAAGTTCTACTGGAATGCCCTGAACAACGATTTCTTTCCTCTCCGTGTGATTAACTGGAGCTCCTTTTGCAGGTCCGTAATAAACGGTTTTAGGTAATGATTTACCATGGATTACTATTCTCTCCACGGTATCCAGGGAGTATACTTTATTGAGGAACTTTTCAGTAGTATTCGCTTTTAAATACCTATGGGGGAAGACTTCAATTTCTATCATAATATTACCTTAATTATCAATTAAATTTTATCCTTAACTTCAAGAGCTCCTTCAATTACGTATTTTAATGGCTCTCTGAATTCATCAATTGCACTGTAAACAGCACCAACTAATGCTGATGTTTTTTCAGGTGAGAACATCTGAGTACCTGCATCTGCACACATTGCAGCACATACTGGTGGGATAGCAAATCCTTTGGAGTGTCTTGTAACTACGTGGTTTCCTGTGAAGATACCTGGACCTCCACCACCGTAGATTGAGTGTGAGAAGAAACTGAATCCTACTGCTGTACCTTCTGCTCTACCGAAGTCAGTTCCTGGTAAACCAGTTTCGTATTCTAATATATCGTTGTAGTAGAGGATTGTTGATGCAACGTTCTGAGCAGCTCTTGCTGCACCACAGTTTACGATAACAGCTGCAACTAAACCAGCTGCTGCGTATGCGTTCCACTTAGCAACATCAGCTGGTTTGTACATTGTGAATCCTGATTCTAATGATTTGTCTTCTACAATAACTTTGTCTTCTAAAGCTCTTTCAACTACTGAAGCAACAACGGTACCTACTGTACCTTTGCTGTTTGCTTTTACGAGGTCAATTACTAAGTTGTCTGAGTTCAATCCTTGGTAAGCTAAACCTAATAAGTGCATTCTTTCGAATGAACCAATAGCGTCTCCCATTTCAAACATTGCTGTTTGTTCCATAATTGAAGCAAATGCAACAGCGTTCATGAGGTTTTTCTTTGTTGTAGCAACATAGTGGTTTACCATAATGTTTCTTAAAGCGTAACCTAAACCTTCCATGTTTGAAGGAGCTCCTAATAATGATGCAATGTTACCGCCCATGTAGTCCATAACTTGTGGGTATCTACCTACAATAGCAGCGTGTATTGTTGAACCATCGAATAAATCTACATCGAATGTTTTGATAATAGCTTCTTTTAAAGCCATTGCGGTGTTTAACATAGATACTGAGTATTCAGCAGCTACTTCCAATCTTTTGGATGGTACCTGAACTACCAACTGCTTTCCGTCGTTGATTGCCCTGAGTTGTGTATCGTCATCAGGTGTAATTCTTAATATTTTTTCAACTTCATCCATAATAGCTTCAGCGTTTTCTACAATTGGTAAGTCCAATGTTCTTCCTGGAACTTTACAGCCTTTTCCACCGATAGCTCCTGTTTTTAATGAGTTTTCAATACCTGCTAAGTTAACAGCAACTGTTCTTTTAATGTTCTTTACCATTGCCTTGATTGTTGGGTTGTATAACGGGCTTATAGCCTCCAATGGTACGCCATCTTCTACAAGGTTACCTTTCGCGTCGTACAAACTTATCTTATCTTCATACTTTACCATAGGAACCACTCCTATCTTTTTGATATATACCCAATATACTTATTAGTATATCTATATTCAATTTTCCATTAAATTCAAATCGAAAACTATATATATTGTATAGTCTCGAATAACATTCGGGTTATATTGATAAATCAGGTTTATTAAATGTTTAACTGTACTTATTAACCGTGATTACATATATTATATGTGCCTATTGCTATTTTATTGATAATTATAAGATGATACTATGAATCAGAATTTTAATTATGATGTTTTTGGATCTGGTTTTGGCCACGAAGATGAATTTAATAAAAATAATAATGGTAAATCACAACTTTTAATCGATTTAAAAGGAGAACCTGGTAAAAACTGCGGTGGGTTTTGTAAATTTTGCTATTTTAGAAAAGTGAATAATCAAAATCCTGAACCATATGGCTGTAAAAACTGTACTTTTCAGATGGGCTGTGATTACTGTACCTATTCAGTAAGGGAAATTAACGGGGACTTTATACCACTGCCTTTTGCAATTCAGCAGGTTCAAAATGCTTTATTCTATGGAAAATATGAAAAAGTAAATATTACTAGTGGTGGAGATACCAGTTTTTATCCTTATTTGGAAGAGCTCTGTGAATATATTAATAATCTCGGTTTAAAGATACATCTTGGATATACCTCAGGAAAGGGATTTAAAAATATACAAACCGCTAAAAATTTAGTGGAGTGTGGAGTAGATGAAGTTACGTTCTCTGTATTCTCTACAAACCCTGAATTAAGAAAAGAATGGATGAGTGATCCTGATCCAGAAAAATCACTGGAGTGTCTGAAGTACTTCTGTGAAAACTGTGAGGTTCATTGTGCAATTATTTTAATTCCCGGGGTAAACGATGGGGACAACTTAAAAAACACTGTAAAAGATTTGATTGAATGGGGAGCAAATGCAGTAATTTTAATGAGATTTGCAAATAAAACAGAACATGGGCTGATTTTAGGAAATGCTCCATTGATAGAAAATATTGAGCCTCATAGTGTTGGGGAGTTTAAATCCATTGTTGAAGACTTATACAATGAGTTTGGAGACAAAATAAGAATATCTGGGACTCCATTGTATGATCCTGTAACTAATGCACCATTTGCTATATCCTATGAAGATGATATTTTGGAAAATCTACGAAAGAAAATTAAAGCTGAAGCTACCATCATTACTGGAAATGTGGCTTATCCATTTTTAAGCAAGATATTTGAAAACACTCCGGTCAATGTAGTTAAAGTTGATAAGGATATATCCGATTTAATTACTGGAAAGGATTTAGAAACTGTTGATTTAAAAGAACTAAAGGATACAGTGTTTATACCTCCAAACGCCTTTGTTCATGATAGACTGGCTGAAGAAATACTGAATAGGGATGGAGATAAACGAATGGTTTTAAGAGGAGTCGAGAAACTAACTTTAGACGGAGAAGTTAGTGGAATATACACTAAAGAGGAAGTTTTAGAATTTGAAATAAATGCATTTGAAGAATTAATTGAAAAAATAAATTTCTTTGGAGCTCTAATTTAAATTTTTAATATAACTATATTTTTTACAAAATATTATCAATTTATTTAAATTTATAAATTAATTCGTCCAAAATAAAAAGTGCCGAGGGGGGGACTCGAACCCCCGACCTCTCGGTTTCCCAGGACCCAAGGATGTTACTCCTTGGGAATTTCCGTATGAGCCGAGCGCTATAACCAGCCTAAGCCACCTCGGCATTTGACTCACCCTCGAGCATCCTTAAGATACTCATATCTCATATAAATACTTTTCGCCGAAAAGTTTATATATTGAAACACAAAACTACACTATGCCTTAGGAGCTCTTTTAATGGTTAAGATTTAATAGTATGTAGGGCGGGGGTTGCCAAGCCTGGCCAAAGGCGCTAGGTTGAGGGCCTAGTCCCGTAGGGGTTCGAGGGTTCAAATCCCTTCCCCCGCACTAATTTTAAATAAAGTATTATTGAAATTTTAAATGGTATATTATTCAGATATTGTGGAACGACCATATTTGGATCAAACCTTTTCTAAAGGTTTGTGTGGGATTCCTTCCCCCGCACTAATTTTAAATATTGGCTAACTACTGCCATCGAGAAGAAGACTAATTATTTGGACAGATTTTTTATATATTTATTAATGCGCGTATTTTTATAACTATGCCATTTTTTACACATTCTATATTAATTATTAAATTTAAACAAAGATTATCATTTTTAAATAACTTTGGCTTATTTTACTAATTTTATTATCTTTTTATGTTGTTTTAGAATTAATTAAAATATGTTTTAATCCCACAAGGGAAAGTATAAAAACCTAAGGTTTTTATTTTAATTCAATTTAAACATATCTACTTATTAAAAATTAAATTTTTAAAAACTGAGTGTAGGCATTCTCAACGAAATCCTTATAGATTTGCCTCGATTTTGGAATAACCATAGTTTAGGGGAAGAGATCATGGATAAAATTATTGTATGTGTTACAGGTGCAAGTGGTGCCATTTATGCAAAAAGATTTTTAGAAGTATTGAAGGAAAAAAATATAAAAACATCCCTTATAATTTCAGAATCTGCAAAAAAAATAGTAGAGCATGAATTAAAAATTGAATTGAATGAGATCATTAGTTTAGCTGATGAATACTATGAAAATAACAACTTTTTTTCTCCAGTAGCTTCGGGATCAAACAGTTTTCAGGCAGCAGTTGTAATCCCATGTTCTATGAAAACACTAGCTGCAATTTCAAATGGATACAGTGACAATCTAATAGGCAGGGTTTGTGATATAGCTTTAAAAGAACATAGAAAACTCATACTAGTCCCAAGGGAAATGCCCTTTAGTTCAATTCACCTTGAAAACATGCTTAAACTCTCAAGGTTAGGTGTTTCAATAATGCCTCCAATTCCTGGATTCTACAATGAGCCAAAAACCGTAGATGATATCGTTAATTTCGTTGTTGGAAGGATATTGGATAACCTGGGAATAGAAAATAACCTATTTAAGAGATGGAAAACGAATGAATCTAAATAGAATCTAAATGTATAGTTACAATTATATTATAAGGAGCAACTTAAATAGTAATATTAGTGAGGAACAAAAAATACATTACGGCATTAATTTCGGTGGGAGTATGCTTGAAAAATTAGGACAAAACTTATCCAATGCACTAAATAAAATAAAAAACGCCACATTTGTAGATAAAAAACTTGTAAAGGAAGTTATCAAGGATATTCAGAAGGCCCTTATCCAATCAGACGTAAATGTTAAATTAGTACTTAATATGAGTAAAGATATTGAAAAAAGGGCTATTGAAGAAGATATACCAAAGGGACTTTCAAAAAAAGAACATATTGTTAAGATAGTCTATGAAGAGCTCGTGAAGCTCGTAGGTGAAGAAGGGAAAAAATTAGAGATAGACCCTAATAAAAAGACTATAATATTACTTGTAGGTATTCAAGGAAGTGGTAAGACCACGAGTGCAGCAAAGTTAGCTAGATATATCCAGAAAAAAGGTTTAAAGCCTGGTTTAATTGCAGCAGATATATACAGGCCTGCAGCTTATCAACAGTTGAAACAGTTATCTGAAAAAATCAATGTTCCACTTTATGGTGATGAGACAAAGACAAAATCTCCAATAGAAATCGCAAAAGAAGGTATTGAAAAGCTTAGAAAAGCTGATGTTTTGATAGTAGATACTGCAGGAAGGCATAAGGAGGAACAAGGACTTTTAGATGAGATGAAACAAATAAAAGAGGCTGTAAATCCAGATGAGATTATACTTGTTATAGATGGTACATTAGGTCAACAGGCAAAGAATCAAGCAAAGGCCTTTAGAGATGCAGTTGGTGAGATAGGAAGTATTTTAGTTACTAAATTGGATGGTTCTGCAAAGGGAGGGGGTGCCTTAAGTGCGGTGGCAGAAATAAATGCACCTATTAAGTTTATCGGTACTGGAGAAGGTGTAGATGATTTAGAACCATTCGATCCAAAGAAGTTTATTTCAAGAATATTGGGAATGGGGGATTTGGATTCTTTAATCGAAAAAACAGAGGACTTAGTAGATGAAGATACTGAAGAAAGTATCGAGTCAATACTGAAAGGTAAATTTACATTAAATGAGCTCTACACTCAACTAGAAACTATATCAAAAATGGGACCTATGAAACAGATTATGAGTATGATACCAGGGTTTGGAGGGTCACTTCCAAAAGAAGCTGCACAATTGACGGAGAATAAGCTTAAAAAGTACAAAATAATAATGGATTCTATGACAAAAGAAGAAAAAGAGAATCCTGAGATAATTAAGGCTTCCAGAATACAGAGAATAGCCAGAGGTGCAGGTGTTAAACAGGAAGAGATTAAAGAACTGCTTAAATATTATGCGACAACTAAAAATGCATTTAGCAATCTAAAAAGAGGAAAAATGCTTAAGATGGGGGGACCAATGGGGAAAATAATGAGGCAGTTAATGTTTAAAGAGTAAATACACTATTCAAATTTATTTTATTTTATTTTTAATAAATTATAATCAAATATGTTTAAATATTAATGAATTAAATATAATTTAATGGAAAATATTTTTTATTTGGTTGATTTATTCGTTCAATTTAATATAGTTCGTTGAGGGGAATAGATATTTTTAGTATAATATTTTTAATTTTATTTTGAGTACTATACATTGATATGGGGGGATAAACATGCATATAAATTCCAGAAAGGGGCGTATTTCGGATGGTTTAATGTGGGGAATAGTAACAGCTTTTATACTGATTATTTTCTCATTACTGGTAGTTCCTTTAATACCTGACCCAGAATTAAGATATTGTTATAGGGTCGTATGTATTGTATCTGCTATATTTATTGTCCCCTTAGCCCTACTGGTTGGTTTGAAAGTGAGGTAAGATAAAAAGAGATATTAGATTATGAAACAATGTGTTAAAAAGGGAAATTTATTTTTCAAGCCCGGTAATTTTTATAGCAGCTCCCTTTAACTTATATTTTATGTTCAATTGAATTAAAAGCGGTGTAATCTGTTCCATGTATTTTGACAGTTCCAACTTACCGCAATCTATGCCTCTAACACCTTCGATCTCTTCTGCTAATTCTGCAACAATCTTTTTAGCTTCTTCATCGTTTCCACAAATAAGTATATCGCATTCAACCGGATTATTTATATCTTCCAATACTTTGGAACATACATTATGGAATGCACTTACAACCTTTGAATCTTTTAAACATTCTTGAACCATTTCGGCAACTGAGCCTTGAGGAGGATGTACAACTCTTACTGGCTTGTCCCCAATTGCAGTTGCTAGTGGAACTCCAATAGATACAACTATTTTATCCTTTAATTCTTCTTTTAATTCTTTTAATGTAGGAATCGTATATTCGAATGGAAGTGAAACAATAACAACATCTCCTTCTTTTGCGGCATCTTTGTTGTCTAATCCTATTATGTTTTTGCAGTCTATTCCTTTTGAGGATAGTATTTCTTTTACCTTATCTGATGCTTCTTCCGCTTTTTCTTTTTTTCTTGAACCTATTATAACATCATGATTTCTGGCAAATCTCAATGCTAAACCAAATCCTTGATCTCCGGTTCCACCTAAAATAGCTATTTTCATAGTTTCACCACACACCTAATATATTTTATTTCGTTTGAATCGTTATCTCTTCTAGTTCAATGTTTGATATTAATTCTTTGACAACTTCTCTACTTTTAACGGCATCTCTTATACTTTTTGATTCAAAGGATAAAACACCTTCGTATTTAATATCTTTCAAAGCATTTAAAACACTTAAGAAATCAATGTTTCCGTCACCTATTTTTAAATGTTCATCATCATTTCCATTGTTATCGTGCATGTGTACATGAACAATACCTTGCCCTATATTGTTGAGCTCCTTAACAAATTCAGCAGGATTTCCTGCAGTATTTGCATGGCCAACATCAAGGGTTATTCCAAGGTATTTTGAGTCTATTTCTCTTACTATGTCTTTTAGTGCTTCGGGAGTTATTCCTAAAACACCCATATAGTTTGGCATGTTTTCCAAGCCAAGCATGACTTGGTAATCTTCTGCAACTCCAACTATGTCGTTTAATGAAGAAAAGTTATTATCTAAAATATCTTCAATATAACTTGACCACAGTGGAGGAATATATCCCGGATGTAGTGTAACAACTTTGGCATCAAGTTCAAATGCCCCTTCTATTGCCTCTACTATACTGCTGACTGTTAACCTTCTAACCCTATCGTTCATTGAGGCAGGATTCAGGTCAGAAAAAGGAGCATGTATTACAATATCAACATCATATATATATTTCAATTCCATAAGATATTTAGTGTTCTTTGGAGTTAGTTGGTGACTTCCCTCACAGACTATCTCCCAGCAGTCAAATGAGTTTTCTGCAACTTTCTCCATAGATGATTGTAATGTTTCAGGTAAAAAAACTAGCGAAGATACTCCGAACTTCATATTATCACCTTTTTTGTTCAATCAATAATTCGTTGAACGACGCTTTAATATATTGCATTAAATATATGTATTAATTATTATTGGTGTTTTTATTAAATAATGTAGGTGGTTATTTGAAATTAACAACTCCAATTCCAAAGGAAACTATAAAAAAACTGAAAGTTGGAGATATAGTTTATTTGAATGGAACAATATATACTGGTAGGGATGAAGCCCATTTAGAAGTGATAGAAGAAAAAAAGCCTCCAAAAGATTTAAAAGAATCTGTTATATATCATGCAGGACCTATAATGAGAAAAGAAGGTGATAAATGGAAATGCGTGGCAATAGGTCCTACAACTTCCGCAAGGATGAATGAAACAGAAGAAGATTTCATAAAAATAACGAATATCTCTGCAATTGTTGGGAAAGGAGGAATGAAAAAAGAGCTCTTAGATGTATTTAAAGAGTACGGTGTAGTTTATCTTGCTGCCCCAGGTGGATGTGCCGCACTTCTGGCTAACTCAATAGTGGATGTAAAGGATGTTCACCATTTCGAGCTCGGGATGCCTGAAGCCATATGGGAACTTGAAGTTAAGGACTTTGGACCATTAATTGTTGCAATGGATACCCATGGAAACAGTATATACGATGAAGTTAACAAACATGTTTTTGAAAAACTGGATAGTTTGATAAAATAATTTATAGTTGTTTTAATTTTATTTTTTTTAAATTAGTATTGATATATTAAAATATACGATTATAACTTTGTAAAAAATAAAAGATAAAGAGATAGGTTCCTTATTTGATTGGTACGAACATGGAACCTCTTGTAGCACCCATACCTGGTGAACCGTGTTGTACAACCTGTCTGGTTGGTGCAAACTCTCCTAAGTATCTTCCAATAGCTTCTTCAACTATTTTTACTTCTTTGAATTCTTTACCATTGTATATACCAAATGTTAAGCCTACCATGTCAGGTGTAATGACGAAGTCTCTACAGTGTGTTCTTATAACTCTTGGCTCTTTGCCTCTGTTTAGTAATCTTCTTGCCTTTTTAATTTTGATTACTAATTTTCTTTGTTTAGGGGTGATTCCCCTTAACATACTTCTTCTTAATCTTGAAGGTAACAACTCGATAAACTTCTTAATAGGCATTTGTTGGAGCTCTTCTAAGGTGTAACCTCTGTATCTAAACTCCACTCTTCTTCTTGGCATAACTTGTTTTTGTGTTTTTTTGGATTTTCTTCTCCTACCACCAACTTTTTTCTGCCTAGCCATGTTTTTCACCAACTTATATTTTAAAAGAACTATTTATTGATTTATCTCCTTGCTCCAGTTCTTCTTGCAGCAATGTGTCCAACTTTTCTACCTGGAGACGTTTTTCTTGAAACAGTTGTTGGTTTTCCGGTGTGTTGGTGTCTACCACCACCGAATGGGTGGTCTACCGCGTTCATTGCAACCCCTCTAACTTTTGGCCATACAACTGCCTTAGCTTTCATAGCGTGGTACTTCTTACCAGCTTTGACGAATGGTTTTTCTTTTCTTCCACCGCCTGCAACTACCCCAATTGTGGATCTACACATTGGGTTTAAAACTTTCAGGTATCCTGAAGGTAATTTTACGATAGTTTTTCCAACATCGTGTGCTATGATGTGGGCGTAGCATCCACCGGATCTTACTAATTTTCCACCATCGCCAGGAATTGTTTCAATGTTGTAAACTGGGATCCCTTCTGGTATTTCTCCCAATGGTAATACGTTACCTGGTTTTATTTCTGCACTTATACCACATTCTATTTCTTCTCCAACTTTCATACCTTCAGGGACTAAAATTAATCTTTCTTCCCCATTTTTGAATCTTACCTTTGCTACAGGAGCACTTCTCCCTGGATCGTGCATAATGTCGATAATGGTTCCAACAACCTTATCTTTCTTTTCTAATTCGTCAAATTTTCTGTATTTTACTTCTCCTTTCCTTTTGTGGGTCGGGGATCTGTAGTTCGGACCTCCCTTACCTCTGTTTTGGGAAATCAAGTTTTTACCCATCTTATCACCCAATATTGGTTAATCCGATTTTCAAATTAAATCCAATTAGTAGATTCCTAAGCTTGCAGCTATTTCTCCTGCGTTGTATTCGTCTTTTAATTTTACGTAAGCTTTTTTCTGTCCTTTCATGGTTATTAACGTGTTTATGCTTTTAACTTCAGCATCAAATAATTCTTTAATTGCATTTTTAATGTCTAATTTTGTTGCCTTTCTGTCAACGTAAAATACTAATTTATTTTCTTCTTCAATTATTTTCATTGTTTTTTCGCTGACTATCGGCATCTTAATAATCCCAAAGGCATCCATGCCATCACCTCAACTTAGAGATAAATTAAAATCTATCGTTTAATTTTTCAACAGCCTTTTCGGTCCAGAGTGTTAATCTTCCAGCTACTGTACCTGGTGCAATGTGCATAACTCCTAAATCATCTGCTGTTATTACATCTACGCCTGGAAGGTTTCTTGAAGCGTTAATGGCTTCGCATAAGTCGCCAACTACAACTAAAACACTTTTTGGTTTTCTGTATCTTCTTCCCCTTAATTTTCCGATTCCAGCTCTAATTTTAATACCGTCTTTAGCTCTTTCAACGTCTTTGTCTAAACCAAGAGCTTTAAAGACTTCTAAAACTTCTTTTGTCTTTTTAAGAGCTTCGAATCCACCGTCAACTACCAATGGAACTGAAGGAACTTCATCTACAATATGCCCTCTAGCTTTTACTAACTCTAAGTTAGCTGAAGCAGCTATAGCACTCATTAAAGCTTTAATTCTTTCTTTCTTGTTTATTCTTTCGAACAATATCTTATCAACTTTTGGTGGGTGAGCTCTTCTTCCGCCAACAGCTTGAGGAACAAATGCACCTGCTCCTTGTGCAGTTCTTCTAACTCTTGCTCTTCCATGCCCTTTACCGATTGATTTTGCAGATGTTCTCTTTCCTGCCAAGTAATCTGTTCCTTTTGGTTGTAATCGAGCTGTCAGTGATGATATAACTGCTCTTTTAATTAAATCTGGTCTATATTCTGTTTCGAATACACTTGGTAATTCAATTTCAGCTTTTTCAGAACCATCTAAATTATAAACTTTTGCTTTCATTAATAACACCCGCTCGTGTTTTTAATAAATGATATATTTAATTTCCTTGTTTGGATTCGGTACTTAAGTATGTTATTTCTGGTAATCCAAACTTATCTTCTTTAGGTCTTACAGCCCCTCTTAATACTACTAATCTTTTTGCAGGACCTTGGACTGTTCCTTTAACTACAACATAGTTGTTTTTTATAACACCATAGTTTAAGAACCCGCCTTTTGGAGTTATTTCTTCTCCATTACTTCCGAATTTTAATATTCTCTTGTTGTATTCTGTTCTTTGATGGTATCCCATCTGACCAGCCAATGGAACTGTCCACATAACTCTTTTCGGTGTCCATGGACCTATGGATCCAGTATGTCTTCCTACACCTTTTCTTTGGTGTTTTCCAAACTGTATTTTTATGCCCCATCTTTTAACAGGTCCTTGGAATCCTTTACCTTTTGTAATTGCTAGAGTATCTACAAATTCACCTTCTGTAAATACATCGTTAATTGAGAGTGTTTTACCGAGAATTTCTTTAGCGTAATTTAATTTTTCGCTAACGTTGTTTCCTCCGATTCTTATCTCAACTATCTCTGGTTTTTTCTTAGGTAAGCATGTGTTTTTTGGATTTGTGTGTACTATTACTCTTACTTCTTCGATTTTGTCGACTAATTTGTCAAGTTCTTCAACTGTTTTTCTTTCTTCCTTTTTAGGTGTTGTTATTTTTCTGTTTAATTCTTTGTCTAATTCACTTGCCCATACTTCTGTTAATGTTTTTAATCCTTTTGTAGTCTTTTCATAAACCCTTATTCCAGCAACTGTAATGTCTGGAGCTTCCAATACAGTTACAGGTGTGAATACTTCCTGTTCTGCGTTTGGACTTTTTGGGTTGTTTTCTTTGAGTAATGCATGGGTTGTACCAGCTTTGTAAACTGGAAATGCTTGAAGTCTTACCTTTTCATCATTAGGCCAAGCTCTGATTTTTGGCACTGGTTTTTTTGCTCTCTTCCTAGGGCTAAAAGCCAAAGAACCTCTACGAGGTCTGTTTCTTTTCATACCCATACTATAACCTCCATCAATATTAAATGAACCTCTTACGTTTTTACCATATATACAGATTTATTTATAGAATAGGCTTAGTTTTTTAGGCAATATATTAAAAAAACAACAGTAACCTTTCTATGGCTGGCGCCTTTTCAGGTTCTTAACTGGGTGCCTTATTAATGTTACATACAGGGGTATATATAATTAACCATCCCTGCCACCCGCGCTTATAAAAGCAACATCAAATAAATTATTGATTCCATATATATTTTTTGGTGATTGAACAAAAATCACTTCGTGATTTTGTAGCCCTTCCCGTTAGGGGTTTTAAAAACCGTAAGGTTTTTATAACGCTCACTTCGGAGCTCCGATTGAATAAAACTGTAGGATTAAATGAAAACCCTTTGCGAGTTTTCATTGCTCAAAAACCTTCAGTTTGGTTTCGTAGCTCACCTTTACTTTGCTCGGTGATAATATGAATATGACAGATGATGATTATTTGGTTAAATATTTTGAAGAAAAGGATAAATTACGAGAAAACATTTTAAAACTCTCGAGAGAAATAGTTAAGGACTGTGCAATGTTGATAAGAAAGACACACAAGAATGAAAGTATAAACTTTGAAAGTGTTTTAAACAAACTTAAAGAGTTAAGCGACCTTACTAAAAATCACGATGACTTTAAAAAGTATTTGGACACTCCTCAACAGGAATTCGTAGAAGCAAGAGTTTTTTACACCATAATCTCAGAAGATAAGCTCTTAAAATATTCAGATTTCGAAGGAATAAAAAAGGAAAGTTACATTTTAGGACTTTGCGATGTTGTAGGAGAATTGAGGAGAAGTATTTTAGATGCCATTAAAAACGATGATAAAGAAAAGGCCGAGAAGTATTTTGGATATATGGAGAATATATATGATTTTATAATGAAATTTGATTATTATCATGTTATAGATGGTTTAAGGAGAAAACAGGATATTTCAAGAAGTTTGTTGGAGAGAACGCATGGCGATATCATCAACTTCATTGAAAACTTAAAACTGAGAAAAGAACTAAGCAAATTTAAAAAATAAACTATGCTACACTATTTTTATTATTTTATTTTTTTATAAGTTGAAAATTTAAAAAAATCTAAATATACAAATCCAATTCTCTAAAATAAAAAAGGTAGGGCAGCGGGGATTCAGGAACGCAACCTTTAGAAAAGGTTGCATCCAAAGGAATGCACCATTTCGCTTCGCTCAGTATCTTTTAGATTTCAGATATTTAAATATACAAATTTAATCTTCTAAAATAAAAAGTAGGGCAGCGGGGATTCGAACCCCGGACCACTCGGTTATCAGCCGAGCACTCTAACCAGGCTGAGCCACTGCCCTAATGTTCAATTTTTCCAATCTTAGGAAAGCAAAATGAGATAAGGTATTTTAGTATATAAACTTTTCTATAATTTAAAGATTTAGATTTATGTTTTATAGTTATGTATTTTTGAATAGTTGGTGTATTTGTAAGTTCAAAAAGTTAAAGTATATGATATGAATATGGTTATAGATTTAATGCTTTAAGAGCTCTTGGAATTTGGTTGATTAATTCGTCAACTTGCGTTCTTGGAGTAGGATTTGATAACTCACCAAGGAGTCTATTTGCCTTGCACCCTAATATGCAGGCCTCTTCTGTTTTATATCCATAATTTATAAGGGACGATATTATTCCGGTCAGTGTGTCCCCAGTACCTCCTATACATTCCATAGTTTCTATTTTTGGACTATTTATTGATTCCAATATTTTTCCATTCTTTACCACATAATCTGTTTCTCCCTTAACCACCATGTGTTCAGGCATATTATTTTTATATGCCATCTCTATTAGTTTAGGGACTTCTCTATCGTCCACCTCAGAGATAAATCCCCTAACATATGCAGGATGAGACGCCTTTTCATCGGCTAAAAAGGCAAGTTCTCCTACGTCTGGAAGAAACAAATGAAACTTATCGCCAATTCCTGCAGCTTTTGCGACATACATTCCCCCTGCATCAGCCACTATTTTTGGGGAGAAGTCTATTTTTTTTATCTCCGAGACTTTGGGTTTTATATAATGGATTACCAACAAATCGCTCTCAGCTTTCCTCAGTTGTTCATATATCTTTAAACTTCCACTACCTTCCCCTACGTCTCCAGCAGTTATTACGGTTGGAAGATCTTCTCCAAAATATTCGTGGACCTTAATTGCAGCACCTATCAACGCTCCAGTGCCCATAGATATGGGAAACTCTTTGTTATCAACTGAAATTTTATTACCTATGATTTTGGCTTTTCCTTTAACTAAACCCATGCCCTTTATGGGCATTGTTCCTGCTATCATCATATTTACACCACTTATAGTCGTTTGACAAAATGAGTTGAACATTTAGAACATCTATTAGGAAATATCAGAAGTATCTACTGAATAATTTTGCTTGAAAACCAAATCTAAACATATTTTATGAAGTACTTTCGTCAAACGACTGCATATTTTTGACTAATCTTTTAGCCTCTTCAAAGGCTTTATTTAATGTATAGGCACATAAGGTATAGCCTAACTCTTTTGGGGTTTCTTCATCAGGTACTTCTAAAATATTTCTTCCCTTTAGCGTTAATGTAAGGTATGGAACATCGGGACATCCGCCACCAGATATATTTAAAATATTTCCTTTGTTGTCTATTGTTATTTTCATATTTCCGCATCTAACCATTAAACAGTCATCAATTTTTTTTGTTTTTATCAGTTCAAGGGGTTTTAAAGAGTAATCGTTTAGGGATATAAATTTCAAAGGTTTTATGTTGTTTTTTTCCAGTTCTCTTTTAATTCCGGTCTCTTCCACTAAGTCGTATTCTACAGCTAAATCACATCCTTCCCTCAACTCTTGTGGGGGAGCTACAACTTTTACAGAGTATCCTTTTAAAACTTTCTCTGCGGTCATGGCATCTTTAACATTTTTAAAGATTATTATCCCGTGATGTCCATTTTCTTCATCGTCTGGTTTATCCTTTTTTAAAAAAGAAATGATTTTTTTTAATGACATCATTTCACCAAAAATAGAAAATTGTTATTTAAAAATATAAAAAAAGATAGGAAAAACGAATTTAAATAATTTATGCTAGTAACGATTTTACGAATGGAAGTACCCATTGATGGAATGCAACAGCTCCAACCAATAAACCTACAACATAAGCCATTGCACTTTTGTTACCTTCTGCAGCCATTACGTAGTTTCTAAATGGACATCCTCCCTGTATAATTGAGAAGTATCCTACACCAATTCCCCCAATTACTGCAACTGCAAAGTGTGCTAAGAATCCGGCTTTACCTGCAGCATCTCCTGGGATTGCAGTTAATCCATTTGTTACAATCCATGGGAATTTTGGGAGCATTCCTAGAGCTGCGAATATTATTGAACCAACCAATGCACCGCCTATAAATCCTAAGAGACCTTTAATAAGCCATGTATCTTTAATCAAATAAAAGTCCCTCATTCCTCCGACAAAACATAATGCTGATCTTTGTCCAAGGTATCCTATAAGAATTCCAAACAATAAAGTTCCTATTGAATGCAAGTATTCCATACTTTCACCATAGTTTTTTTATTTATAATTTTTTTAGATATAATTCACTACCTATTACAACTCCAACGAATATTCCTAAAAGGCCTATCAAACCAAAGAGATCTCCATAAGCGGTCCTTATACTTGTCCTAATTGGACATCCTCCCATCAAAAGTGCGAAATTTACTACTAAAAATCCAAGAACAAAACTAACACCTAATTTGTGTGTGGATCTAAGTTTGAAGTCATTATGAACAATAGAGGCGATTAATGCACCGATAAATAATCCAACAACAGTTAAAACAGGAAAAAACTTTGAAACAGGGGCCATTCCAAGTGATGTACCTAATGTATGATTTACTATCCAGTTGATTAAATCTCTAGAATGACACGCAACACACACACCATAAGCTGGTGGTGGGGAGACTTTAAAAATCGCTTCCAAAACTGCAGCCGAAAGCCCTGCAACTAGACCTGCCTGCAAAGGAGATACTTTCATTTTTTCACCTATTAAATGTTTTAATGGCATTTTATATAAAATAATATATTATTAATCAATTAAGAGATTTAAATAATTTTCTTTAAAGAAATTCTAATACCTAAGTGATTATTAAGAAATTTAATAGTAAATAATTATTATTTGAGGGAAATTATGAAACTAACGGAAAATATAATTGTGGTTATTTGTATTATAACGGCTTTAAGTGGAATGGCGTTTCTTAATTTTTATGAAATAAACCCAATAAATAAAAAAATAGCGGATTTGAAAGATGGCGATTATGTTAAGGTTGTTGCTACCGTTCAGAGTATCAAAGCGGTGCGTGATAAGTATAGAAATATAGTAGGAATTAAGTCTATAACATTAAAGGATGAAACTGGGGGAGATTTAAAAGTTATTGCCTTTAACGAGATAAATAAAGAGTTAACGAACTATGTAACAAGTACAAATCCTTCAATAAAAGAAGGAGATCTTGTAGAAGTTACTGGAAACGTAAAAACTTATAATGGGATTTATGAAATAGTACTTGATGACGTCAAAGACTTTAGACTTTTAGAAAAGAGAAATTTTGAAAAGGACGTAACTTTTTCACCTAACCCTACAGGGATTTACCGTTCAAGTAATGGTAAGATATACCACACACTTGAAAATTGTCCATATGGCAAAAAAATTAAAAATAAAGTTTATCTTTATTCTGAAGAAGATACACTGATTCTAAATTACAAAAAATGCAAATACTGTGAAAGGTATGACTGAAGATATAATAAATTTAGTTTTTCTATTTTTGGGAATATTTATGGGATTGTTTACTGGGCTACTTCCTGGAATACATCCAAATACTATAGTACCCCTTTCATTTTTACTTTTACCGTATTTGAATGCTCAAAATTACATATGCTTTCTTTTGGGAATGGTTGTTACACATTATTTTATTAATTACATTCCTTCAGCCTTTATTGGAGTTCCAGATAGTGAATCGGCAGTTTCAGTTTTACCCCTCCATAATTTGACTCTTGACGGTAGAGGATACGAGGGTGTGATTTTAGCAGGAGTTGGTGCTTTTTCAGGAATTGTTTTTTCATTGGTTATGGTTATAATACTTTTGAATCTTGGATTGGATTTAAAAATATTTTATGAAACTTTAAAACCATTTATTCCTTATTTTTTGATATTTTCCCTAGTTTTGATAATATTGTTTTCAAAAAATAAATTTTGGAGCTCAGTGATTATGCTTCTTTCAGGGGTTCTTGGAATCGAGACTTTGTATCTTCACCAATCATTCAATCCTACGCTTACCGCACTGTTTACTGGAATGTTTGGAATTCCATTACTTATTGAAAATCTAAAAACCAGAAAAATAAACCATCAAATAATTACATTCCCAGAGTTAAAGCCATCTTTTTTCAAATCCTCTATCTTTGGAACTCTTGGTGGGTTTATAAGGATATTTCTACCGGCCATAGGGGGAGCACAACTGAATTTCTTTCTAAGTAAAATAATTATGGAAGAAGATTTAGAAAATTTCATAGTCTCTCAAGGCTCAATAACACTTTCAAATGAATTTTTCTCCATACTTGCACTGATCCTAATAGGAAATGGGAGAAGTGGAATTGCAGAAGCCATAGGAAGTTTAAACACCGATCTATCCTTGGTTAAAATTTCATTTTATATGTTAATCGCTTCAGCAGGAGCTCTTGGAATGATGGTTATTTTATCCAGATATTTACTAAGAAAAATAACTGATTACGATTATAGAAAAATATCGTTATACTTAATTGCATTTTGTACTTTATTGGTGTTTATTCTATCCTACAATACCTACCCCATTTATCACATGGTTATTTATGTTGTTTCAGTTTGTATAGGAATTTTGTGTATTAAAAATAATGTGAATTTATCCTATATGATGTGTGTGTTAATATTCCCTACAATTTTGTATTTTATGTTATAATTTATAGTATAGAGCAAAACCTTTTAGAAAAAGGTTTTGATTGAACAAAAATTACGAAGTAATTTTTGTAACTCTCCGTTCGCTTCGCTCACTCCGATTCCAAAACCGGATACTTCTTAACGAAGTTAAGTCGAAGCGAATCGAAGATTCGCTGTCGAAGCAAATTTCAAAGAAATTCGCTGACTCACAAAAATTCGAAGAATTTTTGTCGAGA
>JAALLR010000131.1_pt1 | contig 25084 bp, 24 predicted proteins | sample 7245931 | NCBI WGS metagenome assembly JAALLR01 (sample SAMN13049201, study PRJNA578106) | oil field metagenome | isolation source: filtered produced water from oil reservoir B9 | place: USA:offshore Texas | collected 2016 | reverse complement strand
AGGCACCATAACCGGTCAACAGCCTCGCCGGAAACAACGCTTTCCTGTCAGGACCTTGTTCTATCCAACCTGCTACCATTGGACAGGATCTTGACAAGTTGCGCAACTTACGTGTCAGGTGTGCAGGTTATGGGCTGGGGGTCAGGCTTTCTGAGAGGTCGGACCTCAAGGAGTGACATACCTACCCAGAACATAATCTCACGACTACATTTTGCCTGGAACTCCGCCAAAAGTGAATACCCAATTTCCAGTTGTCAAGGAGCGTTTTTGATCCAAACTGGGCTTCTTTTAAGGACTGGATCAATTGGTGTTACAAAAACTATCTTACGAGGAGTGAAACCCTTGCAGCAGAAAGATGCGAAGTATTTTTTCATAGCCACATGGGGCTGCCAGATGAATTCACATGACTCAGAAATCATGCGGGCCATTCTCGAGAAGAACGGCTATCAATGGACCGAACGACAGGAAGAAGCGGACATTTTTATTCTCAACACCTGTTCGGTAAGGAGACATGCCGAGCAAAGGGCAATCGGTTTTCTGGGAAACCTGAAGAATCTAAAGGAAAGAAATCCAGAGCTGATTATTGCCGTCGGCGGTTGTGCTCCCCAAAATCCTGAGGTAAGGGAGTACCTGGAGAAGAAGGCGCCGCACGTCGATATCATTTTCGGAACCCGCAATTATCATCGGCTTCCTGAATTTTTGAATAGGGTGATGGTGGAAAGATCCAGAGTTATTGCTCTAGACGGAGAGGAAGAAGATCTTCCCGGTCTGCTACCGGCACATCATACAAGCACTGTTAAGGCATATGTAACCATCATGTACGGATGCAATAACTTTTGTTCCTACTGTATTGTCCCTTATACCCGGGGAAGGGAGAAGAGCCGTCCTCTGGAAGAGATTTATCAGGAGGTAGAGGAACTGGCAGCAAAAGGGTACAAAGAAGTAATGCTTCTCGGCCAAAATGTAAATTCATACGGAAAGGATCTGCCGGGTGCAATTAATTTCGCAAAACTATTGGCTCACCTCGATAAAATACCGGGACTGGCCAGGATCCGCTACATGACCTCCCACCCCAGGGACTTCGACGATGAGCTGATTGAGACAATTGCCGCTACCCGAAAAGTATGCGAGCATTTTCACCTTCCTCTCCAGGCGGGGAGCAATAGAATTCTGCAATTGATGAACAGAGGCTATACAAGAGAAAAATACATCCAGTTGACAGATAAAATTAAAAACAAAATTCCCGGAGCGAGCATCACAACAGATATCATCGTGGGTTTTCCGGGAGAAACGGAAGATGATTTTTTAGATACGCTTGATCTGGTGCAAACTGTGCGTTTTGATGCTGCCTATACTTTTATGTATTCGCCCCGCCGGGGAACACCGGCAGCGGAGATGGAGAATCAGGTACCTTCTGAGATTAAGAAAGAGCGTCTTAACCGGCTCGTTGATGTGCAGAACAGGATCACCCTTGAAAAAAACAAACTCCTGGAAGACCGCGTCGTCGAAGTGCTGGTAGAGGGAAGAAGTAAAAATAATCCGGAGCGCTGGAGCGGCAGAACCAGGACCAATAAAATAGTGGTCTTTGAAGGGGAAGAAAATGAAGATTTAACTGGCCAGATAGTAGAGATTGTCATCTCCTGTGCCCAAACATGGACTCTCTTCGGGACTCTAAAAACTGTATCTGCGAAAAAGGAATCTTCTTCCCAGTCTCGAATCTAACTTATAGAAACTATGGGAGGTGGATCTTAGTGTCTGTTATCGAGAAAGCTCAGGAGCTGGGGTATGCTCTCCGGGACACGGAAGAAGCAACTATTTTACAGGCGGCGGAGATCAATCTGGAGCGGGATCTGGAATCACGAAATTTGATCAGGGAATTTCAGCAGCGATTCGAAATGATCAAAAAAGCACAGGATGCCGGAGAAGAAGTCAGCGATGAAGAATGGGAGTCCTTCAATCAACTCCAGCAAAAAGTGAAGGAAAACAAAAATATTCAGGCCTATTTTGCAGCCCAGAAACGCTTCCAGTCACTGCTGCAACAGGTAAATACCATTATCAACAAGATCCTGAGAGGGGAATCCTGTTCTTCCGGTTGCTCCGGCGATTGCTCAGGCTGCATGTAATCTGTCGAGGTGTGGGGAAGTGGGCAATACAACACCCTTAATGAATCAGTATCAATCGATCAAAAATAAATATCCTGATTGCCTGCTTTTCTTCCGCCTGGGGGATTTCTATGAGCTGTTCGGAGAGGATGCCATCAAGGCATCCAAAGAACTGGAAATAGTTCTCACCAGCCGCGGCGTTTCCAAAGATAAAAAAGTGCCCATGTGCGGCGTGCCTTATCATGCGGTAGATGGTTACCTCAAGCGCCTACTGGAAAAAGGCTATAAAATAGCCATCTGTGAACAGCTGGAAGAAGCAAAGCCGGGGAAAGGAATCGTTAAGAGAGATGTCGTTCGGGTGATTACCCCTGGAACAGTTCTCGAACCGGCTTATCTCGAGCAGGGAGAAAACAATTATATTATTTCCCTATACCGGAAAAAAGAAAGCATAGGTTGTGCCTGGAGTGATATCAGTACGGGGAAATTTCAGATGACCCAGTTTTCCGAAACAGCAGCGGCTGAATATCTGCGCGACCTCCTCAGCCGTTTACAACCGGCGGAATGCATCATTCGCAGCGACCAGGCAGCGTTTTTCGAACCATTGATGGAGGACTACTGGGAAAGCAAGGGCTTGAACATAACCAGGTTGAATAAGGAAATTAACGGTCAGGTCGCTTGGGAGCTTGTCACCAGGCAGTTTGGGCAGGAGAATCTGATCGGCATCGACCGTGATGCCTTCGAAACGGGGCTGGTTTCGGCAGCAAACCTTCTTTCTTACATTATGGAAACCCAGAAAACGAGCACCCTCCCCTTTAAGGACCTGTCGGTATACACGCCCAAGAGTTGCATGTATATCGACGCCATGACCAGAAGAAATATGGAGCTTTTTAGGACTCTCCGGGATGGAAAAAGGGAGGGCAGCCTCTTTTGGGCATTGGATCGTACCTTAACCGGTATGGGAACGCGACTGTTACGATACTGGTTAGAGTCCCCCTTGCTGGATATCGAGGAGATTGAGGCAAGGCAGGAAGCTGTCGAAGAACTCGCAGGCAGCTTTTTTTTACGCAATGAGCTGCAAGAATGTCTGAAAAAGATCTATGATCTAGAACGGATCATCAGCCGGGTCGACTGGCAGCTGGCCGGCCCCAGGGATCTGTTGGGTCTGGCCAAATCTTTACAGGTAATACCCGATCTTAAAGAAATTTTGGGCCAGGCGAAGAGCAAAATGCTTCGAGAAGCTGGAGTAGAACTGGACCCCGTGGCCGACATCAAGGAAATGCTCTTCTCCGCCCTGATAGATGATCCGCCGGCTAATCTGAAAAACGGTGGTATCATCAGAACGGGTTATCACCCCGAAGTTGATAAACTGCGGAATATGATCGCCGAAGGTGAAGACTGGATCCGCAAGCTGGAGGCAAGAGAGCGCGTTCGCACCGGCATCAAGTCTTTGAAAATAGATTACAACAAGGTCTTCGGTTACTATATTGAGGTGACAAAACCCAACCTGCACCTCGTCCCCGGTGATTATATCAGAAAGCAGACGCTAACTCAGGCCGAACGGTTTATCACCACGGAACTCAAGGAGCAGGAGGCGCTCTTTCTCGGTGCTACAGAGCGCCTACAGGACCTGGAATATCAAATCTTTCTAGATATCCGCCGTCAGGTAGGTGAAGCCTCCGAGAAGATCCGCAGAAACGCCGGAATCATTGCCCGTATCGACTGCCTGGTGTCATTTGCGGAAACGGCCGCGCGCTACCATTATACAAGGCCAAAAATCAACAATTCTGGAGTTATCAGAATTAAAAACGGTCGCCATCCGGTCTTGGAGCAACTCCTTCCGGAAGGCAGTTTCGTACCCAACGATCTGGAAATCGGCGAGGATGCCGACCGAATTCTGATCTTAACCGGCCCCAACATGGCCGGGAAGTCAACGTATATGCGGCAGATGGCCCTGATTGTTCTGATGGCCCAGTGCGGGTCACTCGTTCCTGCCGATGAGGCCGAAATCGGCATCGTCGATCGTGTCTTCGTGCGCGCCGGAGCATTTGATGATTTGGGAAAAGGGCAGAGCACCTTTATGATGGAGATGAACGAGGTTTCTTATATCGTCCATCATGCCACAGAGAGGAGTTTCATTGTGCTCGATGAGATCGGGCGCGGTACAGGCACCTTCGACGGTATCGGTATCGCCTGGGCGATCATAGAATACATCCATGATAAGATCGGGGCGCGGACAATCTTTGCGACCCACTACCACCAGCTGACACAACTGGCGGATATATTGCAGGGGGTTGCCAATTGCTCCGTCGCCGTTCAAGAGGAGGGACAGAATATCGTTTTCCTGCATAAGGTGGTGCCCGGCGGTACAGATAAAAGCTACGGCATCCAGGTTGCCCGTCTGGCCCACCTTCCTGAGGAACTGGTCCAGCGCGCCCAGGAGGTTGCCGCCTCTATGGAGGGCGGGAGCGGTAATAAATCGGGCAAAAGGACAGAGGACGTAAGATCCGCACCGGTTCAACTGGTGCTCTTCGACGAGAGAAGTGCCATCCTTAAGGAACTACAAAACCTCAATCTAGTCCAAATGACGCCATTGGAGGCGTTGAACACCCTTTCCAACTGGCAGCAACGGCTTGCTCAGACGAAAGAAACCGGCCACTTCAGAAAAAGAGGTCGCAGAGAACAATAAATAAGTTTTACAGGCGGGTGATCACAATTGCTTATCGGTCTGGATGTAGGCGGCACCTATACGGATGCCGTTCTACTTGAAGGAAGAGAAATAATCAAAAAAGTTAAAACTCCAACCGACAATGAGAAGCTGTTGAACTCTCTCCTGGCCGCTCTTGATCCCTTGCTTGAAGAAGCAAAAGGGAGGGCTATCGAGCGCATTGTCCTGAGTACTACCTTGATAACCAATTTAATCGCCACCAGGAGGATCGAACCGGTCGCCCTGGTGTTGATCCCGGGGCCAGGCCTCAATCCAGATACGTTCGACTATCAGGTTCCCCTTACCATTTCACTATCCGGAGCAATCGATTATCGTGGAAGAGAGATCGAACCCCTGAACGAACAGGAGCTTAAAGAGTGCATGGAAAAGATCAAGGATTCGGGGGTGCGACGTATTGCCGTAGTAGGCAAATTTTCTCAACGCAATAATAAACATGAACAAAAAGTCGCCACTTACCTGCAGGAACATATTCCGGACCTGGAGGTCATCATGGGACACCAGGTTACAGGACGGCTCAACTATCCCCGGCGTGTTTACACTACACTCCTGACATTGGCCACCCAAAGGCGCTTTCGGGAGTTTTATTCCGAAGTGCAGGAACTGTTGAATCGGAGAGGGATTAAAGCCCCTCTTTACATCTTAAAGGCTGACGGAGGGACGCTGCCCTTAGAGCAGTCGGCGGCTAAACCGGTTGAAACCATCTTTTCCGGACCGGCAGCCAGTACAATGGGTGTACTCGCCCTTACGCCCAGAAAACAGACATCGGTAGTAATTGATATCGGCGGTACGACAACAGACCTGGCTTTGATTCTCACAGGAACTCCGCTCCTGGCTTCCAAGGGAGCGCGGATCGACGATCAACTGACACATGTCCGAGCCTTTGCAACGAAATCGGTGGCCGTCGGAGGGGACAGCTGCCTTCGGGTGCGAAACGGAAGCCTGGAGATCCTGCCTTACCGGGAGGGGCCTGCCTACTGCCTTGGCGGCCCTCAGCCGACTCCGACCGATGCCATGAGGGTAGCAGGGCTGACGGACATCGGAGATAAGGACAAGGCCATTGACGCCATGAAGATCCTCGGGAAGGACCTGGGTCTTTCGGTCAACCGGACTGCGGAGTTAACTTTAAAGATGATGGTCAGGCGTATCACAGCGGAGATCAATTCGATGTTTTTGGCCTGGGAACAGGAGCCGGCATACCGGATCTGGGAACTGCGGCAGAAAAGAAAGGTGCGTCCCCAGAACCTGGTAGGAATAGGTGCCGCCTCTCCGGCGCTAATTCCTCTTTTAAGCAAAGAAATGGATTGCCGCCCCGTGATTCCACAGCATGCAGAAGTGGCCAATGCGATTGGAGCCGCGCTGGCAAGGGTAAACCTCCGCTTAACTTTCCACTTCGATACGGAGAAAAATTTCTATTTCATTGAAGAAAACGGGGTTCAAGAAAGAATTCCGGAGCCGCTGCATTCCCTGCAGGACGCCGAAAAATTTGCGCTGGGCAGGCTCAAAGAGGATGGTAAAAAATTGGGCATCATTACAGATGACGAACCGGAAATCATCTACAGTGAATTGTTTAACATGGTGCGCGGATGGAGAACCACAGGACGCCTGATCGATGTTTGCGTTCAGTTTCCAACAGGTGTCCTCGTTGAGTGGGAAGAAGGAGGGAATTGAAGTGTCGCGGAAAACGGGCCTTGTTTTTTTCCCTGCCTTTGATTGGGCGATAACCCCCACCCATCCCGAACGGGAGGAAAGGTTGCTCTACACCAGGGACCAACTCTTTGAAGAGGGGGTCATGGACCTTCCTGAAATCGTAGAGTATAAACCGCGGAATGCTGACTACAAGGATATAGCCAGGGTTCATTTCTGCGTTCCCGATATATCTGCGCAGATAACCGAGGCGCATTTGATCGCCGCCGGAGGCACTTTGGTTTTAGCGGACGCCTTCATGAACAAAGAGATCGACAACGGTTTTGCGCTGGTCAGGCCTCCGGGACATCACTCCATGCGCGTTGTGCACGGCAACAGGGGGTTCTGCAACATTCACAATGAGGCCATTATGATCGAGTACCTCCGTAAGAATTATGGCCTGCAAAAGATCGCCATCGTCGACACAGATGTCCACCACGGGGACGGAACTCAGGACATCTACTACCACGACCCCGATGTGCTCTTTATATCTTTTCATCAAGATGGGCGCACCCTTTACCCCGGTTCAGGGTTCTGTAATGAGCTGGGAGGCCCTACTGCTTATGGAACAACCATCAACATACCTTTACTGCCGAACACCACCGATGAGGGAATCCACTATGTTTTGGATCAGCTGGTTCTTCCACTCCTCGAAGAGTTTCAGCCCGACATCGTTATCAACTCCGCCGGCCAGGATAACCATTACACAGATCCACTGGCAAACATGCGCTTCACAGCGCGGGGGTATGCCCGGTTAAACGAAAAGCTCAAACCTGACCTGGCAGTGCTCGAAGGAGGTTATGCCATAGAATCTGCCCTGCCTTATGTAAACATGGGAATTATTCTGGCGATGGCCGGGATTGATTACTCCTGGGTGCGGGAACCGGACTACCGCCCGGAAAATTTCCGAGAAACTCCTGAACATATGGATTATCTCAAAGGTTTGGTCGAACACCTACAGGATGCCTGGCGCAACCGGGAGGAAATGGCTGCCGCCGGCTTTCCCTGGGATGAAGAGTTTTTTGAGAGCAGCAGGATGATCTACTACGACACGGACAATATCAGAGAACAGCAGCAGGAAAAGATCCGGTTGTGCAAAAGATGTCCCGGGTATCAAGTCATCCGGTCGCGCGGATTGTACCCCAGCGGCCGCATCCGTACAATCCAGGCAATTGTTCTGCATCGACGGGCCTGCCCTTCCTGCCAGGAAGAGGCTCGGGAGCTATATCGAGAAAGGATAGCGGATCCAGAGGGTCTGGATATCATTTATCTACAAGATAAACCACAGGACCGCTACCACCAGTTTACCGTCTCCGGAGAATCCGAGTTGCAGTATTAGTTTAGATTCGGCAAGGTGAGATCTGTGGGAATGATCAAGCTTCTGGCGCCGGAGGTGGTCAATCAGATCGCCGCCGGTGAGGTTGTTGAAAGGCCGGTATCGGTTGTCAAAGAACTCCTGGAAAATGCCATCGATGCCGCTGCCACACAGATAACTGTTGTAATTGAAGATGCAGGCTTAAAGGAAATCAGAGTTATCGATAACGGTATGGGAATGACCAGAGAAGATGCCGAACTAGCCATCGCCAGGCATGCTACAAGTAAAATCAGAAACGCTGGGGACCTCGACAGGGTGGCAACTCTGGGTTTTCGCGGAGAAGCGCTGGCGGCCATTGCCTCCGTTTCTCGCCTTACCCTGATCACGAGAACACCAGAGATGATAGCAGGCACCAGGATTGTGGTTGAAGGTGGAGAGAAAAAACAGATAGCTTCCATCGGGTGCCCTCAAGGCACCCAGGTCATAGTTCGCGATCTGTTCTTCAACAGTCCGCCACGCCGCAAGTTTTTAAAAAGCACCCAAGCTGAAAAGGCTGCAGTAGCGGACCTGCTCGGCCGTTTTGCCCTCGGCTACCCGGAGATCGCCCTGAATTTTTACTCCGGAAAAAGACTTTCCCTGGCAACTCCGGGGCAGGCAGAACCGATTGAGATAGCCTGCATTCTCTACGGAAAAGAAGCAAAAGATAATTTCTTGGAGATATTTTATGAAGGGGAAGGGGTTCGGATTCGGGGAATCGTCTCTAAGCCGCAGTTTACCCGAGCCAGCCGCCACTATCAAACCTTCTTCGTCAACAGGCGCCTTGTTCGCAATTATCATCTCAGTCGCGCCCTGGAGAGTGCGTATGAGGGGCTGGTTACCAGCGGCCACTATCCATGTGTCGCCATATACCTGGATCTGGAACCGGAGACGATTGATGTCAACGTTCATCCTACCAAAAGCGATATTCGCTTTGCCGACCCGGCCCTGGTTGCCAGGGCGCTGTACAGAGCGGTAAGGAACACCCTGGCTAATTATCAAACACAGCGTCGGTTGTCGCATCAGCTCCTTGTAGAACATAAAAATCACAGCAGTGTACATTCCTTACCTGGTAACGGTTTTAACAACTGGCGGAATGAAAGTACTGTTTGTGAAAGTGCTCCCCTTTTTTATAAGCCGGAGTCTGAATGCCGGCAGCCGTTCTTTCGGGAAATGCGGCTGATCGGGCAGGCTCAGGGTTTGTATATCATCGCTGAAAAGGGCGATAACATTTTCATTATCGACCAACACGCGGCGCACGAAAGGATTCGCTATGAAGAGATCATGAAGAGCATGGAGCGCAAAGAGTATTTTGCCCAAAAGTTGAGCGTTCCCCAGGAGGTGAGGCTAAGTCCGGAGGAGAGAATTATCTACCTGGACAACAAAGACCTCTTGAAAGGCGTCGGCTATGAGTTGAAAGAAGCCGGTACTAGCAGTTTTCTTATCATATCTGTCCCGCCCGGTTTAAACGATGATCCCGGGCAGCTCTTCAGGGAAATGCTTGAGGTATTACTGCAGGAACGGGGCATCCGGGAGAACCCTATGAAGTTTTACGAAAAGGTGGCGATGATGTCCGCCTGTAAAAGCGCTGTCAAAGCAGGAGATATTTTAACTACTGGAGAGATGCGCGCCATACTCCAACAATTGGATGATACTGCAAACCCGGATAACTGCCCCCACGGAAGGCCTACTTATATCAGATTAGCAAAAAGCGAACTGGACAGGAGATTTTTCCGTTGACTTGGAGATGGATATAGATGTCCACACCTCTCATTGTAATAGCCGGGCCAACGGCGGTGGGGAAATCGGAAATTGCAGTCGAGCTCGCTCTTCGATTAAACGGGGAGATAATATCTGCCGACTCGGTGCAGTTATACAAGCATTTTCAGATCGGTACTGCCAAGCTGACACCGGAAGAGCAAAGGGGTGTACCGCACCATCTTCTTGACATATTAGAGCCAGATGATAATTTTTCTGTAGCCGATTTTCAGAAGCTGGCGCGTCAAAAGATCGAGGATATCCACGGCAGAGGAAAGCTCCCCTTTCTGGTGGGAGGTACTGGTCTATACATCCAGGCAGTTATCGATCCTTATCATTTTCCCGAAATGAAGGGGCAGGAAGAAATACGCCGAAAATTGCGGACAATATGGGAGGAGGGGAAAGGTGCTGAACTGTACAGGAGGCTTCAAGAGGTCGACCCTGCTGCTGCTGTTCGAATCCACCCCAATGATTTTCGTCGCATTTCCCGAGCCCTTGAAGTCTTTTACCTGACCGGAAAACCGATATCGAGTTACGCCCAGAAAAAAAACACCACCACCTCTTACCGTTTGGCGATGGTGGGTTTGATCCGCAGCCGTGCCGAGCTCTACAAAAGGATTGAAAAAAGGGTCGATCAAATGTTTGCTCAAGGTCTGGTCCAGGAGGTGCAGTCGTTGCTGGCCAAGGGTTATGACCCGAGGCTAAAGCCGTTTCAATCTCTGGGCTATAAACAGGTTGTCAAATATTTAAGCGGAGTATACGATCTGAACACAGCTATTCAAGAGACCAAAAAGGCGACCAGGAACTATGCGAAAAGGCAGTTGACTTGGTTCCGCAGAGATCCACGCATCCGCTGGTTTTCGCTTCAGGATGCGGACTACCAGAAAGTAGTCAAGAGAATAGAAGATTACATATGCAGGAGAATTCGAGTTCATGTAGAATAGCTTGTGGTAAAGAATAGAAAATGGAGGCAATTCAAAATGGGCAAACAACAGATTATCTTGCAGGACTTCTTCTTGAATCAGATTCGTAAAGAAGGAATCCCTGTGACCATTTTCCTAATCAACGGATTTCAACTAAAGGGAACACTTCGAGGCTTCGATAATTTCACCGTTATCCTGGAAAGTGAAGGAAAGCAGCAAATGGTGTACAAACACGCCATCTCCACGGTAATGCCATTAAAAGCTCTCAATCTTACATTTGATTCCGCCTCCGGTCAGGATAAAGATAAATAAACTTAAATTTTTTATGTAAGGGGTGAGGGGGGGGAACGATTGAAACTGCAGAGAATGGCGATAACCTTACTGTTGCTAGGGGCAGCAGTAATTTTTCTAAGTGGCGGCTGTGCCGACCGTTCCCGCACTGAATCATTTAATGGAAATACAGAACAAACCTTAAAGGTAGGAATCCTCCCCAATGAAGAAATATTACCGGTATATGTGGCCGAACAGGAGGGGATCTTTGAGAAACTGGGGCTGCAAGTTGAAATAATCAATTTTCAAAGTGCAGCCGAAAGGGATGCTGCCCTTCAGGCGGGTGCGGTCGATGGGGTAGAAGGGGATCTTCTGGCGGTTGCGCTCATCCGCCAGGGAGGCACGCCAGTAAAAGCGGTTTCCTTGGCGATGGGGGCAACACCAGCGGAGGGCCGCTTTGCCCTGCTCGCTGCGCCTGGGTCAGCAATAGAGGTCAAGGACCTTAAAGGCAAGCAAATTGCAATATCCCAAAATACCATAATTGAATACGTGGCCGACCAGATGCTGCTGGCCAATGGGATAGATCCGAAGGATGTTAAGAAGGTTAATGTTGCCAAAATGCCTCTACGGGTGGAAATGCTGCTTCAGAACCGGGTGGCAGCAGCGGTGCTACCCGATCCCCTGGCATCTTACGCCGAATTGAAAGGTTCTAGAGTGCTGATAGACGATACGAAAATGGAGGACAACATCTCACAGTCAGTTTTCTTTTTCCGGGATGAGGTCATCGAAACAAAACGAGAAGCTATTAACAAGTTTTTGCGCGCCTATGCGGAAGGAGCCCGAAAAGTAACAGAAAACCCGGAACGCTATCGCGACCTTTTCAACGAAAAGGTGCAGATACCGGTAGAACTCCAAAAATCTTATCCGATTCCGACATTTTCTCCGCTGCTGCTGCCCTCTCGTGAGGACACTCAGCGCGTAATTGACTGGCTTATAGCCAAGGAGTTGTTGAAAGAGCCGTTAAGTTATGAGGATCTGGTAACCGATGAAGCAATTAAAGCTGAATAGATAAGAAGGGGCAATGATGCTTTCACTTAACCACGTATCCCTGACGTACACCAATGGCAAAACAGGGGTGTGCGCCCTCGACGATATCAATCTCAAAATCGAAAAAGGAAAAAGATATGCCGTGATCGGGCCTTCGGGATGTGGAAAGACATCCCTTCTCTTTCTTATGGCCGGTTTACTTAGCCCGACTGAGGGAAAAATCCTTCTCTACGGGAAGCAGTTGGACAGCCCTTACCGTGGCATGGCTCTGATTCTCCAGGAATACGGGCTGCTTCCCTGGAAAACGGTATGGGAGAACGCAGCCCTCGGACTGGCCCTCCGCAGAGTTCCTGAAACCCAGGTTAACTCCATCCTGTTACCTGTCTTTGAAGAACTTAATTTAACGGAGTGTCTTGACCGGTATCCGAGCCAGTTGAGCGGAGGCCAAAAGCAGCGGGTAGCCCTGGCACGTGCACTGGCGCTACAGCCGGAGATTCTCCTCATGGATGAGCCCCTTTCAGCACTCGATGCATTAACGCGAGAGAACCTCCAAAAATTAATCCTTAAAATCATTTCCAAGCATAAGATCACCTGTATCTTGGTGACTCACAGCATTGAAGAAGCTGTATTTCTCGGGCAGGAGATCATCATTCTTTCGGGGCGCCCGGGGCATATCCGCGCTATTGTGCCCAATCCGGCCCAGGGAAGCGAAGACTTCCGCCACGATTTGCGTTTTCATGAAAAGTGTACCGAGATTCGCTCTTTGCTGGAGGCCTCTTGCAATGACCGGCAATAATCGGAGTAGCAAGAAATACTTGAATTATTTCTTTGCCGTACTCGTTCTTCTGCTGGGCTGGGAGATCTTCGCCCTGTTGCTGCGCAATCCCGCATTGCCGCGCCCGCTCCCCGCTCTGGTGACCTTTATTCATGTTTTTCCAGAAGGTCTCTGGAGGCATTTTCTGATCAGCACCTATCGGGTTCTGGTGAGCCTTCTCTTGGGACTGGCTATAGCCGTTCCCCTGGGGCTCTATATCGGGAGAAATTCCAAACTTGATCACTGGTTGGCGCCACAGCTATATCTGCTCTACCCGATCCCCAAAATAGCCCTGCTTCCGGTTGTATTTGCGATCTTTAAAATCGGTGATCTCTCCAAGATCATCCTGATTGTCCTGATCATCTTTTTTCAAATATTGGTAACCAGCAGGGATGCCGCCAAAAAAATTCCTGCCAACACCATTCTCTCTGTACTGTCCCTGGGGGCTACGACAAAGGATGTCTACCGCCACGTGATCATTCCGGGCTGTCTGCCGGAAATCTTTACAGCAGTTCGCATCAGCCTGGGGACGGCAATAAGTGTTCTCTTTTTCGCGGAATCCTTTGCTACCCTGGAAGGTCTCGGTTACTTCATCTTCGACGCATGGAGTAGGGTCAACTACCCGGAGATGTTTGCGGGGATCATTGCCATCAGTTTGCAAGGCTTTATCCTTTTCCTGCTGGTGGATCTTATCCAGCGGTTCGTTTGCCCCTGGTTATACGTCTGAACACTTTCCCGCCGCTTACCGCGTATAATGTCAAAGGGAGACAAGAATGACCAGAGGTGAAAGCTGGGTGAATTTTAAGTTCCAGTTAGGAAAAGGGGGAGGAACTCTTCAGCCCCAGTCTTTTCGAACTGGCTCTAATCTGAAAAACAGACAGCCGTTGAACCAAAGCGACACCAATCAATTAAAACCGGAGCTGATCTTACAGGAACTGCATGGATTAATCGGCCTCACCGAGGTGAAGAAACTTGTTTCCGAAATATCAGCCTATGTGCAAATCCAAAAACGGAGAGAAAGGGCTAGGCTGTGCACTGAGCCTTTAGTATTACACATGATCTTTAAAGGAAATCCGGGTACGGGGAAAACCACTGTTGCCAGGATTATGGGCAAGCTGTTCCGTTCTATGGGAGTCCTTTCTCGCGGTCACCTGGTGGAAGTGGAAAGGGCCGACCTGGTAGGGGAGTACATCGGGCACACTGCTCATAAAACCAGGGAACAGATCAAAAGAGCTCTAGGGGGGATTCTTTTTATTGACGAAGCTTACTCCCTTGCCCGTGGAGGTGAGAAAGACTTCGGTAAGGAGAGCATCGATGTACTGGTTAAGGCTATGGAGGACCAGAAAGAAAACCTGGTGCTCATCCTTGCCGGCTACAAGCGGGAAATGGAATGGTTCCTGCGCAGCAACCCGGGGCTTTACTCCCGCTTTCCCATCCATATCGTTTTCCCCGACTATACGGTGGAGGAACTACTCCAGATAGGAACTTTAATGCTCCGAAAAAGGCAATACCGGTTGCATCCTGAGGCAGAAACTGTTTTAAGGGAAATCCTTATTGAGAAGACTGGTAAGAGAAATGAAAATGAAGGGAATGCTCGCCTTGTTCGCAACATAATCGAACGGGCGATCCGCAGGCAAGCTGTAAGGCTTGTTAAAAAGGTGCACCTGACGAGGGACGAATTGATGACTATCCGTCCGGAGGATTTTTAGTAATCACAACCTAGGGTGAATTAACAATGCTGCGTTTCAGAAAATATTTACAACAACACTTCCATATTGATCCCAGGCTGTATGAGCTGGCAATACAGGCTGAACATAAGGCCGGCAGGGAATTTGAACGGATTGCTGATATTACAAAATTCAATCAGATGCGCGTGCTCAAGGCCTACCGGGAGGCAGGAATAAGCGAGTACCACCTGCGGGACGGGACCGGCTATGGTTACGGAGATCCAGGCAGAGAGGGTCTGGAGGAGGTCTACGCACTGACCTTTGGAGCGGAGGCCGCCCTGGTGCGCGCTCAAATAATGTCAGGAACCCATGCCATCTCTCTGGCCCTGACATCAATCTTAAGACCCGGTGATGAACTTCTATCCGCAACCGGCCGTCCCTACGATACCCTGGCCAAAATCATCGGAATTGACCGGGAAACCCAACGCTCTTTGAGGGGACAGGGGATAGTTTACAAAGAAGCCCCGCTAACCGAGGAGGGGCTACCCAACTACCAGAAAATACAGGAACTGCTGACGGACAAAACGAAACTCATCCTGATCCAGCGGTCACGGGGTTACAGCTGGCGACCTGCTCTCTCCGTCGGAGAAATCGGAGCGCTCATCCGATTTATTAAGGGAATCAGAGAAAATATCATCTGTTTTGTCGACAATTGCTATGGAGAATTTGTAGAGGAAAGAGAACCGACAGAGGAAGGAGCCGATTTTATGGCCGGCTCCCTGATTAAAAACCCAGGTGGAGGGATTTCCCCTTCAGGCGGATATTTAGTAGGAAATAAGAAGCTCATCACTGCAGCCGCGGACAGGCTGACCGCCCCCGGACTGGGCAAGGATATCGGTACCAATCTCGGGCTAGGGCGTCTTTTCTACCAAGGCTTTTTCCTGGCCCCCCAGGTGGTAGGGGAGGCGCTGAAAGGAGCGATTTTTGCCGCCCACTTCTTCAGCCTATTAGGATTTGAAACATCACCCGCACCCGGTGCCGCCCGGTCCGACATAGTCCAAGCCATCAAACTCAAAGACCCTCAAATGGTAAAAGCCTTTTGCCTTGGGATCCAGAAAGCATCTCCTGTAGATTCCCGAGCGACTCCCGTCGCAAGCCCCCTGCCCGGTTACCAGGACGAGGTGATTATGGCAGCGGGCACTTTTGTTCAGGGTGCATCCATCGAATTATCTGCCGACGCCCCTATGCGGCCACCCTATATCATTTTTCTCCAGGGAGGCTTGTCTTACGCCCACACTTTCATAGGGGTCCTGCGAGCTGCTCAGGAGATGCTCAATGCGGGGATGGTTCTGTAAATTGCTTCCTTCCGCTGCACTTCCGGCTTTTCTCCTGTGATTGACGAGGTCATCCCTTACATGCTCTGGTTTTTTGTTTTTATATAACAGGTAGAATATGGTATAATAAGCAGTGCACAGTTTTGTTGACAAATACTCTCGGATAGTGTAATTATATTTCTAACATTCCTGGTGAAGGCAAGTACGGAGGCCTGGCAGTGAAAATACAGATTTTAGGAACCGGTTACGCGCTACCCGACCGCATTCTCTCCAATGCTGACCTGGAAAAAATGGTTGAAACAAGTGATGACTGGATAGTCAGCCGCACAGGGATCAGGGAAAGAAGGATATCCGAAGAAGATATCGCGACATCGGATCTTGCCTATAAAGCCGCAAGCATCGCCCTGAACAACGCCGGGATTACAGCAGAGGATCTGGATCTTATTATTGTGGCTACAATAACCCCTGATATGCCGATGCCGGCCACCGCCTGTTTTTTACAAGACCTGTTGGGGGCTACCGGGGCGGCTGCCTTTGATCTGTCTGCTGCGTGCACTGGATTTATCTATGCAATAACGACTGCAGAGCATTTTTTACTAGGGAATGATTACCGCTATGCTCTGGTGGTTGGAGCAGAGATTTTATCAAGGGTTACAGACTATACGGATCGCAGCACCTGCATCCTCTTCGGTGACGGAGCTGGGGCAATGGTTCTTGGTAAGGGAGAAGGAGAAAACGGGATCCTGGCAACTTACTTGGGCTCAAATGGAGCGGGAACTTCCCTGCTCTATATTCCCGCAGGTGGTACACGCCATCCGGCTTCCCAGGAAACCGTCGCCAAACGCATGCACTGTATGCGGATGCAGGGACATGAAATCTTTAAATTCGCCGTCAAAACCATACCCGAGTGTGCATCTCAGGTGCTCAGGCGAGCTTCTCTAAGTATTGACGATGTAGATCACATCGTATTCCATCAGGCCAATCTGAGAATCATGAAGGCGGCGGCCGCCAAAATGAAGGTACCTTGGGAAAGAGTGCTGGTCAATATTGAAAAATGCGGCAACATATCCGCCGCTTCCATTCCTGTAGTCGTTGCGGAAGCGGTGGAACAGGGGAAAATCCAATCCGGAGATCTGGTGCTCATGGTAGGATTCGGTGCGGGGTTGACTATGGGCGCAGCTCTGGTGCGCTGGGGCAGGTGATTGATCTAAAATGATTACAACGAGATTGACTAAACTGCTGGGGATAAAATACCCGCTCTTCCAGGGAGGGATGGCCTGGATAGCTACAGGAAAGCTGGCAGGGGCTGTTTCTGCGGCAGGCGGCCTGGGGATCATCGGAGCTGGTTCCGCTGACGCCGGATGGCTGCAAAAGGAAATCGAAGCCGTGCGGGCGGTGACGGACAGACCCTTCGGCGTTAACCTGATGCTTCTCTCGCCCCATATCGAGAAGATCGTCGAGGTTGTAATTAAGGAAAGGGTTCCAGTAGTGACCACCGGTGCCGGGAACCCCGGAAAGTACATGAGCCGGCTGAAAGAAGCGGGCTGCAAGGTCATTCCTGTGGTCGCCTCCGTTGCCCTGGCCCGTCGCCTCTCTCGCCAGGGGGCAGATGCCGTTATTGCCGAGGGGATGGAAGCCGGGGGGCATATCGGAGAGATAACAACCATGTGTCTGGTACCCATGATCGTCGATGCTGTGGATGTCCCCGTAATTGCTGCCGGAGGAATTGCCGACGGGCGAGGCGCTGCTGCTGCCTTCGCTTTGGGGGCGGAGGGAGTGCAGATGGGAACGCGATTCATCTGTGCCGAGGAATGCCCTGCCCACCCCGATTATCAAGAGAAGATTATTCAAGCCAGAGACCGGGATACAGTGGTCTGCGGAACCTCCACCGGACACCCGGTCAGGGTGATTCAGAACCGTTTTTCCCGAACGTACCTGGCCAAAGAGAAGGAAGGGTGGAGTCCTGAAGAGCTGGACAGGCTGGCGGTAGGGAAATACCCGGCAGCAGCTCTTCATGGTGCAGTCGAGGACGGCTCTCTTCTGGCCGGCCAGATTGCAGGGATGGTCAATAAAAGGGAGCCGGCTGCGGCCATCGTTGAGGAGGTCATGACCGAAGCTGAGCAAATTCTCAAGAGGCTAGGGTGTGAGCTATGCTCAGATTAGCCTTTGTCTTTCCTGGACAGGGTGCACAATTTGTGGGAATGGGTAAAGACCTGGCAGAAGAGTTTAACCAGGTGCGTAAGGTTTACGATCTGGCAGATGAGGTGATGGGATTCCCTCTCAGCAAGATCTGTTTCGAGGGCCCACCGGAGGTGCTGAACAAAACAGAAATAACCCAACCTGCTATTCTGGCGACCAGTATTGCCATTTACGAGTTGTTGCGTGACCACGGCATTAACCCGGTTATGGCCGCCGGCCTAAGCCTGGGAGAATACAGCGCCCTGGTGTCAAGTGGGGCTCTCCGTTTTGAAGACGCCTTGAGAATTGTAAGCAGGCGCGGGCGGATCATGCAGGAAGCCGTTCCTGAGGGGAAGGGAATGATGGCGGCAGTTCTGGGTTTAGATAACGCCACAATAGAAAGGACCTGTCAGGAAGCGGCCTGCAAGGGCATCGTGAATATAGCTAACTATAACTGTCCGGGTCAGACCGTAATCTCCGGTGAGCGGGAGGCGGTATTAGAAGCAATAAAGTTGTTAAAGGACAAGGGAGCAAAAGCGGTACCCCTTGCCGTCAGCGTACCCTCACATTCCAGATTGATGGAAGGGGCTGCCGCCGCCTTGCGAAAGGAGCTGAATGGTATCAACTGGTCTCCACCAGCTTTTCCGGTCATCAGCAATACCGAAGCTCGGGAGATACAGCCGTCCGACTTGCCGGAAATACTGGTAAAACAGATCTACAGCCCAATTAAGTGGGAACAGTCGGTCATCTTGATGGCCGATAAGGTTGACTTCTTTTTAGAGGTCGGCCCCGGGAAAGTGCTATCCGGCCTGATCAAAAAAACTGCCCGCAGCAAACCGGTGGGCAATGTTGGGAATATAGCTTCTTTTAAGAGGACTCTGGAGAAGTTGAGGGAGGAAGAAAAATGAAGGACGAAGTGGCCCTTGTTACGGGAAGTGCCAGAGGAATCGGCCGGGCGATTGCCCTCCGCCTGGCCCGGGAGGGGTATAAAGTGGTAATCTCTGATCTGGTGGCCGATGAGTCCTGTGAAGTTGTTAAGGAAATCCGCGCACAAGGCGGCACCGCCATTTCAGTAGAATGTGATGTCACAATTTCCGAAATGGTTAAAGAGATGATCGATCATATCCTAGACACCTATGGTAGGCTGGATGTTCTGGTCAACAATGCAGGAATTGCCAAAGACAACTTGCTCCTCCGTATTTCCAATGATGAATGGGAACAAACGATAAATACGAATCTGACAGGTACCTTCTTGTGCACGCGGGCAGCCATCCGGCCGATGATGAAACAAAGGCATGGGCATATCATCAACATCTCTTCTGTGGTAGGGCTACAGGGTAATGTCGGCCAGGCCCACTATGCAGCATCAAAAGCAGGTATTATCGGTTTTACTCTCTCCGTCGCCAAAGAGTACGGGTCCCGCGGAATAACGGCTAATGTAGTTGCCCCCGGTTACATCGAAACCCCTATGACGGCTAACATCCTCAGCGAAAGAAGAAAAGAGATCGTAGGGCGAATTCCTTTAGGAAGGCCGGGAACACCTGAGGATATCGCAGGTGTGGTAGCTTTTCTCGCCTCTCCTGATGCCGATTATATCAACGGCCAGGTCATTGCAGTCGATGGGGGCATGAGTTAACACTTCTTTAGAAAGGCGGGTTTAAGGATTGGGCAAAAGGAAAGTCGTTGTTACAGGCCTGGGAGTCATCTGCCCGCTGGGTAATGACATTAACACTTTCTGGAACAATTTGATCAGGGGAAAAAGCGGAGTAAGCTGCATTGAAGAGTTTGATGTCTCTGATTACCCTACAAAAATTGCGGCAAAGGTGCAGAACTTTGACCCGCTCGATTACTTGGACCGCAAAGAAGCACGTCGAATGGACAGGTTTATGCTTTTTGCCTGTGCAGCTGCCCGCCAGGCTCTGGAGGATGCCGACCTGGTAATCGACCACCGGAATGCCGGTCGCGTCGGTGTTTGGGTGGGTTCCGGCATCGGCGGATTGGCAACCTGCGAAAAGCAGCATGTTAACCTCCTGAAAAAAGGAGCGGGGAGTGTCAGTCCATTTTTAATCCCCATGATGATTCCCAATATGGCGGCAGGGCAGATATCAATTTTATGCGGAGCCAAAGGCCCCAACGGCTGTTCGGTTACCGCCTGTGCAACGGGAACCCACTCCATCGGAGACGCCTTCAGGTTGATCCAGCGTGGAGACGCCGACGTCATGATCACCGGGGGAGCAGAAGCCTGTATTACCCCGCTGGCCGTTGCCGGCTTCTGCGCTATGAAGGCATTGTCAACGCGCAACAGCGATCCCCAGAGGGCAAGCCGACCGTTCGATGCCGGCAGGGATGGCTTTGTTATGGGGGAAGGGGCGGGAATTGTGGTTCTCGAAGAAATAAATCACGCCCTGAATCGTGGGGCAAAAATATACGCCGAAGTAGCAGGGTACGGCGCTACCGGTGATGCCTACCATATTGTCCAGCCCGACCCGGAGGGTGAAGGAGCAGCCCGCGCCTTCACGATGGCTCTTGAGGATGCAGGGGTCAGCCCTGAGGAAGTGGATTATATTAATGCTCATGGTACAAGCACAGTGATCAATGACGCCATGGAAACAAAAGCCATTAAAAGAGCGTTGAAAGATCATGCCTACCGCGTTGCCGTTAGTTCCATCAAGAGCATGACCGGTCATATGCTCGGAGCTGCAGGTGCAGTTGAATTTATCGCTACAACTCTATCATGTCAAAACAACCTGATACCTCCGACGATCAATTATAACGACCCCGATCCTGAATGTGACCTCGATTATGTACCAAACACCTCCCGGGAAAAAGAGGTCAATGTAGCCATAACCGATTCTCTGGGATTCGGAGGTCATAACGCAGCGCTGGTTGTCAAAAAATTTCACGGGTAAGGTGATTTCCTTGTTACATGCCAGAGATATAATGAGCACCATCCCGCATCGCTATCCCTTCCTGCTGGTGGATCGCTTGCTGAAGTTAGAACCGGGGAAGAGAGCGGTCGGGATCAAAAACGTGAGCATCAATGAACCCTTCTTTCAGGGACACTTCCCCGGAATTCCGATCATGCCCGGTGTTTTAGTCCTGGAAGCACTGGCCCAGGTAGGAGCTTGTGCTCTGTTGAGCCAGGTAGAACACCGGGGAAAGCTGGTGTACTTCGCCGGTGTAGATAAATTCCGGTTTAAGAAAATGGTCACTCCTGGTGATCAGTTACTGCTCGAAGTTGAGCTGATTAAAATAAAAGGAAATATCGGCAAGGCCTTGGGGAAGGCAAGCCTTAACGGGGAATTGGCAGCAGGAGGAGAATTGATCTTCGCTTTAGAGGAAAGGGAAGGGAAATAAAAGAAGATGTTTTTAAAAGACCTTTTCAACCCTAAGCCCAGGAAAAAATACATCACTCTCCCTGCCCGAGCGGGAGATTCATCACCTCTCGAAGTGCCGACAGTAAAACCCTGCCCGGGTTGTGGCAATCGAATTCAAGAGGAGAAACTTGAACTCAACCTCAAGGTATGCCCCGAATGCGGTTACCATCATCCACTTACTGCCGGTGAGAGGATCTGGATCATCACGGACGAGAATAGTTTTACCGAGCTGGATTCCGAGCTCACATCCTGCGATCCGTTAAATTTTCCCGGCTACTCTGAAAGACTGCAAAAAGCTCAAGAGGAAACCGGCCTCAAAGAGGCCGTAATAACAGGCACGGCAACCATCAACGGGGAAAAAATCGTCATCGGGGTGATGGACAGCCATTTTCTGATGGGAAGTATGGGTTCGGTGGTCGGAGAGAAGATCGCCAGGGCGTTTGAAACCGCCCGCCGGGAAAGGCTGCCGGTGATTATCTTCACTGCTTCTGGAGGGGCACGAATGCAGGAGGGAATGTACTCTTTAATGCAGATGGCAAAAACCAGTGCTGCTGCCGCTCGCTTTCAGGAGGAAGGACTCTTATATGTAGCAGTGCTGACGCACCCCACCACAGGAGGGGTGACCGCCAGCTTCGCCACACTTGCCGATATCATAATTGCCGAGCCCGGTTCCCTGGTTTGCTTTACCGGGCCGCGGGTTATTGAACAAACTATCCGCCAGAAATTACCCCCAGGATTTCAAAAGGCAGAGTTTCTTCTAGAGCATGGTATGATCGATAAAATTGTCCATCGCAAAGAAATGAAAGACTTTATCGGCAGGATCATAGCCCTTCATAGATGGAGAGAATAAAGATGGGATATAACCACCTATTGGATTTTGAGAAAGATTACCAGGAAATAAAAAAGAAGTTAAATGAGTTTAGAGAACTGTGTGAGAGAATAGATATGGATCTCAGCGCCGAGATTGCCGCGCTGGAAAGGAAGTTGGCCTTGGCTAAAGAAGAGAAATACCGGGCATTATCTGCCTGGCAAAAGGTGCAGCTGGCCCGGCATGTCGGTAGGCCAACAACACTTGATTATATCAGAGAAATATTCGATGATTTTATAGAATTGCATGGCGACAGGTACTATCATGACGACCCGGCGATAGTGGGCGGCATTGCCCTCTTTCGTGGGATCCCGGTCACAGTTATCGGCCACCAGAAGGGTAAAGATACAAATCAAAACCTAAAAAGGAATTTTGGTATGCCCCACCCTGAAGGTTATCGTAAAGCCTGCCGCCTGATGAAGCAGGCTGAAAAGTTTAAGCGGCCGGTAATATGCTTTATTGATACCCAAGGGGCTTATCCCGGTATTGGAGCCGAGGAACGGGGCCAGGGATGGGCCATCTCCAGATCACTCTACCAGATGTCCCTCTTAAAGACCCCAATAATCAGTATGATCATTGGGGAGGGGGGGAGCGGAGGGGCACTGGCCCTCGGAGTCGCCGATTGCATTCTCATGCTCTCTAATGCTATCTATTCGGTGATCTCCCCAGAAGGGTGTGCCTCTATTCTGCGGAAGGATGTTACCAAGGCTCCGGAGATGGCCGAATATTTAAAACTAACTGCCGCCGATCTGGAGGCGATGGGGATTATCGATGAAATTATACCTGAACCACTGGAAGGAGCACATAGCGACACGGCCCAGGTCTACAAAACGGTGGGGGAGAGATTGTTCGCTCATCTGAAGAAACTTATATCTATGGATCTTCAAGAGATGCTCGAGCGGCGATATGAGAGGCTGAGAAAAATAGGGGTTTATCATGAACAAAAGGCATAGTTATGTCAACTGGGGAGAGGAGCGCTTCTATGAGCGATGCAATCCTGATTATAACCATTGTGTTCTTGATAATTGGTCTTATCATGACGCTAATCCCATTTCTTCCGGGAATTCCGCTGATCTTTGGCACCCTGTTAATTTTCGCTATAATCGATGATTTCCAGCGGGTGACCCTGCTGTTTTTACTAAGCATGCTGACTATAACGGTAGCCTCTTTTTTTATCGATAATCTGGTGGGATGGATCGGAGCCAAGAAATTCGGCGCCAGCAAGGCCGGCTTATGGGGAGCTATTTTAGGCGGGGTAGTGGGGGTGTTCATCAACCCAGTATTCGGCATCCTGTTAGGGCCCTTTGGGGGTGCTGTTGCGACAGAATTACTCATTTCCCGCCGCAGATTAATGGATGCTTTGAGAGTTGGCATTGGCACGATCGTTGGCGTTCTTGGGGGGAGCATTTTTAAACTGGTCCTGGCCCTCTTTATGGTAGTTTCTTTTATAACAAAAATATATTGAGATGATTAATCCAGCTAATCCAGCTTTCTTATAACTCCGACGACCTTTCCGAGAATCCTAACATTTTTGCTGCGGATTGGTTCATAGGAATCATTCTCCGGCTGGAGCCGGATGCAGTCTGCCTCTCGATAAAAGCGCTTAACAGTAGCTTCCTCATCATCCACAAGGGCAACTATGATATCCCCGTCATCTGCCGTCTGCTGTTGCCTGACGATGAGATAATCCCCATCAAAAATCCCGGCATTTATCATGCTGTCCCCTTTTGTAGTTAACATAAAAACATTGCCGTTGGAACCGACAAAACTGGCTGGAAGGGGAAAGACGCCTTCAATATTCTCTACGGCCAGAATAGGTATCCCTGCTGCAACACGGCCGACTACGGGCACGCGTACAACCGCAGAGTTGTTGTCTACAATCTCAATGGCCCGGGGTTTGGTAGGGTCACGGCGAATATATCCTTTCTTTTCAAGCTTAACCAGGTGTGTGTGAACGGTTGAGCTCGATTTGAGCCCGACAGCGTCACCTATTTCCCTTACCGAAGGTGGATAACCGCGCTCGGCAATGGCCTTTTGAATGAAATTAAAGATCATCTCTTGCCGCCTGGTTAAATTCTTTTTCATGTTTGCGATTCCCCTTTATAAACTTTATAAAATTGATCAACTAAAACAGCTGTACGATTTAAAACCTCAGGTAAATATTTATCAGGTAAATGTTTGCTTAGTATTTTACCAAAGAAATGGATACAGAACAAGAGTTCTTTTTTTGTCAATAGCTTTATATTTAACTTCTTATAATAAGTATTATGTTAACTTAGCTTGTTTTACTAGACTTCCTAATGTTCATCTTCACCGGTCTGAGAATCAAAGTAGGAGAATTAAGATTATGAACATAAGGAGCCGCTGCGCCCATCCCTTAGCCGGGGTTATCAGACCTTTCATTTGGAGAGGACATAGAGGGTTTTTCGAAGGCCCTGAAAGGCGTTGATTTTGTAATTTCTGACGACCACAACGGCCTTGTTAATGCTGCCAGGTGTTTTCAAGGAGCAACATGGCAGCGATGCCAGACTCATTTCACGCAACATTTTAGACAACTGTCCTAAACGCCTGAAGTAGCAACTTCATGGTCACTTACGGTCTATTTTTGAAGCCCCTAACTTGGAAAGCGCCAGAGCATTACTACACACAACCATAAAAGCATTTGCAGCACAGGCTCCTAAAGGTTTTTATCCCGTCCTTATAACATTGCCTATGTTTCCCATCGGAAAATGAAACAGGAGCACCTTGAGTTCGTACGTACACCGCTCCTGCTTTGCCGTTTCCTGCTTTGGCCGCATTAGAAGAGCAATCAGCAGGAAAATGTTACTTTTTAGCGAAAGCTATAATACTTGTAAGATTCTCCCCCATCCTCCCGAGTTTGTCAGTTGACCCCGATTTTGGCCGAATTCCAAAACGAAAAATGGCTTAACAACGGCATTTTTGGCAATGGGGAGATGAAAATTTGCAAAAAGTGTAGTGGCAAACTA
>JAALLR010000130.1_pt1 | contig 25884 bp, 24 predicted proteins | sample 7245931 | NCBI WGS metagenome assembly JAALLR01 (sample SAMN13049201, study PRJNA578106) | oil field metagenome | isolation source: filtered produced water from oil reservoir B9 | place: USA:offshore Texas | collected 2016 | reverse complement strand
ATGACACTTTATACATTTTCTTTGATGCTTGCTTCTAAACTACCAATTAAATACTATCTAAAGTCTTTAAAATCAATATGGTTCATAATAGTATTTGCTTTTGTAATTCAGCTTTTTAATTCTATGGGTGATGTGGTTTTTGAATGGGGCTTTTTAAAAATTACAGATCAAGGCCTTTTTAACGCTTCTATCATTACTTTTAGAATTTTGTTTGCTATCATGCTTTCCAGTGTCTTAACTCTGACAACATCCCCTACTTCATTAGCACACGCGATGGAAGATGTTTTAAGATGGTTTTTCGTACCCAAAAGCTTTGCACATGAACTTTCAATGGTTATGACAATCGCCATAAGATTTATACCTGTTATGGCATCTGAAGCAGATAGGATTATAAAAGCTCAAATGAGTAGGGGAGCAAAATTTGATGATAGAAAACTTTCAGGTAAAATAAAAGGTGTGGTATCTATAATAATCCCGCTTCTAGTTTCAGCTTTGAGAAGGGCGGAAGAGCTTAGTATAGCTATGGAAGCAAGAGGTTATTCAGGTTATGAAGGAAGAACGAGATTCAAGACTTTCAATTGGAAATTCAAAGATTCCTTATTTACTGCTTCTTTTGTTTCTTTGGGAGTTATTGTAATTTTTATATAATTGTTCATATAAGTAGGTGATGTTTTGAGAAAACTGTTTTTTATATCGATAATATTTTTATCATTTATTTTGACTTCTTGTATTTCCATAAAAAAAGATATAGATACACCTTTAATAACTAAGAGCATTTATGACGTTAATTTCTCACAATATATAGAATTTGATGTGGAAATAAAAAGTTATGAAATAGACGGAATAACCTATGAAATGGAAACACCTTCAAAATATATATATTTAAACAGAAATGTCATTAAAGGAAATGACTCCATTTTAATTAAATATATCGACGAGTATGGAAGAAGCTGGAAAGAAACTATATCAAAAGTATACCCTGAATTTCAAATGTTTTTGTGGGGTGGTGGTGACAATAATTTAACTACTGGTCCCAACTATTTAAAAAAAGATATAAATGAAATTAGAAACGCCCTCCAAAACTCAAACTCAGATATGGTTGTAAACGTAGTTGCGGATTTTTCAAATGATCCTGATACAATATACAATATTTATTCTATAGAAGGACATTACTACGAAACTCAGGAATCCCCATATTATTCTTCAGAAGGGGAAATTAATTCTGGAAATATCCAACTATTGGAAAATTATCTTTTTGAAATGATGAGTAGATCACAAGAAACTATAAAATACTTGGACATTTGGAATCATGGTGATGGTTGGTTAGGTGAACATGATTACAATACTGATTATGTACAAAAAAACATATCTATAGATGAAGGGAACTACAATTCATCTTTAAAAATAAAAGAAATAACTCAACTGCTGAAAAACTTTCAAATTGAATTTGATGATAAAATAGATGTTTTTGGTACAGATGCGTGTGACATGGCTTTTATAGAGATTATCTATGAATTTGCTGATGAGATAAACTATTACGCAGGTTCTGTAAATGAAGAACCAGGAGATGGCTGGGATTATACATTTTTAAAAGAATTTGATGGAAACTTAGAAAATCTTTTAAAAAAACAAGTTGAGTATTATGCGAGGTCTTATGAAAAAGGCCTAGATGATGATTTTTATTTTTATAATGATAAATATTATGCTATAACTTTTTCTGTTCTAAAAACCGATGGTTTAAGAGATTATATAAAAGATAATTTAACTGAAAACTTAAAAAATATTTTACTTGAAACTTCAGGCTCAATCTATATATCTCCATATGTTGCAAACTATAATAAACTTTTAGATTTAAACCTTGCTTTGACTGATTATGAAGACTTCAAAGAAAAATTTATAATTGAAAAAAGTGTTGAATCTGAAGAGCTTTTAATAGGTGAGTATAATTATCCTGTAGACTACTTATCTGGAATAGGTATTTCTTATAAAATAAAATCTTCTGTTTTATCTGATTATATGGAATTACAGTTTTATAATGATTTTATAGAAACTGGTTTATGGGATTTTGAAATTTATAACTAAAAATTTGGGTTATATTTGAAAGAAATATTAGGGGGGGAACAAATGATCGAAAAATTAAAACAAGAATTATTAGTTCCTGTGGCAAAATTTTTGAATGAATACAATTCAAAAAAAGAGCACAATGTTTTCTATCTTGAAAAAGATTACAGTGCTCTAATTAACCAACTACAAAATTTAGACGAAAACAACAGTTTTGTTTTAATCGACAAAAATAACATAGTTGGGTTTATTTCTGGGGAAAAAGATGAAGATAAAGGGACTATTCAATTGATAGGTCCAATAATTGATGAGATCTATTGGGGAAGAAAAAACGATAAATTGTTTACTACTTTTATGAAATCTATAAACAAAGAATATTACAAAAAGTTAAATATAAAATTTTATAAAGAAAACAAAAATCTAAAAAAATTCTGTAGCTCTAATAAATTTAAAATGAAAATATCCCAAAAAAAGATATATTTAGACAAAGATAAATTTGACGACCTCGAAGAAAAAGACTTTGAATATGTAAAGGAATACAAACCAAGCAACAACGAATCTTTCAATGACATAGACTTTGGAAATTACGATAAGGTATTTTATTACAAAAAAGATGATGAAATCATCGCTCATATTTCTTATAGAAAAAAAGGTAAGGCCGCTTATATAGAAAATTTTGAAGTTGAAGGCGATTTTAGAAACAGAAACATAAGAAAAAATCTTTTGATATATACAATAAAACACCTTTTTGAGAACACTAACACAGAAAGGGTATATTTGACAGTAAACGCTAAAAATCTAATTTCTCAAAACTTGTATCAAAAAATAGGTTTTGAAGATTCTGAGACCATTTTGTCTTATTATAAAAAATTAAATGGTTAATTAAAATTAAATTGATGCTTATAAATGATAGGCATCAATTTAATTTTATGATAGAATGGTAAGGGAAGTTAACCATATTTTATGAACGGGGGTAAAAAATGTTAAAAAGATTTATTGAATTCTATAAAAACCATATAAAACTATTTATTTTAGACATGTTCTCGGCTTTTTCACTTGCTGGACTCAGCCTTGTCTACCCAATGATTACAAGAAAGGTCATCAACGATGCTATACCAAATAAAGATTTGGGAATGATAATCTGGCTTTCAGTAATTCTATTGGGAGTTTATTTTTTGATGATGATTTTTCAATATATAGTTAATTATTGGGGGCATGTAATGGGTGTGAGAATGCAAGCTGATATGAGAAAAAACTTGTTTATCCATCTACAAAAGCTGGATTTTAACTATTACAGTAACACAAAAGTTGGGCATCTTATGTCACGTATTATAACGGACTTACAAGAAATAGCTGAAGTAGCCCATCATGGGCCAGAAGATTTATTCATTTCTTTAGTAAGAATAATAGGGGCTTTTATACTTTTGTTAACTATAAACGTACCACTAACTTTAATCACATTTTCAATTGTTCCTTTTATGTTCATTTATATGTATATATTTAACAATAAGTTAGAAGCAGCTTTCAGAGAAGCAAAAGAAAAAATTGCTGATGTAAACGCAAGAATAGAAGAATCATTATCTGGTATAAGGGTAGTAAAATCTTTTACCAATGAAGAACACGAAATAAAAGAATTCAACAAGGGGAATGAAAGATTTAAAGAAGCTAGATCAAAGGCTTTTAAACATCTGGGAGTTTTCTACTCTCAAACCAAATTTCTTTCAAATCTGGCAATAGTAATAATGCTTTTGGCTGGTGGTATCTTCGTATACAACGAACAAATAAATATTGGAGATTTCTTTGCTTACTCTTTGTTTGTTACCCAGTTTTTAGAACCTTTGAACATTTTGCTTAGATTTGTTGAAATGTACCAACAAGGTGGAGCTGGGTTTAGAAGGTTTTTACAACTTATGGACATTGACCCTGAAGTTAAAGATAAACCAGATGCAATAGAAGCTGGGAAATTAGATGGTAACGTAAAATTTGAAAATGTTGGCTTTAGATACGAGGAAGGAGAAAAAGTCTTACACAATATCTCTTTATCTGTTAAAAAAGGTGAGACTGTAGCCATAGTGGGACCATCTGGAGCTGGTAAATCAACACTCTGTTCTTTAATACCAAGATTCTACGATGTGCCGGAAGGAAAAGTCTCTATAGATGGAACCGATGTTAGAGACTTCACTCTCTACTCTTTGAGAAACAACATTGGTGTAGTGCAACAAGATGTCTTTCTTTTTTCGGGATCAATAAGGGACAATATAGCTTATGGGAAATTCAATGCAACTGATGAGGAAGTGATTAATGCTGCAAAAGCTGCAAACGCCCATGATTTTATAACAAAATTGGTCAATGGATACGATACAAACATAGGTGAGAAAGGAGTTAAACTTTCTGGTGGGCAAAAACAAAGAATTTCTATCGCCAGAATGTTTTTAAAAAATCCTCCTATACTTATTTTAGACGAAGCCACATCTTCTTTAGATAATTACAGTGAAATGATTATACAAGAATCAATAGAAAGATTATCGACAAATAGAACCACATTTATTATTGCCCATAGATTGGCAACAATAAGGCATGCCAAAAGAATCATTGTTCTCACAGATAAGGGGATTGTCGAGCAGGGAACTCATGAAGAGTTGATAAACAAAAAAGGTGCTTACTATTCATTGTATAACGCACAATTTGAGCCTTTATTGCTAAGTTAATATATTTTATACCAACGGAGAAAGCAAATATCTTTCTTCGTTTTTTATTTCTAAACGGATAATTTATTTTTTCTTAATATATTATCTGTTATAATATTAAATGCAAACAAGTTGCAAATACAAATAAATTGCATTTACGGAGGCCTAATATGAAAAAATTTTTGTTGATATCAATCATTTCAATCTTAGCTTTAACAAGTTTTACTGCTAAATTCACAGCTTCAATTTATCCTTATTACCTTGTGTTAAAAGAATTGAAGACCGATGAAGATCACTTAGATTTAATAATTCCAGAAGGGAAATCCCCTCATACATATTCTCTTATACCATCAGACGTTAAAAATATATATGAAAGTGATTTGCTGGTAGTAAATGGTTTGAATGCTGAAATATTCTTAGATAATTTATCCAGTGATAAAATCGATATTTTTTATGCTGGAGAAGTTGTATTACATGAACACTTTGAAAATTTTGAAGAAGACTACCCTCCCAAAAAATCAGAAACAAATGAACATGATCATGGAATTAACCCACATGTTTGGATCAATCCGGTTTTTATGTATAAGTATATTGTCCCTGAATTAACAGATAAAATGATAAAAGTCAACCCACAATCAAAAGAAGAATACATTCAAAATTCTAAAACACTTATATTAAAACTAAAAGCTATAGACCAAGATTTTAGAAAACATAAACTATCAGGATCTGTTTTTACATTCCACAACTCTTTTTCATACTACGCTGAAGAATATGGTATACAAATAGCGGGAGTTGTTCAAACTTCACCCGGAGAAAACCCTTCACCAAAAGAATTGGCAGAGCTCATAAATAAAGCAAAAGAAAATAACGTAAAGATTATTTTCGTTGAACCACAAATGTCAGATAGGGCTGCAAAAACAATTGCAGAAACTTTGAACATAGACATTGCAGTGATTGATCCTTTAGGTGATCCAAATACAGCTGAAACAATCATGGATTATTATAATAATATAAATTCTATATTCTTAGAATCTTTGAAAAAACAATAAATTATAAAGGAGTTTTATCATGCCTAACTTTGTAAAAAAAAGAGATATTTATATTCTAATAGTTATCTTTGCAATAGCTGGTATTTTTATGCTCTTCAATTCATTTTCAAAAGAAGGCATAACAGGAGCAGAGGTTTATTTAAAAGGTGAAAAAATAATGACCATAACAGAAGAAGGCACATATTCAGTTTACGATGAAAATGGAGTCTATCACCTGAAAGTTGTTTTTATGAATGGGACTGTAAAAGTTGTCGACACAGATGAAAAAAATCCTTTGAAAATAGTTGAACATATGGGGCCAACCAATAAATCTAATCAACAGCTAATAGCAATGCCAAACTCTATAGTTGTAAAACCAATTGGAGGAAAAGAATCAGAAGTGGACGTGATAGTTCAATGAGGTGTTTTTTATGAGAATGACAAAGGCAAGAAGAGACATTTTAAAAATATTTAATGAAAATGATAAGCCATTAAATGCAGAACAACTAAGCAAAATTCTCGAAGAAGATTACGATCTTTCGACTATATACAGAAATTTGAATTTTTTTGAGGAACAAGCTATTTTAAGGTCTATAGTGTTTTCTGACAAGATAAAATATTATTTCACATCAAAAGGTCACTACCATTTTGTTTATTGTACTAAATGTAAAAAATTTCAGAAAATAAACAAATGTTTTGAAGAAGAGTTCAAAAAACATATTAATAAAAAGTTAGACTTTGAAGTGAAATCGCATACTCTTTATTTTGAAGGATTATGCCACGATTGTAAAAATAGGAGAGATTATGATGAAGCAAATGATTAAAGTAGAAAATCTAAATTTTAAATCAGACAATAATCATATTTTAAAAGACATCAATTTTGATATATATAAAAAAGATTTTGTCGGAATAATAGGTCCAAATGGTGCTGGGAAATCTTCTCTTATAAAGTGTATTTTGGGTGAACTTGAATATACTGGAAAAATTACAATTAACGGAAAGGTAGGTTATATTCCTCAACATGATGACTTTGAAAAAGATTTTCCAATAACAGGTTCAGAAGTTGTATTAATGGGCCTATACAAAAATAAAAAGATTTTGAAAGGGTTTGATGATTTAGACAAAAAAAAAGTTAAAGAATTGTTAAACCTATTAGACATCGAGTACGTTTTCGATAGACAAGTTGGGAAATTATCTGGCGGTGAATACCAAAGGTTAATGCTTGCAAGAGCTGTTATATTTGATCCAGATATATTGGTTCTGGATGAACCAGAAGCTGGCATTGACAAAAAAGGCCAAGAATTGTTTTACAAAGTTTTAGAAAGATTACAAACTGAAAAAAACATGACCATAATTCTCGTGAGCCATGATCTATCAATGGTGTTTAAAAAGACGAACAGAGTTATGTGTCTGAACAAAACCCTTCATTGTCATAAAAGCACAAAAGAAATGACCGCTGAAGATCTCAAAATTTTATACCCCGATAGTTTGGAAATGCTTGTACATGTAGAAAACAAAGTGAAAGTTGTTGATAGAAATGATTGAGATACTGTCTTATCAATTTATGTTATACGCACTAATAGCATCAATTCTTTCGGGACTTTCTTGTTCCATTCTTTCGAACTACATCGTTTTGAGAAAGATGGAATTCATAAGTGATGGTGCAGCCCACACTGCTTTTGGAGGAATAGCCGTAGCGATTTTTTTTGGATGGAATATGAATTTAGTGAGTATTATAACAGGGATATTATTTGCTGTTTTTATTTATTTTGTAGGTAAAAAAGGTAAGATAAGTGAGAATTCCTTAATTGGAATGCTTTTTCCATTATCAATGGCATTGGGTGTAATTATTATGAACTTAAAACCGGGATATACTCCAGAGATAGAAAGTTATCTTTTTGGAGATATTTTGATGGTCAATCTAACGGATATCATCACTTTGGGAATAATTTTATTGTCGGTCATATTTTTTATAACAATTTTCAACAAAGAGCTAAAATATTTCAGCTACAATGAAAGAATGGCTAAAATTTACGGAGTACCAACTGAACTAATCAGATTTTTATTTTTAATAGCGGTTGCTCTTGTTGTTGTTACATCAGTAAAAATCATAGGAATAATTTTGGTTACTTCCATGCTAATAACCCCAGGAGTTATAGCAAAGCTTTGGGCAAAATCTATAAATCAAATGGTCATCATTAGTTCCATTTTCGGTTTACTAAGCTCGTTTTTGGGAATATACTTCTCCTATTACCTTGATATACCATCTGGGCCATCGATAGTTGTTTTACTATTCATATTTTTCTTGATAAACTACTTTATTAAAAAATTGATAAAAGCATAAATTAAAGAGTAGAAGCGAGGCTTCTACTCTTTTAAATCGTCGAAAATTTTTTCTATATCTTTTTCATACTCCAAAAATATTTTCAAAAGTTTTGGGTTGAAATGTTCAGGTTTTGTTCTTCCATCTCCTTTTGAGATTATATCAACTGCTTGTTGATGTGTGAAAGCCTTTTTATAAGGCCTTTCGTCTCTTAAGGCATCGTAAACATCTACAAGAGAAACAATTTGTGCTTCTAAAGGAATTTCATCACCTTTCATTCCAAATGGATAACCTGATCCATCCCATTTTTCATGGTGGTAATAGGCTATTTTTTTAGCCAATCTAAAAAAGTCCTCAGAAAGAAGCCTACCAGATAGAACTGTATGTTTTTTCATGATCTCCCATTCTTCATCTGTCAACGGGCCTTTTTTATCTAAAATAGCTTTATCTACAAATATCTTTCCAATATCGTGAAGTGGCGCTTCATTTCTGATCCTATCAACAAAACTTTTTTTATAACCTAATTTTTCTGCAAAGAAAGCTGATAATTCACCTACTCTATTAATATGTTCCCCTGTAATATCGTCATGTGCTTCAGCAATCGTAGCAAGTTTTTTTGAAAAGTCTAAATAAGAATCTATTATCTTTTTTGAATAAACTTTGTTCTTAAGATATGTACTTGCTATATTTTTGAAAGCTTGAAAAAGCATTATACTATTATCATTAAAACTCTTCTTACTTTCTGCTGCAATATCTATGGCTATATTCAAATATATATCGTCATCTATGGGAACAGAAATAATGAGAGATTCTTTTATATCACGAGTGGCTTCTTCGAAAATGCGCCTTTGAGCATCGTTAAATCTTTTCATGTTCTCTTTTTTTATATCTTTTATAATAGTAGGGCTACTGACTATTATTGAATCTTTTTTGTGCAATTCGAGTTCTCTCAACTTTTCTAAATTATGTCCTGAACTTGCTATAAACTCCCATTTATCTTTTTCAATAATTGATATAGATCCATAATCTGCCTCAGTCATAACATCCATAGCCACCAAAAGGATTTCGCTGTAGAATTGATCTAAAGACATATCTGTTTGATCAAACCTATTGAACAGCTCTATCATCTCTCTCATTTGATCAGATTGATTTTCTATTATTTTATAAGATTCTTCTAATTCTTCATTTGAACTGTACAATTCTTCATTAGTTTCAGATAATTTTTCAACTGTTTTTTTCAATTCTTGCTGATATTTTGTTTTCTCAGTAACATCTTGAGCCATTGAAATTGCACGATAAAAATTCCCTTTTTCATCTTTTTCTACTATAACATCCCATTCACAAAGAATTCTTCTTCCATCTTTTGTTATATTTTCATTTACGTTTTTCACCCTATTCATATCTAGTATTTTCGAAGTTACTTTATCCACATCTTTTCTTAAATCTTCTGGAACAATAAAATCAAAATAATTTTTACCTATTATTTCTTCTTTTTTATAACCAAAAATATATTCTGCATGTTTATTCCAATCTAAAACTTTTAAATCTTTTCCCCATACAAAAATAGCTACTGGTATTGAATTAAAAAGATTTTTATATCGTTTTTTCGACTCATTAATGTTTTGGTTGTTTTTCCTAAGCTTTAAAATAAAAACAATCATCATTAAAACTATAAAAATAAAAGTTGAAAGAATTAATATGTTTATCCAAAAATAATCCATTTTGTTATCTCCTTTTTCAAATCACTCATTTAAATTATACTTTTTATTTTAGTCTATTGTTTTAAAATTTTATAAACTTATTTTAATCTTTTTAAAAGGTTATAAAGATATAATTATATGAATATTTTTTGATTTTATCTGATATACTGATATAATTGTATTATAGATATCAAACAGGAGGTCGAATAGATGGCTAATGGTAAAAGAACTTCTAATATTGGTGTTTTTTGGATATATTTAATTTTAGCGGTAATATTTTTCTTTTCTATATCACAGATGAATACCACAGGGCCAAGGCAAATAGATTATTCTCAACTAATTAATTTGATTGAAGATGGACAAATTCAAAGGATGACTATTGAAAGTGGTGGCAATATAACCCTGACAACCACTGAAGGAGTACAAATAAAGTCGTATGCTCCACCTTTAGTTGTTGATAAGCAGTATATAAACCAAATTGCACAAAATGGAGTTGAAATAATATATATAAAAAGTTTAGCATCAAATTGGTGGTTCAGCCTTTTAGGCTCTTTATTACCAATCGTGATAATCATATTGTTCTGGTTCTGGCTTTTAAGACCTATGATGAATGGAGGAGCTGGCGGAACTTCTGGAATGCCATTTGGAAAAACAACAGCCAGAAAATATGATCCAAAGAAAAATAAAATTACTTTTGATAACGTTGCTGGTATTGATGAAGTAAAAGAAGAACTTCAAAGTATAGTAAAGTATTTAAAAGACCCAAAAGAATTTTTAGAAATCGGAGCACGTATGCCCAAGGGGGTTATTTTGGTTGGACCTCCTGGAACAGGTAAAACTCTTACTGCAAGAGCTGTAGCGGGAGAAGCAAATGTTCCTTTCTTTTACATGAGTGGTTCTGATTTTGTTGAATTGTATGTTGGAGTTGGTGCTTCAAGGGTTAGAGATCTCTTTAAAAAGGCAAAAGAAGAAGCTCCTTCTATAATTTTTATAGATGAACTTGATGCAGTTGGAAGGCAAAGAGGTGCAGGCCTCGGAGGCGGAAACGACGAAAGAGAGCAAACACTTAACTCTTTATTGGTAGAAATGGATGGTTTCGATAACGATACAAACGTTATAGTAATGGCGGCTACAAATAGACCAGATGTTTTAGACAAAGCCCTTTTAAGACCGGGTAGATTTGATAAAAAAGTGGTTATCGATGCTCCAGATAAAAAAGGAAGAGAAGAAATATTGAAACTTCATTTGAAAGGAAAAAAGATTTCAAGTGATGTCAACCCAGAAAAATTGGCTGCAAAAACCCCAGGGTTTGTTGGTGCTGACTTGGAAAACTTGGTCAACGAAGCAGCTTTGTTAGCTTTAAGAGAAAAACATAATCACATGACCATGGAAGATTTTGAAGAAGCAGTAGAAAGAGTTATAGCCGGCCCGGCAAGAAAGTCAAGAGTAATATCCGAAGATGAAAGAAAAATTCTTTCTTATCACGAACTTGGCCATGCTTTCATGGGCTATTATTTAGATAATTTGGACCCTGTACAGAAAATTACCATTGTTCCAAGAGGTAATTCAGCACTTGGATACACACTTTTAATCCCTGAAGAAGACAAATTCTTGAACTCAAAATCGGAAATTGTGGATAGAATTTCTTTTGCCTTAGGTGGAAGAGCTGCTGAAGAATTGATTTTTGAAAAAATTACAACAGGAGCTTCAGATGATATCAAAAGGGCTACCGATATGGCAAAAAAAATGATCTATTCTTTGGGTATGAGTAGCAAATTGGGTCCTTCTGTCTGGCAAGATGAAAATGATGAAGTTTTCTTAGGTAGAGATATGACAAGGAGCAAAACCTTTTCAGAGGAAACTTCAAGAGCTATTGATAATGAAATAAAAAGCATCATTTTCAATGCATATAACAAGGCTAAAGAAATACTTCAAAAAAATAAAGAAAGATTGGAAATTATGGCTACTTACCTTTTTAACAACGAAAAAATATCTGGAGATTTATTTAAAGAATTGATGAGAAAAGACATTGATGAATTAAAAAACTTTGTTAAAGAAAATCAAAATGGATAGGTGAATAATAATGCTTGAAGCAGTTATTTTTGATATGGATGGAGTTATTATAAATTCTGAGCCATTACATTACGAAGCGAACCAACAACTATTCGATAAACTTGGCTTTTCAGTACCCATGAATGAATATAGTAATTATATTGGTATTTCCACAGAAAAAATGTGGGAAGATCTAAGAGATAAATATGATTTAAACGAAAACCTTGATACACTGACAGATAAACACAGGAAGCATACCCACGATTTTATAAGAAAAAATATGAATGGGAATGAAATCCCTGGAATAAGAAAGATTTTGGAAGAGTTAAAAGACAAAAACATAAAAACAGCTGTGGCTTCTTCATCTTCCAAAGATTTAATAGAAACAGTTATAAAGGGATTTGATTTATGCCAATATTTTGATATTTTGGTAAGTGGAGAAGAAGTTGAAAAAGGTAAGCCTAACCCTGATATTTTTATTTATGCTGCAAAAAAGCTAAAAGTTAATATTAAAAACTGTTTAGTTATAGAAGATTCTACAAATGGTATAAAAGCCGCAAAAAAGGCTGGTGCTAAGTGCATTGGGTTCAATAACCCAGACTCACATGGACAAGATCTTACAAAAGCAGATATCGTGATAAATAAATTTGATGTATTAAATTATGATTTATTGAAAAGTTTGTTCATATAGAAAAAACGCTGAAGTTTTTGAAACTTCAGCGTTTTGTTTATTAATTTCTTTTATTTTTGTAACTTCTCCTGGCATTATCTTTTTTATAGTTCTTGTTGCTTCTATTGCTTCTACTTCCCCTATTTTCATTGTTTCCACCGCTTCTTGGTTTAGCTTTTTCAACAAGAGATTTTCTTCCTCTTTTTTGTTTTTGGAAAGTTCCCAATATTATTTCTGCTTCTTCAAAAGGAACTGTAACAAAAGAAAAATTGTCCATTATTTTAATGTCTCGTATTTTCTTTTGATCAACTTTTGTTTCTTTTTCGATGTATTCAGCCAACTTCTTAGGGTTGTAACCTTTTTCTCTACCCAAAGCAACAAATAATCTGGTTTTCCCACTTTTATCAATGTTAACTTCTTTTATTTCATTGTATCCTTCTTCAGAAAGTTCATCACTAAAAGATAATTTTATAAGAGCTGCTATTGCCTCTTCTGGAGAATTTTCTTTAATCATTTCTTTTGCTAAATCCATATACTCTTCGTAATCATTTTTGGCAACGATATCTTTCAGTTCATCTTGAATTCTTTGTTTTTTAATTGAAATAATGTCTTTAATTTCAGGTATCTTTTCTTTTCTGATTTCTGTTTGAGCATATCTTTTTATGAATGCAAGTTTTCTATACTCTTCTGGAGTAACAAAAGTGATAGCTGTGCCTTCTTGTCCTGCTCTACCTGTTCTACCTATTCTGTGAACATAAGATTCAGGATTTTGTGGTAGAGAATAGTTTATTACATGTGTTAAGTTGTTTATGTCTATCCCTCTTGCAGCAACATCAGTAGCAACCAATATGTTGATATTTTGAGATTTAAATTTTCTCAAGATTCTTTCTCTTTGATATTGAGAAATATCCCCGTGTAATGCTTCTGCACTATAACCTCTGTCAATCAATTTGTTGGCTACATTCTCAACGTTTACTTTTGTTCTACAGAAAACAAGCCCATAAAACTCTTTTTCAACATCAATAATTCTACAAAGAGATTCAAACTTATCTGAATTTCTAACTTCAAAATAAATCTGATCTGTAAGATCTGTAGTTAAATTCTCTTCTTCCACAGTAACAATTTCGTAATTTTTCATGAATCTTTTTGCCAAATTCAAAATCTTTTTTGGCATTGTAGCAGAAAATAAAAGCATCTTTTTATTTTGATTTGTTTCTGCAAGGATTTTTTCCACATCTTCAATAAATCCCATGTTCAACATTTCATCTGCTTCATCCAAAATCATGTATTTAAGGCTGTTTAACTTTAATGTCCCTCTATTTATATGGTCTATGACTCTTCCAGGAGTACCGACTACTATGTCAGCACCTCTTTTAAGGCCTCTTATTTGATGGTCTATTGAAGCTCCACCATAAACAGGAAGAACAAAAAGATTTCTGCTACCTTTTAACGAATTGATTTCTTCTGCTACCTGAACAGCTAACTCTCTTGTAGGTGCTAAAATTAAAGCTTGAACATCTCTACTTTTACTATGTTCTAAATCTTCAATTATGGGAATACCAAAGGCTGCTGTTTTCCCAGTACCTGTTTGAGCCTGTCCGATAACATCTTTATCTTCGTTCATCAAGATAGGGATAGTTTTTTCCTGAATCGGCGTAGGCTCTTCAAAACCTTTCTTTTTTAACGCACTTAACGTTTCTTTACTTAAACCTAATTCCTCAAATTTAATCATGCTTTAACTCCTTACTTAAATTGAATTACAATCAATTATAACAAAACAATATAAATATTACTTTAATCAATTGTGAACGGGCATAACTTACTATATTTCATTATAAATGAATAATGCAATCTTTTTAATGATCATTGCATTAAAAATTATATATAATGTATAATAGAAATATAATACGCATTTTTAGTTGTAGTAAAGGAGGACAAAATATGTTAACTGCCATAATAACAATTATTTTTATTGGTTTGATGATTTATATTCTTACTATTTTTCTTGCAAATAAAGTTGTGAAACCAAGAACTAAGGATTATGATTATACAAGAGAATATATTTTTGAAAATGACTCTATTGATAAAAGTTGGGTAGAAAATGTTGAAAAAGAAGAGTTTTATATAGAATCTTGGCGTGGAAATAATATACATTGTATTTTTATAGATCAAGACACAGATAAAACTGTCGTTTTTGGGCATGGAATAACTTGGACTTTATGGGGAGATATGAAATATGCAAAACAATTTTATGATAGGGGATATAATATTATGATGTATGATCATCCTTATCATGGAAAAAGTTCGGGTAAATTTGTATCTTTAGGTTTTTTTGAAAGCTATGAGATGAAAGACGTTGTAAATTGGGTTAGAAATAGAAAAGGTAAAGAACACAAAATTGGATTACACGGAGAATCTATGGGTGCTGCTACTGTTTTACAATATGGTGCACTTGACGACTATTTGGAATTCATAATTGCTGATTGCCCTTTTTCTGATTTGAAAGAACTATTAGAATTTAGATTAAAAAAAGATTTTAAGCTACCCCCTTTTCCAATTTTAAATTTGGCAGAATTATATATTACAACCAAATATGGGTTCGATTTTAAAGAAGCATCTCCCAAGAATATTTTGGACAAGATAAAAGCGCCTATTCTTTTTATACACGGAAAGAAAGATGACTATATACCTTGTAAAATGAGTGAAGAAATGCACAATCTAAAACCAAATAGCAAGCTTTTTCTAATGCCAAATGCTCCACATGCAGGTTCTTATAATGAAAATCCAGAACAATATAGAAAAGTGGTGAGTGATTTTTTAGATGAAATCGAAAAATAATGGGGGGATATTATGATTTCTGAAAAAATAAATTCAATGAAACGATTTTTTAATGATAACAACACAAAAGATGTAGATTTTAGAATTGAGCAATTAAAAAAATTGAAAAAAATCATATTAGAAAATGAAGAATATCTTATGACAGCTTTAAAAAGAGATCTAAACAAGTCTTTTTTTGAATCATTTGAAACTGAAATAGGTTTTGTAATAAAAGAGTTGTCTTATATTATAAAAAAGCTAAAAAAATGGTCTAAACCAAAAAAAGTTAGAACGTCTGTTATAAACTTTTATGGTAAAAGCTATGTAAATTACGAACCATATGGGGTTTCTTTGGTAATTTCACCATGGAATTATCCCTTTCAACTTACCGTTTCTCCCATAATCGGTTCCATAGCAGCTGGAAATTGTACAGCTGTAAAAGTCTCCGAACATTCTCCAAATATGTCAGAAGCTCTCGCAAAAATAATAAATGAAAATTTTGATGAAAATTATTTGCATGTTTTTCAAGGCGAAGCAGGTGTTGCAAAAGAACTTTTAGAAAAAAAATTTGATTATATATTTTTTACTGGTAGTACGGTTGTAGGCCAAAAAGTTATGGAAGCAGCATCAAAAAACTTAACTCCTGTCACCCTTGAACTTGGAGGTAAGAGTCCTTGTATAGTAGATGATACTGTAAACTTATCAACTACTGCAAAAAGAATTGTTTGGGGTAAGTTTATTAACGCTGGGCAGACTTGCATAGCTCCTGATTATCTGTTTATACATAATAATATTAAAAATCAATTAATAGAAGAAATTATTAAAACTATAAACGATTTCTACAAAGAAGACCCAAAAAAATCTCAATACTATCCATCGATAATCACTGAAAAACATTTCGATAGATTAGTAAGTTTAATAGAGAATCAGGAAATCTTGTATGGTGGAGAACATCTAAGAAAAGATAAATACATACAGCCCACTTTGTTAGATTCACCAGATAAAAATTCTAAAGTAATGCAGGAAGAGATTTTTGGCCCTATTTTACCAATTTACGGGTATGAGGACATAGACGAAGTTATCGATTTTGTAAAAAGTAGACCAAAACCCCTTGCACTTTATTTATTTTCTAAGGATAGAAAATTACAAGATAAGGTAAATAAAGAGATAAGTTTTGGTGGCGGAACTTTTAACGACACCTTAATGCACATAGGAAATATTGAGCTTCCTTTTGGCGGCGTTGGTGATTCTGGAATAGGTCAATATCACGGAAAATACTCTTTTGAAACATTTTCTCATAAAAAAAGTGTTTTGAAAAAATCATTTTGGCCTGATTTAAAATTCAGGTATCCCCCTTATAAGAGCTTATGGTTGTTAAAAAAAATATTTAAATAAACAAATTTTAAAATACCGCTGAAAAGAATATCACAATCAAATAAAATTATGTAAAACTTTAAAAGACTTTTAAGAATTTAATGATAACTAAATTTAATAAAGACCCACTGAAATTGAAAAATTTGATCTAAAAAAGGATAAAATATACATTTATTAATGGGTTCTCTAAAAGAGAATCCATTAATAAATGATATAATGTTATAAATGTAAACTTTTTTTCGTGGGGGTGCTTTTAATGAAAATTAATGACGATTTTATAGATAGCGTTAAAAACAACTTTAAAAAATACGATGATTTAGCTATATTACTTGCATATGGTGATTTTAACTATAACCCAGATATTTTTTCTAATTTATTTGTAATATTTTATTCTGAAAAAGACGACCATATCGAAAAAATAGAACTTTTTAAAAATTTGGTTCATAACTATTTCGATGTAAAATACGAAATCTTGGAAGAAAAACAGTCATCTTTCTATACAAAAAATAGTTTAAAAATTGATTTTAAAATCAAAAAACCTTTTACCATAGAAAAAGACAAAGAAATATTAGAAAAAAGAGGTATTAATTGGGATAAATCTGTTTTGGTTCGAAAAAATTATGAAACGCAAAACATAAAAAGCAACTTTATAAACAACTTTATAAAAAATTATGATGATTTTTACACCCACTTTTATCTCGGTGATTTTATAAAAGCCTATAAAAATTTTAATGAATTGTTATACACTTTATTTGATATGAAAGGAATATATGACTCAACAGAACAAAGCAAAATTTGGTATTCTTCAAATCATCCAGCACGAAAAGATTTAGAAATATTGGTTAACTCATCTTCAAATTTAAACCCAAATAAAATGATGAAAAAGATAAAAAAATTGTCTGAAATATTTATCAAATTTTTAAACGAAAAAGATCAAGATTATAAAAAAGTAAAATCGGTATTATTATCTATAAACAAAAAATATCCTTATTTTTTTAATTTAAGAGACATTTCAAAAATAGCGAACAATGATTCTGAAAAAGTTATATTGAACGAAGGCCTTGTTTATAGATCGGCTTCTCTTGAAAGATACAAAGAAGAAGATATAGAAGAATTTATGAAAAATAATGATATTACTAAAATAGTTGATCTTAGAGATGAAGAAGAATTAGCTTTGTACAAAGAAAAAAGAAACACTTTTTATTCGGATGATTTTAAAAAAAAGTACGTCATTAACATCCCAATTAGTAATTTTTCTGTAAATAAAATTTTTAGAAATAATATTATAAAAAATGGTTTTGACGAATTTCTCAATACTCAAAAAAAATCTATAAAAGTTCTCTTTGAAAATCATTTCAACAACGCTGATAAAGATAGAATGATTATTCACTGTGAAAGTGGAAAAGATAGAACAGGTTTAATAATAGCTATTTTACTGGATTTTTTAGGAGTTGAAAAAAGAGTTATAAAAAAAGATTTTATGTCTTCTTATCAAGACAGTTCTGAAATACTGATAGATATGTTAATAGATACCATCAATCAAAAATACGGTGGAAGCGAAAATTATTTAAGAGACTACTGTAGTGTTTCACAAGATATTTTGAACTCAATTAGAAAAAAATTTGTTTTAGTTCAAAAGGCGTATTAGAAATCATCTTCATGATTTCTGTTAAAGGATGGAAGAGAAGAAATCAAAGATTTCTGTTGGAAGATGATGAGGTTGAAGTTAAAAACATTGTTAAAATCTAAAATAGGTAAAAACCAATGCATTTTATATAAATAGGAGGAAGTAACATGGATATGACTGAATACGAAAATATGATTAATAACAGAATGTATGACCCATTAGATGATTTTTTAGTGAAATCCAGACAAAATGCGAGGAAACTAACTCGTCTTTTTAACCAAACTACAGAAGAAGACGGAAAATACCGAAAACAATTGTTGAAAGAACTTTTTGGAAAAACTGGAAAGAGTATTTATATCGAACCTTCTTTAAAAGTTGATTATGGATTTAATATAGAAGTAGGAGAAAATTTTTATATGAATTACGACTGTGTAATTTTAGACTGTGCTAAGGTAAAAATTGGAGACAATTGTATGATAGCTCCAAAAGTTCAAATATATACTGCTTATCATCCTTTAAATGCAAAAGAAAGAAATTCTGGAAGAGAGCTTGCAGCACCAATAACCATTGGCGATAACGTCTGGATTGGCGGGGGAGCTATTATAAATCCTGGAATTACAATAGGTAACAATGTTGTAATAGCCTCTGGAGCTGTAGTTACAAAAGACTTCCCAGATGATGTTGTAATTGGTGGTAACCCAGCAAAAATAATTAAAAAAATATAATATATGGTATAATTAGAATATAAAATTATTAAATAAAAGAGGTTTAAAAATGCCAACTATATGTATGTTTAGAGGAATTAAAATATATATTAACTATAGAGATCATTTACCTCCACATTTTCATTGTGAATATGGTGAATTTAACTGTATTATTTCTATTGAAGATATAGAAATTATTAATGGTGATATGCCTAACAAACAATTAAAAATGATTTATGGATGGGCTGCGTTACATCAAGAAGAATTAAATGAAGAGTGGTATCTTGCTCAACAACAAAAAGAACTATTTCCTATTGATCCTTTAAAATAATTAAAGGTGGTGAGAAATAATGAAAACACAAAATATTCCAGAAGATGTAGAAAAATATTTTAAAAATGGCCCAAGAAAAATAAAGAAAGTTCTTCCAAAAGAAAATTATACTCTTGAAATTATTTTTGATAACAATGAAAGAAGAATTTATGATATGTCTAACAATTTATTCGGGGTTTTCGGATTTTTAAAAAATATTGATAATTTTAAAAAAGTATTCATTGATGAACATGGTAATATAGCATGGTTAAACGAAGAATCACAAAGAGAACTAAATAAAAAAGTTGACATTTGTAAAGACTCCATTTATTTGGAATCAAAAAAAATCGACAATTAAAAAACTCCTCTTTCGAGGAGTTTTATTATTGTTGAGCCATTATAGCTAATTTTTTATCTACTGCTTCTTGTAATTCTTCTATTGTGAAAACTTCAGGTGGTGTAATCCCGTTAAAATGTGGGGATGCATATTCTATGGTGTAAGCACCTGTATTCATAAAGTATACAACATCGTTGTATCCCACATCAACTGGTAATTCTACTTCATCGTATATAGTATCAACACTATCGCAAGAAGGGCCAGCTAAAGTCATCTCCATTGTTTCATGATTTTCTTTTCTATCTACAACAACTTCATATCTAAAGTTTTCAATTGTTTCCATCAATCCGTGGAATACTCCAACGTCGAGGTAAACCCAGGTTTTTGTTCCTTTTCTGCTTCTTAAAAGGACTCTTGAAGCCATAATACCCGCATTTCCTACCATTGATCTACCTGGTTCTGTTATTACTTTTAAACCATCTACCCAATATAAATATTCTTTGATAGATTCGTTAATAACTTCTCCAATTTCTTTTACCTCTGGAATGGGTTTAACGTGTTGAACGGGCATACCTCCACCCAAATTTAATAATTTAAGATGAATTCCTTTTAAAGCTAATTTTTCAAATACTTCGCTTGCATTAAGAATTGCTTCTTTCCATTTATATTTGTTGTAAGATTGAGAACCTACATGAAATGAAACCCCATATGCTGATAAACCTTTTCTATGAGCATATTCTAATATAGAAATTACATGATCCACATCAGTACCAAATTTATCAGACAAAGGCCAGTCCGCATCATTTGAACTTGTTGAAATTCTTCCATACACTTTGGCTCCAGGAGCATTTCTTGCAATTTTTTCTACTTCCATTTCAGAATCTACAGCAAACATTGTTATACCATTTTCCCAAGCATATTTTATATCTGATTCTTTTTTGATTGTATTACCAAAACTAATATTATTAGGATCAACCCCTAAAGATAATAATTTATCTATTTCTCCTTTTGATGCAGCATCAAAAGAACTTCCTAAATCTTTTAACAACGACAATATCTTTGTATGGGAATTTGCTTTAACTGCATAATAAACATCTACATTATTAATGGAATTTTTTAAACTTTTGTAATTATTTTCTACATAATTTAGGTCCAAGGCTAAAAATGGAGTATCTAAAATTTCGGCTGCTTGTCTTACTAATGGCGTAATTTTCATAATTACTACCTCCTTCTAATTTTAATTTATAGTTATCTAATTTAAACTTTTTAAAGAAGGATTATTTCGATAACTAGTCTATATTTAACAGAAATAAAGTAACAAGAAAAATATCAAAAAGTTAATAATACATACATCACATGTAAAGATTTATATACACGGTGTAGCATTTGACATTCTTAATTTTTGTGTGTTATAATTCATTTGACTCAAAATGACCAGTGGTCATATTTTTTAGAAAGGTGATTTTATGAATAATAAAGAGGACAAGTACAAAAAAATAATAGAGGCTGCAGAGAAGCTTTTTTTTGAAAATAATTATGAAGAAGTTTCTATGTCAAAAATTGCAAAAAATGCTGGAATTGCAAAAGGTACTTTATATCTTTATTTTTCGAGTAAAAAAGATTTATATTTTTCAGTAGTTTTAAAAGCGTTGGATATTATTGAAGATATTATAAAAAATAATGTTTCTAAAGCCAAAAACGGGTTAGAAAAAGTAGTTTCTATGGGGAAAGCTTATATTGAATTTTCTAACAATTACCCTGATTATTATTCTCTTATTGCCAATTACGAAGGGCAAAAAGCAAAGTTAAGTACTGAAGACCCACTGGTTAAACTTTCATACAGTAAAAGCGAACAACTCTTTGATCACCTTAAAAAACTAATTCAATTGGGAATCAAAGATAAAAGCATAAGAGAAGACATTGATCCAGAAAAATTTGCTATGGTTTTGTGGAGTCAAACAACAGGATTGGTTCAACAGGTAAAATTGAGAGAAGTTCTATTTAAAAATTGGAGTGGTGCTAAACCATTAGACATTCTTAATTACTATATAGAAATAACTCAAAAAACTCTACAAAAAACAAATTAAACTTAGAGTATTTTTTATGAGATTAAATGACCAGTGGTCATTATTTAGAATTTAGGAGGTCATTAAATGAAAAAAGTAGTAGTGACAGGTATTGGTACTATCAATGCGATAGCTAAAAATAAAGATGAAATGGTAAATTCTTTAAAAGAAATGAAAATTGGCATAGACAAAATAACACAGTTTGATACTTCTGAACATAAAGTATCCATAGCTGCAGAAGTAAAAGATTTTGACCCTAAACAGTATATGGATAAAAAGAAAGCAAGAAGATATGATAGAGTTTTACAATTTGCAATGGTTTCTTCCCAACAGGCTTTAGAAGATTCAAAATTACCAGAAGAAGGAGACTGGAAAGAGAACGCTGCAGTTTTAATCGCTTCTGGAATTGGTGGTTTTAAAACGCTAAATGTTGAATTTGAAAAATTACATAGTAGAGGGCCAAAATCAGTTTCTCCTTTTTTAATACCTATGATGATTGCAGATATGGCAAGTGGTGTTGTTTCAATTGAAAATGGTATTAAAGGTCCAAATTACTCTACGATGAGTGCTTGCGCTTCAGCAGTACACGCAATAATAAACGCAACTATGATGATTAAACATGGTTATATCGATGTTGCTTTAGCTGGAGGGACAGAAGCTTGTATAGATCCTATGCCAATTGCGGCATTTGCAAACATGACCGCATTATCTCAAAGGAATGACGACCCAAAAACAGCCTCACGCCCATTTGATAAAAATAGAGATGGATTTGTAATGGGAGAGGGTTCTTCAACACTGATATTAGAATCAGAAGAACATGCTTTAGCAAGAGGCGCAAAAATCTACGGTTACATTGAAGGATTTGGTATGTCAGGAGACGCTTATCATATAAGCAAATCTGATCCAGAAGGAAAAGGCGCAGCAAAAGCTATGAAGCAAGCAATAGAAATGGCAGGAATTACCCCAGAACAAATTGATTTGATAAACGCACATGCAACAAGCACTCCTGTGGGAGACCAGTCAGAAATAAAAGCATTAAGGGACGTTATGGGAGATTCTATAAACAACTCAATTATTCAATCTAACAAAACACTTTTTGGACATTCTTTGGGAGCTGCAGGAGCGAACGAATTAGTGGCTTCAATAATAGAATCAGAAAATGGGTTTGCTCATGGAATGCCTAATTTATTTGAAAGAGATGATGAGTTTATTGGGCTAAATATTCCAAATAAAACAATTAATGCAGATATAAAATATATTCTTAAAAACTCTTTTGGTTTTGGCGGTCATAATGCATGTTTAGTATATAGGAAAAAATAAATTTTTGGGGTTAACTTATAATGAGGTGATTATATGAAAATAGGAATCGTTACTGATAATACAGCAAATTTAGATAAAAAATATATTGAAGAAAATGATATAGGGTTGGTTTCACTATATGTAAATAATGGAGATAATTTTTATAAGGCTTCTGAAAAAGACGTTGAAGAATTTTATGAAGAAATAAAGAATATAGAATATATCCCAAAAACTTCTCAGCCATCTGTTAAAGATTTTGAAAAAATTTATACAGAAATGCTTGATAATTATGACAAAATAATATCTCTTCATATTTCATCCGAGTTATCTGGGACTTATAACTCGGCTAAAATAGCTTCAAACATGGTTGATGATGGTGAAGTAATAGTTGTTGAATCAAAACTAACTACCTTTGGCCTTAGATTTTTAGTTATGGATGTTAAAAAAATGATCGATGAAGGCAAGGATATCAATGAAATAGTTAAGTTTGCAGAAAATTATCATAAAAAAGTTGATACCTATTTTAGTGTTGGAGATTTAAATTATCTATATAAAGGTGGAAGAATAGGTAAAGCCAAAACTATGATGGGTAATATTTTAAATATGAGCCCACTCTTGAGATTATACGAAGGGAAATTAGAACCAGTTAAAAGTATTAGAGGGCAAAAAAAACTTTATAAAGAAATGGTTAAAATGGCTATGAGAGATAGTTTAAATAAGTTAGAACATTTAATGGTAGCTCATACAGACAGTTTAAAAATAGCAGATAAAATAAAAGAAGAATTGATTAATTATGGAGTTGATGAAAAATTAATTGAATCATCATATATTGATATTATCATTGGAAATCATTTAGGACCGAATTCTGGTGGAATAATAGCAGTTTGGAGGAATTAAAATGGTTATGAATATAGATCAAATAATGGAAATACTTCCCCACAGATCTCCTTTTCTATTAGTTGAAAGTGTGTCTGATATGGGAGAAGATTACATAGTAGCAGAGAAAAACGTTAGCATTAACGAACCTTATTTTCAAGGACATTTCCCGATGTACCCTATCATGCCTGGAGTACTTATAGTAGAGGGTATGGCGCAAGCAGCTGGAATATTACTTATGAAAGATATGAAGGACCAAAATGTATTACCAATTTTCATGGGAATAGACCATGCGAGATTTAAAAGAGAAATTAGACCGGGAGATAGAATTGTATATAAAGTTAAATTATTACAATCAAAAAAGGAAGTATATAAACTTGAAGCAAAAGTTTATGTTAGAGAAAAATTAGCTGCTAAGGCAGAAATAATGGCAGGAATTAAAAGGTAGGGAATCAAATGAATTATGAAAATAATAGAATAACAAAATTATTTGGAATTAAATATCCATTAATTGAAGGCGGAATGGCTTGGGTAGGAACTGCAAAATTAGCTGCAGCAGTTTCAAATGCTGGAGGCCTTGGCACAATTGGTTCAGGAAGCATGACTCCTGAAATATTAGAAAAAGAAATCAAAAGAATAAAAACACTTACAGACAAACCATTTGCTGTAAATGTTATAATGCTCAATCCATTTGTTGAAGAAATTATAGATCTTTTAATAAAAGAAAAAGTACCTGTGGCAATTTTAGCAGCTGGAAATCCTGGAAAATACATAGATAAATTAAAAAAAGCGGGGATAAAAGTTGCTGCAGTTGTTTCGTCAGAAAATTTGGCTTTAAGACTTGAAAAAAAAGGCGTTGATGCAATAATAGGTGAAGGTATGGAATGTGGTGGACATATTGGAGATGTAACTACAATGGTACTTATACCTAAATTGACTGAAATGTTATCAGTACCCGTCATAGCAGCAGGAGGAATTGCTGATTATAGGGGAGCTTTGGCTTCTTTCATGCTTGGAGCAGAAGGAATTCAAATGGGAACAAGGTTTATTGCAACAGTAGAGAGTGAAGCAGATGAAAATTATAAAAATAAAGTTGTTAAATCAGGAATAAGAGATACTTTAATAGCAGGAGCTAAATTAGGACATCCTGCAAGAAGTCTTAAAAATAAATTTATGAAAAACGTTATAAAAGCAGAAGTTGGATCAGCTGAAGAAGCTGAAGAAATGATGCTTGGTAGTTTAAAAAGAGCTTTCCTTGAGGGCGATAATGATAATGCTGCTTTCATGGCTGGCCAATCAACAGGTCTTGTTAGTGACATAAAAACTGTTGAAGAAGTTATAACTGACATGTTTGCAAAAATAGATGAAAAGTTGAAAACATTTTTGGAGGTGAACTTGCAATGAAATCTTTAGTATTTCCTGGACAAGGTTCTCAAAAATTAAACATGGGGAAAGAGCTTATTGAAGAAAATCCAGAATATGAAAAATATTTAGATATAGCTAATGAAACATTGGGATATGATTTAAAATCTATAATTTTTGGTGATGATTTAGAAACTTTAACATTATCTGAAAATGCACAGCCTGCAATATTAGCTGTTAGTTATATGAAATATAAAAAATATACAGAAGAAAATAATGATGAAATATCTCTGTTAGCAGGTCATTCACTTGGAGAATGGACTGCATTGGCGGTAGCTGAAGTAATTAGCTACGAGGAGGCTTTAAAAGCCGTACATATACGAGGGAAATATATGAGTGAAGCTTGTAAACCTGGCGAAGGAACAATGGCTGCAGTTTTAGGTTTAGATGCTGACTCAATAAGAAGTGCTTTAGAAAATTTACCTAATGTCGTAGTTGCAAATCATAATTCTCTTAACCAAATTGTAATAAGCGGAAAAACTTCTGAAATAGAACAAAGCATTCAACTTTTAAAAGATAAAGGTGCTAAAA
>JAALLR010000125.1_pt1 | contig 26264 bp, 21 predicted proteins | sample 7245931 | NCBI WGS metagenome assembly JAALLR01 (sample SAMN13049201, study PRJNA578106) | oil field metagenome | isolation source: filtered produced water from oil reservoir B9 | place: USA:offshore Texas | collected 2016 | reverse complement strand
CTGGCACCTACTACTACATACCCCCTTGCTGTTAACAACTCGCCCAACGTATCCAGAGTGGAATTGTCCGCATCAACCACCAGCACTTTCTTTTTGGAACCACCCTGAGCAACAAGTACCCCTATTTCAGAAAGTAATTCTTCGGAATTAATGGGCTTGGTAAAGTACCGGTCGACACCAATGCGGTAATCCCTCTGTTTATCTTCAATTATGGAAAGGATGACCACAGGTATATCCATGGTTACCGGATCATTTTTTAGCACCGCGGCCACATCAAAACCGTTCATTTTAGGCATCATCACGTCCAAGATTCACTAGCGTTGCATAAAAACTTTTGACAAATAACAAGAGGTAAATCAAAAAAAGCCACTTACTATATCTTGAATATATGCATATTTTTTACAATAGATTTTCCCTGCTTGGTGAAAGAGGAGCAACCACCTAAGGGTAGTCCTCATCCACATTTTGACAGATAAACTATTTACAAACTTAACGGGTCATAGTCCAGATCATTTAAATGATCTGCTTCGCCTTCTATCACCTGCCTTAGTGTTTCTTGATATATTGCTTCATGGTCCGACTGTCGTCGTCGGCCTCTAGAAGGCCGCGTAGGTTTTTTGTAAAGCTTTTGGACGAAGCAATTGAAAGGATCGTAGAGACAGGTTTTTAACAAACGTTTAAGGCGCCTTCTTCTTCAACCACCAAAGCATCCATCTGGGTTTTATCCGCAGGCTTGGCAGGAGTGATAACTGCCTCCTCCGGCAGGACCCCTTTTTCGAAAAACTTAAGGCGCAGGTGAAGTTTGACACCGGCTTTAGTTTTCCTGAAATCTGCCCAGCGATAATCGGAAAGGCAAAGGCTGATAGTGGAAGAATCAATTATGTGAATACGTTCAAGAAATTCGTTTAAAGCATTAACGCCACCCTCTTTTAAAACCTTAAAGGTTAGGGCTTTAAAAAGCCCCTGGGTAATCTCTGTAGGCAGCTTATTTAATCGCCGTGATCTTTGCAAAAAGCTGATGGTTTCAAGGTCAATTGCTCGGCTGAAATCTTGGTTGTTAAGGCTATTACTGATAGCCCGTAAGATTTTTAGTTGTTCAAGTTGAGCATAGATCATAATAATGATCAATTGTGTCGTAAAAAGTTTTTTTACGTACTTATCAACCCCTAAATCTTTGATTTGCTTGAAAAACTGGCCATTTAAGATAGGTTTGAACAGTTGAAAAAATGTGGATATTTTGGTATCCTTGCCTTGCATTTTTTTGCTCCCTTATTTAGAGATTTGGGCAAGGACTACCCTATATCTCTATTATAAGGGATTTTTCTTTTAAAATCAGGATTTTTTGGCGGTTTTCTACAGTTTTTCTGCTATTGTTAAGGGTTGACAAATTTGGTTTTTGTTTATGCAACGCTAGTGATATTATTTACCTGATTCCTGCTACTTTTTAAATTTTTCTAAAAGCAAGCCGCATCCTCCGACACTTTCTTAAATTAAGCAAAATACCGTAATCTACATTTTCTACGAACCTCTTTTCCCTGACATCATTCACATTGAGCCGCATGATGTTAATTTCATCGCCTTCCGCCGGGGACTTTAGCTTGAGCCGTTTTTCGGGATACCTGGAGTAACTGTAAACAAGGCTTTCTCCCAAAACATGGACTTCACCGAAATCTCCCCATTGATTGGCTACGGCCAAGTGCATCTGCTCCCCCAGCCTGGCTTCCCAGATAAATTTGCTCTTACGGTCTTCCCAAAGGGCAGGGACACAGAGAATATCGGTACCCCACTTGGCCAAACACTCCGCTGCCTCGGGAAACAGCAGGTCGTAACCCAGCAGCATACCCACCCTACCAAAAGGAAGATCAAAGGCAGAAAAATCACTCTCTCCCGCTTCTGCCCATTCTTTATCAAAAGAAGAAAGATGGACCTTTCTATATGTGACCTTTACTCCCTCAGGACCGATTAAAACACCGGTATTAAAAAATTTTCCAGCCTGTTTTTCCGCTATCCCCAAAACAATAAAGATATTTTTCTCCCTAGCTTTTTGAGTAAACACATCAATAGTGGGACCGGGAATTTCTTCACATAACTCCTTAGCTTCTCTCCTTTCAAAAATGATTCCCGTGGTGGATAATTCCGGGAGGATAACCAGGTTTAGCGGCATTCCTTTTTCTGTTACCTTGTACGAAGCCTCATCGATAAGCCTGAGTATTTTCTCCACGTTGGCCGCCGGGTTTCGGGATACGGGCCGGAATTGTAATGTAGCAACGGTAAAGCCCGCGGGCTCCGGCAAACTGAGCATCATTGCCGGGTTTATTTGAGAAAAGGTATCCAAAGATATGTTGCCATAACAATGAGGGCGCCTTTGACCCAGAATATTATCCGCCGCAGATGAGAAAAACTTCCCGCTTTTTAGGGGCAAAATATCGTAAATAATAGTATCATCCGGTGAACTGACCTGCTTAACCACCTCTCCGTGATTATCAATAATGACGGATTCTGCCGAGCGGCAATCCATGGTCTTATCCATTCCCGTCCGGTTGCAAACCAGGACGTAAATCCCGTTTTCTGCCGCCCGAGCCCGCCAGAAATTATCCGGATCATGATGTTCAGGAGGCCAATTGGCTGGAACGAGAAGGAGTCGCGCTCCTTTCAAAGCAGCCGCTCTTGCCGGTTTATAGTAATAGGCATCAGCACAAATCAATATCCCCAACTCGCCAAACTCGGTCTGCATTACAGGTACGGGAAGGTTCCCTCTTGCAGCCCACAAGTTTTCCCTAAAGGCCGGAACTGCCTTGCGATACTTACCTATAACCAGTCCCGCCGGCCCGATTAAAGCGGCCGCGTTATAAAATATTCCCGTTTCAGGATCTACCTCCGGCAAGCCAAGACAAATATAACTGCCGTACTTTTTGGCAATCTCACCTAGCGCTTCGGTTGCCGGGCCGGGAATGGTTTCTGCCAGCGGGGCAATATCGGACCTGTTTTCAAATGCGTAACCACTGGTAGCCAGCTCGGTATTTAAAATAATCCTTGCCCCGGCCCTGGCAGCTTCTTCATTAAGTGCCAATAATTTAGCAAGGTTTTTCTCCTTATCTTTCCACTGGATAGCTGCGTGAACCAGCGCCACTTTTACTCCTTGTTCATACTCTTTCCGCACAGAATCCGTCCTTTCATACACTTTCTCCTTTTACTTTTCACGGGCCATCAGGGAACCCTTCTTCCATGCGTACATACTCCAAAAAGATTTTCTTTAACTGGCAGTCTCCCGGGTAAGGCCGGTCAAACCGGCCGGCATAAGCATAGGAGCGGGCAAGGCAGCCGCCGCCGCAAAGCCAGTTGTCGGGACAGCCCCGGCACTCTGCCATATCTTTCACTGTACGCTGCAAAAATGGCAGGCGGATAGCCGCTGAAAATAAACAAAAGTCATCTTCGAGAATATTACCCAGGTAAAAATCTGCAATCCCGGCCAGGGACGAACAAGGGTAAATTGTTCCGCCAGGCATTACCACCATTGACTGGCCAGTGGTGGCATAGCAGTAATGCCGCCGCACCCGGCCCCGGCGCAGCTGGTATCTCAGCCGCTCCACCTCCCGAAACCTGACAAGCCTACCACCGGAGGCAGCAATTTCGCGGGCCCGCCGGAGTCCCGCTCGGATTTGTACAGGTAACTTGTCCGGTTCGGGCGGGAGAACTCCGTTTTTTAAGCACCGTCCCACGGGACGCAGCAAATCCAAGGCAATGCCGTGGATATTCCCTGAATAACCGGCCAACTCTACCAACCGCGGCAGATTTGCAGCGCTATCCGCAGTTAAAACCGTAGTTAGCCCCACCTTTATGCCCGCGGCAGCAAGGTTTTGCAGGCCCCGCACCACCGCCGCGGTAGAGCCCCGGCCTCCGGCAAAGGGCCGCAGCATGTCATTTACCCCGGGCATACCGTCCAGGCTGACTCCTGTAGCTACCCGCATGGCTTTTAGCTCGCGGGCCGTGGGTAAATCAATCAAGGTTCCGTTGGTTTGCATTTGAAAAACGGCGGGTAGCTTGCGCTCTCTAACATAGGTAACTATTTGTTTGATTAAAGGTAAGTTTAGAAGAGGCTCGCCCCCGGTGAATTGTATTTTAAAAAAACTGCTGCGGGCGGCTGCATAATCCACCGCCCGCCTGGCTGTTTCCCAGCCCATGTATTCCCGGTTATCCCCACCATTGGCATAACAATAACGGCAGCGCAAATTACAATCGTCAGTTACGCGAAGAATCAGCAATCTAATCTCTTCATTTTCTCGAAAAGTTTCACCCTCATTTCCGTACATAGCGTTCTTTTACCCCTTCCGAAACCTGTTGCCATATCATGGTTACAGCCCTCCCTAACTAAAGATACCTGTGTGTAATCCAATACAGGGGCAGTAGAGCCTGGTTGGAAAATACATTCGACATTGATAAGTAAAGCAGGAATTTACAGGCCAAAACCAAACAGGTAGCGCAAAAAGATACCAGAACCACTATCCTGTCTCCTGTTTTTATTTTAATCTCATGCAATTCCGTCCGCTGCTCAAAAGCCCGAAAGGCACGGGAGTCAGCGCTTCTGGCCATATTAAAGGACTTTCGCACGCAGTTAGCCAGAAGAGGCACCAAAGCCTGCACGGTTGTCTTGTAAATACCGTAGCCCAGCAAAATACCTTTAATATCAAGGGGCTTATATTTACGTAGCCGCTGGGAATTAATGGTTATTCGGGCTTCTCCGAGTGTTATAGGAATAAACCGCAAGCAGGTCATCACCATAAAGGATATAGCATAGGGCAACTTAAGCTTATTCAACCCTGTAAGCACCTTTACGGGGTCTTCCGTCCAAAAGATCAGCAGCCCTAATGTCATCGGCGCAATCATTCGCAGGGACTGGGCTATTCCATAGGTAAATCCCTCATAATATATAGCCAGCCCCTCCCACAGGCCGCCGACCACCGGCGTAGAAGGACTTACCAGCCCGGGCGGCAGCAGGTAAAACAGGGGGGTCCGCGGGTAAGCATCGTAGAAAACAGCTTGCACCCACATTATCCCCCACATCGTGAGAAATGAAATGATTATCAGGGCCTTTATTTTACTCCGGGACAGGCGGGCTAAGACCACCATACTCAAAACAGCCAGGTAGACACAGACCAATGCCTTCCACTGATCAAGGGCCATGCCGAGCACGGCCACACACAAAAGCATTATTAACTTGGTACGGACATCCAGCCGGTGAAACAGTGTATCTTTCAGTTCCGGTTCAATAAACTTAACCCGCATTACTCAATCACCCGCTTTAACTTATTCCCCAGGTATACGCCGAGAACGGCTCCCAAGGCTGAGTAGACCGCCGAAACAATGGCATTTACGTTAATGTACCAGTCCGGGTAAAAAAGGCGATACATGTACATCCATATATAATAGAAGGTATAGGTAGAATAAATGTGCTTGACGATAAAAATACCCCCGAGAATGGAAAATGTCGTAAGACATTCTTTAAAGGCTCTCTTTCCACTTGTAAATCCTGTGAAATAAAGCAGTGCATCAGCAAGGGCGGCATAAGAGAGCATAAGCAAAACGGTGATTGGATTAAAGGTACCGAAGGCCACACCGTGCAAGATAATCCTGACCACCGAGGAGATAATAACCACCCCCGGCTTTGATACCAGTAAAACCAGAGTTACCAAAAACATGGCATTAATAATATCCCAGAAAATGCCGGTGAAAATATGCATAAACGGCCCCAGGGGACCTAAAGCCGCCCTGGTTACATCACCGAAGATAAACCAGGGAATATCCACGATGGAAAATTTAACCGCGGTAAACAAGGCAATCAAGATAATTTCACTGGTTTTAAGCCGTCCAATCCATTTTTTATGATTAAAAGCCAGTAGTAATAAGCTGACTAACGAAAGAAATACAGCCACTAGGCCGGTAATTATCTGAATCTGGCTTTCCTTTTCTACGTGTAGGTCAAATTCACGAACTGCAATATCGGCATCGGTACCAAAAAGAGAAACTTCTAACATGCCTCTGTAAATACCGGGTTTAACAGAATACACATCAGCAAAAAGCGGTACCTTGAACTCTTGGGCAGCGGTTGCACCTATACCGATTACGGTTTCCGGTACCGGTGGGGCGCCGGCCTCTTCTCTTTGAATATGCTCGCCCCTAAAATAAGGAATTTCTTTGCCGTTTTCGTCCAATACTGAAAATTTTACATGTAAAGGTAGATTGAGTTTGGTATTGTTCTCAAAAACTCCGCAGACCATCCCCGCCGGTTTGTCATATTCCTCTTCTTCTCCAAAAAGCCTGTGAAATGTTGAGAAAATATCTTCTCTGACCTTAATATAATTTTTTAGCTCCTTTTTTAGAGTTATCTTATGTGCACCGTGTTGTATAGGATAAACTCCTTCATCAACCAGGTAAAGGGTACTCCGGATACTCTCCAGATTCGGACAAACCATCTCCCCTTCAACTGTATCCGTTTTATCGCCCAGTTTGGCCTGAACCTCTACTTTCCCGGTCCCGGCAGCTTTTGCTAAAATAATAAAGGATTCTTCTGCATATCCCGGTCCCATGGTTAAAGGTATTGACAAGGTATGAGGATTAACCAGTTCCATCTTTTCACTATTATACGCAGTTACTTTTACTGTTTCCGGAAGCTTGACAGTTAAACTTCCCTCCTGCTTGTTATCCAGCAGCGCCCTTACCCCTACCTGGATAGGGAATTCCACTCCTTTTACCAGGTAAAACTTGCCTACATTTCCCTGGGGTATTTGTACCCTTACATGTATACTTTTCTGCATTTTCTCGGTATTACTTTCCGTGGCGGAAGTCCTCTTTCGGGCATACTCTTCTATTTTAAAGTCTCTTATTTCCGTATGATTGGTGGCGTTGATACCCAAATTTATATTTTTTACGGAAATCTCATTGTTGCCGAAGTATCTCCGGTAGTCCTCCAGCAGGTCCACTAATACAGAACCTTGTGATAGTTCCAACATTGTAGGAACTATAATCCTGGGGACACCGTTTTGATCAATAAAGGTGGTTTTATCAACCTGGGGCGCTTCACTCCCTTTCATTACATAATAAATCACATTGTTATCCGCATATTCCACGCGAACCCATACCTGGCCGGCACCCTGCCAGAACCACTTCAGTTTTTTAGGAAACCTGTCTTCCTGCTTATCCAGCTGAAAAACAGCATGCCCCTTATCGGCCGAAACACCGTCCTGCCAGCGCAGGTCTCCTTCCACAGTCTTAAAACTTATACCGGAATTCTCCGCCGCTGTAGTTGACTCAACAGCTACCCCGGAAACAAAACCCATTAGCACCAAAGTTACGGCTATTGTTAATAGCATCCTTATTTTAATTAAGTATTTCACTATTTTAAGCACCTGCTTTTTGGAAAAAAGGGGATAATCCCCTTTTTTCCGGGTTATTTAATCTTTAAGATGTAGAGGGAGTGCTTGCCGTGCTTTTCTGTTCCGACCCTGGTTGGCCACGTGGTAGCACAAATTACTTTATTATCATCCGACGTATCAAGACACCCATAAATGATTGCCCCGTCCGTATGATAATAGCCGATATATTTATCCAGGGCCGATTCCTCAGTAACGTCAACTTCTTTTCCGTCACCCTTTTGGGCCAGGTTAAAAGCATAAATGCCGCAGTAACCATAATCCATGGTATCCCCGTTATGACCAGTGCCCAGGATTAAATAATTTCCTTTAACGGACATATTTGTTGCATCACCACCCAGCCGAAACTTCCAGTTCAGATTCCCGTTTAGGTCATATACCTTAACTGAACCCGCATCAGGGTGTTGAACCGGTGCTTTGGCATTGTAATCAGTAGCGCCTTTAACAACTGTTTTAGACGGGGCAATAATCAAACCGTTATCTCCAAAACCGTCTACTTTATCACCCCATACATTTGTACAAACGGTAGTATCATTGTGTTTCACCGGTTCAAAGGCAAGAAATTCATTCATCTTCTTACCGTTTTGATCCAAAACATAGACCCTTCCGTAATTGGTAACGCCAACCACTTTATCATCGACAACAGTAACAGCTACATCAGTGGCGTCTGAATAAGCCAGTTCATTTTCATGTTTGATATTAAATTGCCATAGTTTTTTACCTGTGTTAATGTCAAAAGCATGGATATACGCCGGGCCGGTGATATTATCGCCGTAAGTATAAGTTCCCATAACCAGCTTATTACCGGTAAGCTGTAATTCACTGTGAGCTGCAATACCGGGATAACCATGGGATTCTACTTTCCATAAGCGTTTTCCGTTTTGATCTAAACGGAGCAATACCTCTGCTTTGTCGCTGTTTTCCCCTACCTTCCATCCGGTATATCCCTTTGCCACCAGTTTATCTCCGAACAGAGCCAATTTAAGGTAATAAGAATATGAAATTTTGGCACCGGCTGGCATGTATTTCTTTACTATCGGCGCAAGATCTTTTTGAACATCATATTTCCAGAGCTCCTCACCTGACCTGGCATCCAGACAAATAATATAACTGTGCTCTTTGTCATTCCCGTAGCTGCCTTTTTCCGTCAGGTACAGCCGGCCTTGACCTGCTACATAATTATCAATACCGCCGTAAGTTGCCTTTTCCCATATTTGTTCGCCGGTGGCAGTATCAATCAGGGTCATCTTTGCTTCTTCCACCGACAGCACATACTTTCCGTCAGGAAAAACTACGGGTTTTGTAAAAGGAACTCCGTAACTCCATCCTGACTTGGTAACATCCGGTATTTTATTTTCTGCAACGCTGCCCAGGGATTTTTCCTGGACTAATTCCAGCTGGGGCTTTAAGCTGGTATGCGCTGTCCCGGAAGTTTCAGCCTTCTCCTGGCACCCGCAAACGAAAAAAACCAGCCCTAATAATGCCGTAAGAACGATAATTTTATTTATTTTTGACCATTGCATAATAATCTTCCACCTCATTATGTTGAAATAATTTCTTGCTTCCGTTTATTTAGTAAGTCCAAGCCTTTTCTTTGACTTCTCCTGGCTTTCTTCCAGCTCCCCTTCAACGTCAAGATATATATCCCGCAAGTCCTCCTTCATTTGCGGCGTTGTTTCCCACATCCCCCTTTCAATGGCTTCCAGCAGCCGCTCGGCAATGTTCTGCAGGGCATAGGGATTTACTTCCTTGAGCCATTCCTGCATTTCCTCATCCAGCGCGTATTTTCGGGCCAACTGCTCGTACATCCAATCTTCCAGCACCTCGGCCGTGGCGTCCCAGCCGAAGGCAATGTCCACGGCCCGGGAAATGTCCGCCGCCCCTTTATAGCCATGCCTCCGCATACTCTGAAGCCACTTGGGATTGAGCAATCTCGCCCGGAAGACATGCTTGGCTTCTTCTGCAGTACTCCTGGTTTTAACCCGCTCGGGATCCGAGCTGTCCCCGATATAAGCACGGGGATTCTCTCCTTTAAAGGCCCGTACTGCAGCGATCATACCCCCATGGTAAGAATAAAAATCGTCGCTGTCCATCATGTCATACTCCCGGTTATCAACGTTTTGTAATGCCACATCCAACTGAGACAGGCGGCGCTTAAAAATTTCGGGCACCACTTTACCATATTGTTTTTTACCATACGCATACCCGCCCCAAACCACGTAAGCCTGGCCCAGATCTTTCTCATCCTGCCAGTTTTGAGCGTCAATCAAGTTAGTTACCCCGGCGCCGTAGGCCCCGGGCTTACAGCCGAATATCCGGTAACAGGCTTCCTCTTTGGCCTGTTCCGGGTCAATTCCTTCTTCAACTTTACCGGCCACTTCTTCTTGAACATGTTTGGCTAAAAAGTTTTGCTCCGGGGGCTCGTCCAAAAAGGCAACTTTTTCTATGGCTTCGTCCAGCATAGATACAATATTGGGGAAAGCATCCCGAAATAGACCGCTAATCCGGAGGGTTACATCGATACGGGGGCGCTTCAATTCCTCCAAAGGGATAACTTCTATTCCTGTAACCCGCCCGCTTTCAGGCTGCCAAACAGGCCGCACCCCCAGCAGATAAAGAATTTCCGCTATATCGTCTCCTTTGGTACGCATAACTCCAGTTCCCCAAATCACCATCCCGACGCTCTCCGGATAGCGACCCTCATCGCGGAGATACCTTTCCAGCAGGTTATCAGCAAGATCGATCCCCACCTTCCATGCTGCAGGAGAAGGAATGGCCTTGGGATCAACCGAATAAAAGTTCCTTCCGGTTGGTAAGATGTTGGCCATGCCCCTGGTGGGTACCCCGGACGGGCCCGCGGGGATAAACCGTCCCGCTGCCGCATCCCGCGTGTGCGCCAGCTCACCGGTGGTGGCCGCTATGCAGCCTGTCAGGACCTGCGCTACATAAAGCAAGGTTTTTTCCACCTTTGGGTCCACCTGTCCCAAAATTTCCTCGCAGACGGAGTTCACCAGTTGCGCATCAAAGCTAACTTCTTCGAAACGGGCCATAAGATCCAGGGATAACCGGTGGATTTCTTCGAGGATTTGCCCGTTGGTTTTACCTTTGGGGTTTAACTTGCCCCGGTTGGCCAGCAGCTGTTCGTAATCGTACCCCTGCATCTCGGCCAGGGATTGCCGCAAGGAAGGAACCTCTCCGTTGGAGAGCCTGGTAAGGGCCACCAGGAATTCCACCAATCTTGCCCCGGTGGGCGGTTCCCCCAGTATATGCAGCCCGTCGCGGATCTGGGTATCCTTTAACTCGCTCAAATAGCCATGCAACTCTTCCACAAAGGCCTCAAAATCCGCCGGGATTTCATCCGCAGCCAGCCCCAGGTCGTGATTTAATTTGGCCTCGCAAACCTTCTCCCAAACCAGCTTTTCCAGGTAGGAGAGCTTTGCCGGGTCTTGTGTCCTGGCCTGGTAATAATCTTCCAGCTGTTTTTCCACCTCTGCCATTTCTTCGTACGTATCCGCGTTATGCATTACCGGAACCAGGTGGTCGATAATACAGCAGTAACTCCGTCTTTTGGCCTGCGTCCCCTCTCCGGGGTTATTAATGATATAAGGATAAATATTGGGCAAATCGGAAATAACCAGGTCAGGGTAGCAGGAACCGGAAAGGCCGACGGCTTTCCCCGGAAGCCATTCCAGCGACCCGTGCTTGCCGATATGCATTACCGCATCAGCCTGAAATACATCGCGTATCCAGCGGTAATAAGCCAGGTAATGGTGGGGAATGGGTAAATCCGGGCTGTGGTAAATGCTGGCCGGATTATCCAAAAATCCCCTCGGCGGCTGGAGCCCGATAAAAATATTGCCGTTAATAATCCCGGGAATCAGTAATTTACCCCCGTAGCAGAACAGTTCGCCCGGCGGCTCACCCCAGGACTCTATCATTTTTTCCCTTACCTCTCCGGGCAGCTCCCGGAACCACCAGTTATACTGCTCGGGAGAAACGCTGTCTACGGCCCGCTGCATCAATTCCTGCGGGCTCGCCCAGCGCCGGTCATTGGTAACCCGGTCGAGCATATCCTCCATTAAGGCCTGCCCGTTTTCCGGCAGATAATCTAATTTGTAACCCGCCTCCTGTAAATTGTGCAGAATATTCCATACCGAGGCCGGAGAATCCAGGCCGAAGGCGCTGCCAATGGTATCATTGCGGGGAGGGTAATTATGGAATATAATAGCAATCTTTTTTTCCTCATTGGGAATATATCTCAGCCTGGCCCAGCGCAGGCTCAAGCGTACAAGTTTAGCAACTCTTTCTGCAATAGGCAGGTATTTTGTTATGCTGGCCCCGGTCACGGGGTCAATTTCGGTAACTTCCCTGGCCGCCACCGGCACCGTAATCAAGGCACCATCAAACTCCGGCATGGCCACGCTTATGGACACGTCCATGGGATTAAGCCCCTGCAGGTTGTTTTCCCAATCATCCCTGGTACCCAGCGTCGTGATTCCCTGAATTACCGGAACTCCCAGTTTCTCCAGAATGCCCTTGTTTTCTCCTGCTACAACCTCTGAACGCTGCACGTTCATGGTAATTGAAAACATAAGCAAATTAATTAATACATCAACTAAAGGCCGGCCATGGCGCATGAAGAAATTTTCCAGAACCCAGGCCGCGCCCGGGTTGCCCAAATCCGCATCCTTCAAGGACTGTACAAAAACAGGAATGACGTTGGCATTTTGAGATTCGATTTCCCTGATTAAAGCATCGACAAAAGCGGTATTGCCATTGGCCCAGTGGTTCCTGTGGAACCAGAGGCCTACGGTTAACCTTCCGGAAACGTATTTTTTTTCCAGGTATTCCTCCAGGGAAGGAACGCCCGTAAAATCAGGGTGATAAATACCGTCCCACGGGAGAGTTTGCGGTTCCTGAACGGAAAAATCCGTCCCTGTGAGCTCATTGGCCAGGAAGAGTAGAAGGTTATAAAAATTTCCTGTACCGCTGTTTCGCATATAAGCAGTAATTTGCTCCTGCTGCGCGGGTGAAACACTGGTATATTCTTTCACCGCGGGAATATCTTCCGCAGAACTGGGCTGGATATGCACCTTTACTTTGCCCTGCAAAGATTCCATAATGTCAGCAAAGCCGGGACAGCTCTCCTCACCCCCGTGCAGGTGAAAAATGGCTGCATTTGCCTGTACCGCAAATTCCTTAAATTCTGCCCACTGAGCGGCTTCCTCCAAATCCCTCCGGGAACGGGCCTGAACTTCTAGTATCTGTCCCTTTTCACTTCTGATTCTTTTTACCGCTTCGGTCAAAGGAATCAGATCACTCTCAACCGCTGTAAAAAATGCTACTTTTAACACCTGGCAACCTCCTATATCAAAGCCAAACACATTACATCCCAATTACTTTATCAAGCACTCCCGTTTCTATAACCCGGGCCGGGTTGGAATCCACGGAAATTCTCCCATCATTCATACCTATAATCCGGCTGGCATAATCAAGCACTATTTCCAGGTCATGCGTAATAAATATTACCGTGTGCCCCTGCTCTGCCAGTTCCCGGCAGGCTTCCATCAATTTTTTAATATGGTAGATGTCCTGGCCGCTGGTAGGCTCGTCCAGTAAAATAACCTGCGGAGCCATGGAAAGAATGGCCGAGACAGCACACCTGAGTCTCTGTCCCCCGGACAGAGTCTGCGGGTGATAGTCTTTCAAGGGTTCCAGTTCCATAGTAGCTAAAGACTCATCTACTCGCCGGGTGATTTCTTGTTTGTATATTTTCAGGTTTTTCGGCCCGAACGAAATTTCATCATAAACGGTATCACAGGTAAGCATTAGAGACGGGTTCTGAAATACTATCCCTACCGAACCCGCCAGTTTATAGGCATTATGCTTTTTAGTAGGTTTACCTAAAATTTTCACACTGCCCTTCTGAGACCTGTATATCCCGGCCAGGTGATACAGCAGTGTTGATTTGCCGCTGCCGTTATTGCCTATTATCCCGACCATTTCACCTTCAAAGATATCCAGGTTTATATCCTTTAAAATCCATTTTTTCTCACGTATAGACCTTTTGTTTTCATAGGAAAACCATAAATCCTTTATTTCAACGGTTTTCTGGCCTTTCAGCGGTTTGCTCCGGGCTTTTATTCGGACAGGATATTCCGTGGAATTGGGGGGGGAAAGAGAGCATACTTCCGGCCAATTTAAACTGTCCTGCTGCTCGATAATCCGGGGAATGCGCAGGCCGAGTTTTTTAAAAAGAGCTATGTGTTTGAAAGCCTCGGCGGTGGGCTTATCGAGAACGATTTCACCCTGATCCATGATCACGATCCTGTCGACCCATTGAGCCACCTCGTGAATCCGGTGCTCCACCAAAATTATGGTCATTCCTTCGTCACTTAGTTTCTTGACTACAGAAAGAACCTCTTTGGCCCCCCGGGGGTCCAGCTGGCTGATTGGCTCATCTAAAACCAAAATTTTTGGTTTCAGCGCCAGCATCGAAGCCACGGCAACCCTCTGCTTTTGTCCCCCCGATAACGCGTTAGTACTTGCATACATATAGTCCTTCATGCCTACTTTTTCCAGGGCCCATCCTATTCTTTCCTTGATTTCTTCTTTGAGAAAACAAAGATTTTCCGGCCCGAAAGCAACTTCGTCCAAAACCCTGGTAGAAAAAATCTGCTCATCGGGGTTCTGAAATACCAGGCCGATTTGCTGGGCTAAAATCCTGATCGGGTGTTCTCTTGTATTCATCCCGTTAATGATTATATTTCCGGAAAATTCCCCCGTTACTTCGTGGGGAATGATTCCGTTTAAGCACTTCAGCAAGGTCGATTTACCGCAGCCCGTAGTGCCGGTCAGTAAAATAAATTCTCCCTGTTTGATATTTAAAGTGATATTTTTTACCGCCCAGTCATCCCTGGTGGGGTAACGGTAGGAAAGGTTTTGAATTTCGATCATTAATCATACACCTCCACCCAATACGCCCTCAAGCTTTTGCCGGTCAATATCCAGCTCCTGGAAAGGCTTGCGCCGCATGCGGTGCAGCAAGGCCAAATCAACCGACCGGCGCACGTCTTCTTCGGTGACTTCTTCCCTGCCGTTCAGCGCCGCCATGGTTTTGGCCGCCTTCATCATCACCAGGTCGGCCCGGTGCCCGTCCACTCCCATTTCGATGGCAATTCGGGCAATCAGGGACAGCATTTCATCGGATATTGTTACCTGCGGCAGCAACTCTATGGCGGTTACTATTTGCCGGCTTAGTTTTTCTTCTTCCGCCTTCCACTGAAGGGCAAATTCTTCCGGGTTTTCTTCGAAGGCGGCCCTGCGCTTGATAACTTCTACCCTGAGGGCCGGGTCGGGGATGCCGGTTATGTTCACGCACAGCCCGAAGCGGTCCAGAAGCTGGGGTCTCAGTTCTCCTTCTTCGGGGTTCATGGTACCTACCAGTATAAAGTTGGCCGGGTGGGTAAAGGAAACCCCTTCCCGTTCCACGGTGTTTACTCCCATGGCGGCGGAGTCCAGGAGGACGTCAACTATGTGGTCATCCAATAGGTTAACTTCATCTACATAGAGTATGCTCCGGTTGGCCTGGGCCAGTACCCCGGGCTCAAATTGCTTTTCTCCTTTTTTAATGGCCTGCTCTATGTCCAGGGTGCCCACTACCCGGTCTTCGGTAGCCGATACGGGCAGGTCCACCACCCGCATTTTGCGCCGGGTGCGGGGCAGTTCTTCACCGGCCTGTATACGTTCCCGGCATTGTGTGCACATGGTGGTTATGTCGCCGGGGTCACAGCTGAAGTGGCAGTCGGATACTACTTCTATCTCGGGCAGCAGTGCCGCCAGGGCGCGCACAGCGGTGGATTTGGCGGTTCCTTTTTCGCCGCGGATGAGGATGCCGGATAGTTTGGGGTTTATGGCATTGAGTAGAAGGCCTTTTTTCATTTCTTCCTGCCCCACTATAGCGGGGAAGGGATAAATTTTTTTTGTGTTAGTCATTTTTAAGCCACCTTTTTTAAATGAAAAATAGGGTCAGGCTTCACTTTGTGAAATTCTAGCTCCTTTTTCTGCTGATGCCGCCGGAGGCGGCATTACTCCACTTGTCTTACGGCCTGTACTAATGTATCCGCTTTCAGGTCGTCGATTTTGTAGTAGTCAGCACCTAAGGCGCCGGCCAGTTCGCGGGCCAGGCCGAAGGTTAGAAAGCCGTTTTTTTCTACGTCGATGACCAGTGTTTTGATTCTTTCTTCGTCGCAGATTGTTTCGGCCACGCGCCGGGCTTCTGCCAGGGGTTTGTCGCTGCCCATACTTACGTTGCCCTTGCCATCGGATATGATAATGAGTAAAGGTGAGATGTCAGGGTCTTTGTAAAGATGGGCTTTTGCCACTTCGTAGGCTTTGGCCAGTCCTGCCGAGAGGGGGGTTTTCCCGCCCGTGGGCAGTTCTTCCAGCAGTTTGTGCCCCATTTCTACGCTGTTGGTGGGCGGTAGGAGTACTTCGGCCGTGTTTCCCTTGAAGGCTACCATGCCCAGTTTGTCCCGCTTTTGGTAGGCGTCTAAGAGCAGGGAGAGAATGGCCCCCTTTGTTTCCACCATCCTTTGCTGGGCGCCCATGGATCCGCTGGCGTCTACTACGAAGAGGAGGAAGTTGCCGATGCGCTTTTCCCGTACTTTTTCCCGGATGTCGCCGGTTTCGATGGCAATGGCCACGTCTTCCCGGCGCCGGTATACCTGGTAGGGGGCAGCGGCCCGCATGGTGGCGTCGAAGGCCAGGTCGTTGTTGGTGCGCTGCATGGTACTGCGCACGTATCGTCCTGCCCTGGATGCGGTCCTGGTACGGGAGCGCCTCCCGGAGCCTTTACGCAGTACCCGGTCACGCTCGCGGGTGATGCGTTTTACGGAGAAGGGTTGGCCGACGGTAAATATTGTTTCCTGCGGCAGGGCCGGGGGAGGATTGTCCCGGTCCTGTTCTCCCTCGTTTTCCTGCTCGTCATGTTTCTGCGGTTGGTCGGGCTCTTCCGGTTCGGTGTCTGCCTGCTGTGGCGGTGGTAATTCTTCTTCCGGCTGGCCGGTGTTGTCTTGTTCTTGTTCTTGTTCTTCCTGTTCCTGTTCCGGCGGCTCTTGTTGTTCTTCGGGCTCTTCCGGTTGTTCCGGCGGCGGTGGCGGCGCCTCCCGCATGCGGTGTAAAAGGACCAGTTCGGCGGCTTCGTGTACGTCCTGTTCAGTTACCTCCGCCCGCCCGTGCCAGGCTGCGATGGTGCGGGCGGTTGCCGCCATGGTGATGTCGGCGCGGTGCCCGGCCACCAGCGCTTCCATGCTGAGTTTGGCAGCCAGGTCCATTAGTTCTGAAGGTATGTTTACTGCGGGCAGCAGCTCCCGGGCGGCGATGATGCGCTCTCTCAGTTGCTGTTCTTGGTCCGCCCACCGGGCTATGAAGCCGAGGGGGTCGGTGTCAAAGGCTTCCCGCCGCTTGGCTATTTTTACCCGCTCTTTCGGGTCCATAACTCCCTCTACCTGTACGCACAGGCCGAAGCGGTCCGTCAATTGCGGGCGCAGTTCTCCTTCTTCAGGGTTCATGGTGCCCACGAGGATGAATTGTGCCGGGTGGGAGTGGGATATGCCTTCCCGTTCCACTACGTTTATTCCCGTGGCGGATGCGTCCAGGAGCACGTCTACGATGTGGTCGTCCAGTAGGTTTACTTCGTCAATGTAGATGATGCCGCGGTTGGCCCTGGCGGTTATACCCGGCTCGAAGCGCGGCCTGCCGTGTTTGATGGCGTGTTCGAAGTCCAGGCTTCCCACTACCCGGTCTTCGGTGGCGGATACCGGCAGGTCGATTACCTGCACCCGGCGGGTGGTTGTTTCCAATCGGCGCCCGGCTTTGAGGCGGGCGCGGCAGAGGTCGCAAAGGCGGGCGGGGTCACCAGGGTCGCAGTTGTACGGGCACCCCAGCACCACTTCTATCTCGGGCAGCAGGGACGCCAGGGCCCGCACCGCCGTGGATTTGGCGGTTCCCTTTTCCCCGCGCACCAGGATGCCGCCCAGGCGGGGGTTGATGGCGTTTAAGATCAGGCCTTTTTTCATTTTGTCTTGACCAATTATGGCGGTAAAAGGATATACTGTTCGCTGGTAGGTGTTCATAGCAGGTCTCCTTAACAAAGAAATGCACTTCTACGCCTGAACAGGCTCAATCGGTACAATATGAGGCTTCCCTGAATCTTTATTGATAACTGTCTCCACGCCGTAAACTAACCTTATGTTATCAGGGACAAGCACCTCTTCGGGCCTGCCAACGGCGTGAATCCTTCCCTTACGCAGAAAAATCATTTTATCGGAAAAGCGGGAAGCCAGGTTCAGGTCGTGTATCGACATTATTGCTCCTATTCCTTTTTCCTTCACTGTGGAAGATATCAAATTCATGACCTCGAGCTGGTGTTTCAGGTCCAGATTGCTGGTAGGTTCATCGAGGAGAAGGACTTCCGGTTCCTGAGCAAAAGCCCGGGCAAAAAGAACCTTTTGTTTTTCTCCGCCGCTGAGCTCGTTAAAATCCCGCAGGGCCATTTCTTCCAGGCCCATTGATTTAAGTAAATTTGAAACTATCTCCTTATCCCTGGGGCTTACTCCCCACCCTATATGGGGTCTTCTTCCCAAAAGGACGGTATCGAAGACGGTAGAAGGGAAGGCCCGGGTGGCATTTTGAGGAACATAGCCTGAAAGCCGGGCCAGTTCCTTTAACTTCATCTTGCTTATTTCCTTCCCCGATAAAAGCAATGTTCCCATCTTTGGCTTCAGGATTTTATTGAGACACTTCAGCAAGGTGGTTTTCCCCGAACCGTTAGGCCCGACAAGGCTTACCACTTCCCCTTTTTCTACCTCCAGAGTTACATCTTCTAAAACAAGCCTGCTTCCGTAATTAAAATGAAGCCTTTTTACCTCGATTATCATGAGAAATACTCCTTTCTTCTGGTCATTAACAGGAAAACAAAGAAAGGAACACCTATGAAGGAAATTACAATTCCTACCGGGATTATGACAGGTGAAGCAATCGTCCTCCCTATGGTATCGGCTCCCACCAGAAGAATGGCGCCGAAAATGCAGGAGCAGGGCAGGAGAAACCTGTGATCCGCACCAATTAGTAGACGAGTTATATGAGGAGCAACAAGGCAAACAAATCCTATTATTCCTGTGAAGCAGATTATCCCGGCGGTAACAAGAGTTGCCAGAATGAGGACAACTACCCTCACCCGGGGCGCATTAACACCGAGGCTGGTGGCAACTTCATCCCCCCCGGCAGCCATAACGTTTAAATCCCAGGAGTACCTCATCAAAAAGGGAAGGCAAGAAAAGAGTATTATAGTTACTATCAATATATTCTCCCAGCCTGCCCCGGTAAGGCTGCCAAACAGCCAGTAAACCACTGCCTGGAGTTCTTCTTCGGTGGCAATGTACTGGAGCAGGGAAGTAGCGGCGCTGGCAAAATACATTACGGCAATTCCGGCCAGTACCAGAGTCTCACCTGTAGCCCCTCTCATCCTGGCCAGGCTGTAGACCAGAAAAGCGGTGAGCAGGCCGAAGATAAAAGCATTGGTTACCACTATGGCTTTTCCGCCCCCGACAAGGTTAAATCCAAGGACAATGGCAAGAGATGCCCCGAGGGCCGCGCCGGAGGAAACTCCTATGGTAAAAGGACTTACCAGAGGATTGCGCATTATCCCCTGCATCGCCGCGCCGGACACGGCAAGGCCCGCCCCGGCAATAATCCCCATTACAATCCTGGGGAGCCTTAGATGCCATACAACAACATTAGCAAAACTTGTTGTTTCAATTCCGGTAAAGGGAAAAATTCCGGCCACTATGGCGCGAGCAACCTCACCAACTTCCAGGCGAGCAGTACCCAGAGTAGTCGCAAATAAGGATAAAGCTATAAGAACGCCAAGGCTTCCCAAGATAAAAATAATTTTCTTGGCGGTGAACCTGGAATAAAGCTCCTTTATCTCAGGAAAATCAATTTCCTTAAGTTCCGTTGCCATAGGCTTGTCTCCTTTTACTTAAGTTCCGGATATATAAAAGCCCCTTTTGCTCTCTCATATTCCACGCCTAAATATTTCTCCATGTGTTCCTTGAGGTATTTCTCAGGGTCAAGGTCTTTAAAAAGTTCAGGGTAAAATACCTTGGCCAGATAGCATGCTCCAATGTTTTTAAAAGAACCTCCCCAAAGAGAATGGGTAAAGGTATAAACTTCCCCTTCCTTTACCGCCTTTATCTCGCCAAATCCCGGCCTTTCCTTTAAACTTTCGGCTGATTTCTTAAGAGGCCCGGCGTCAGGATTCCCAAAGCCGGCATGCCCGTAGAGATCCCTAATTATTACCCCGGGATTTTGTGTAATTACCCACTCAGGATCCACTTCGGGATAACCTCCCACAAGACCCCGGGCAATGTTTATCCCTCCGGCCATTTCTACCAGTTGGTGGTATCCCGAACCTTGAGAGCAAGTATGATATGGCTTCACCCCGTGTTCATAATAAACGCGAACTCTCTCCCCTTCTTTCAGGTCCTTTACTTTTTTCTCTATTGCTTCTATCTTACTGAACCAGAAACCGGCATATTTTTCAGCCTCCTCTTCCTGACCGAACATCCTTCCCAACAACTTTATCTCTCTTTTCATGGTTTCGGGCTTGTAAAGATCAAGACGCACCACTTTTATTTCTCCGGGAAGCTTTTTCTCAAGCTTATCCGGGCCCGGCCATTTTACATAAGCAAAGATAACTTGCGGGTTCAATTCAACTATCTTTTCGAGGTTGGGGCTAAAACTTGAGCCCACCTGGGCTTTCTTGCTTATTTCAGGTAAAATCTCCTTATCATCTGCTACATATTTACTGATCCCAACCACCTTATCGGGACTTACGCCAATACACTTTAACGGTACAGCGTGATCGGAGCTGAGGACAATAACCCTTTCCAAAGGTTGGGGAACCTCCACCGTCCTCCCTGCCGAATCCGTAACGGTGACAGTATTTGCCGGTACTTTTTTCTCCTCTGCCGGAGAGCAGGAACAGGTTAATACTGCCAGCAAGAAGATTATCATTGTTACTATTACGGGTGTTACTTTTTTCATGTTTTTCATTTCTTTCTTCTCCTCCCTAATTGAATTGACGTCAAGCTCCTCTGACAATAAAAAAATGCCATAAAAAACTGCACCTACTCCTGCAGGTAAAGTGCCGTCATGGCATAAGTTATACATCTTTATTATCCGGGTTGGTTTTTGCCGGGGCAGATAAAAAACAAAAAACCATGAAGTTTTGCTTCGCTCCCTGCGAAGTCTTAACCTCCATGGTTATTTATTAGTATCAATATTGTATTTTTAACTTAAAAAAAATAAATACCTAAAAATTCTGACCGTTCTTCGATCATAAGTGGTTCTTACCACACTTCCTTACTATACTGTTTATTCTTTATAATTAACTTAATTCCTGCCTGGTTTAAAAATTTTTGTCTTATTCCCACTTACTATGGTTGTGGATAGATATATACCCCTTGATCGGGCACTCCCTGCCATTTCTCGTAATATTCTTTCAGCACAAACTCCGGCTGGAGGTCTTTAAACAGCTCCGGGTGGAAAACCTTGGCCAAATAAGGAAGGCCAGCCGGGCGTTTTCCGGCGCCCTGAAGGTCAGTGCATATTATGAACACCTTGCCGTTCATAACCGCCTTCGTAGTTTTTAAAGCAGGGTCGTTTATTAACTTATTTTGTATTTCCTTCATGTTATTAATTGCATCCGCCTCGCTGATACTATATCCCGTGTAGTCCCCACCTAAAACATCTGCAACAATGATATCGGGGTTCTTTTCTGCTATCCACTCGCCATCTACTTCTATGGTTTTTTTTTAGTTGAGTCCGTATAATTGTGTAAAATCGGTTTCCTGAAAAAATAGTGGAGCCATTACAAATTCCTCAGTTAGAATTGAACCGCTTGTCAACCGTCACCAGCGGAGTCGTGCGCCTGTCAAGGGTCCGCGAAGCGGAGGCGCAAGCCTTTACCCTTGACTGGCGCATGGCTCCGCTGGATAATTTAAGTGGCGGTGTTCAGGTTGATAATGCTAACTGAGGAATTTTACACAAGAATTTGGACTTGATCTTTTTTCAAAAATTAACCCCCCTTCCTACATATGTTCCTCCAGGTCTCCCTCTGTTTCTAAATAGATTTCTATTATATATTATCTTTATACCAAGCCCGTCCCCGGTATCTTACTGATTACCCGATTTGCATAACTGTCACCAGACAGAGCGCATATACAAGCCCGTTCAGAGCAAAAGAAGTCAGGGCCAGTTTCATACCTAGCACCGGCCCATATACACCGATATAATACGTTCCGGAAAACCTTATCAAAAATACCGGCGCCGCTAAAAGATTTCCCCACAGCATTGTTTTAACCGCCTGAACCAGTGTCAGCTCTCCCCCCTGGTAACATGCAGCCAGTGAGGTAAGTCCCACCAGTGTATTGGCCATATACGCAACCAGGCAGGCTGTACTGCAGGAGGGCAGGCCCAAGCTTTCTGCTTGAACGGGGATAGCCTGGAAAACCCCCAACGCGTTAAGTTCAAAAATTACCAGGGCAGCTAAAGGCATGGTTACAGCCATGCGCTTCAACGGCTTGATACAATGCTGCAGGCTGTTTTTCAGTACCAGCGACAAATTTTTTCCTGCACCCGTATCCTTTTCCGGCAAATACTGATTTGGTTTTGAAATGCCGGGTAAGGTTAATTTCCCCATCATAATCACAAAAAGAAGTTTCATAACAATACTCATGGTGTGTACAGCAAGATAAATACCACCCAGAGTGATACCCAGTAAGGGAAGAATAACGGGCAGGTAATAACTTAAGAGTTCACGGATATGTACCGGCAAAGAAAAAGTAATGGCGGAAAGAAAAACCTGGCGATCATTTAGTAAGCCCTTTTCCCGGAAGTTCACCAACATTGAACCTCCGGCATAGGTGGAACCAAAGCTGGAAATAAAAGCTACGGCAATCTCCCGGGGCAGATTGGCAAAGCGCCCGAAGAACCAACCCATCGGAACAATTAACCTTCTAAAATAACCAAATTCCATAAGCACATTTACAGCCAGCAGTCCCGGTATAATCCAAATAAAAACTCTCAGGCAAAATTTTAATACCTTAAGCAAAATTTCCAGCTGCAATTGTAGCTGCACTTCCACCCGTTAATCCCCCAAACTTTAAAAGAAACTATATACCTTTGAGCATATTAAAAATCCCCAACCTACAAACAGGTCGGGGACTGGTTTTGTTTCTCCAAAGAGAATACATAAACCACCTCCCTATCCGCGTAGGCAGCCGGTCTTGCAGAACAGGCAGGTCTCCTGGCTCGGGTTCCGCGTTGCCTTACGCCTTCCCGTCCGGCATTTTAAAGGACAGTGGCAGAATGTAAGACAACTCCCCCTCACAGTGGCGGGACCGCGCCGGATTTTCACCGGCTTCCCTTTTAAGCCGTGCCCTCTCGGGGCAACGGCACCTGTTCTGATGTATACTATATTCTTATCTTTTAAAGCTTCTTCGACATGTTAGGAAAAAATCCTTCCAAGAAAATCTAAACCAATAGCGGCTATAGTATATTTTTTATACATCATCTATACCTCTTACCGCCCGCACTATTACTTGCTCAAAACATTCAATTAACTGCTTAGGAAATTGTTCACCAGGCAGGGGAAGTTGTATATCACTTTTGTTTAAACCTAAAGCTTTTCCTACATTTTCTAAAATAACCGCTGCAGCTTCTCTAATTTCATTCTGGCTTAGTAATTGCCATTCCAGCTGGTCCAGGAGATGAATATAAAGAGAACTGAAGGTAACTAATGTATCCTGCCTGTCTATGGCATGAATATTATGAATGAAATCAGGCTTCTCCAGCCTATCGTTTTCTGTTACTTGTAAATACTTCTGCCACAGGCTTTCTTCGTTTAAGGCATACCTTTGAAACCTTTTCAGCATACTGTGCTGGTGCTCCGGTCCAAGACCTGTTTGTTTGTAGAGAGCCTCCTTGACAGCACTTTTTACAGCCAGGCCAATTAGTTCTCCAAGTTTAAAAACATCAATAATTGGCCGGCCGTCTTGCATGAAATAATTTTCTACCACCTACTGGAGACCCTTGGTACCCAGTTCTTCATCACAGATTGTATGAAGGAAAACCGGAATGACATTAGCTCTCTGTTTTTCAAGAGACTCAATGAGGGCATCGAAATATAACGTATTTCCGGACAACCAATGAGTTCGATAAAAGAGAATTCCTACAGTAAGGCGATCAGACAGGCAGTTTTTCTTTATATAGCTTTGTAATTCAATCCCTGCCGGAAACTGCGGATGATAAATACCTTCCCAGGGCAGCATCTCCGGTTCCCGAACCGTAAAGCTATAAACCCCAAAACGGTTAGCCAGCCAAAGCAACATGTTAGCGATGTTTTCTGTCCCACCGTAGTAAAAATACTTTTGTAATAAGAAATAATCTTCCTCAGGTACAGTAGAAACTTCCCTTAATTCCGGGTCGTTTCCCGCAGTTGCAGGCTGAGCATGTATAGAAACTCCATAATCACATGCCGCCTGTACTACCTGGTCAAAACCCGGCAGGCTATCTTTCCCCCATCAGATGAAAGATAACCAGATCGGCACCCCGAACCTCATCAATTAATTAGGTAATATTGTTATTAGACAATAAATCGCTTTGGGTACGAGCGCAAATCTGGATAACCGGGCCATATTCTTCACTGATTTTATTGGCTGCCTTAACTAATGTATGAATGTCACCTTCCATAGAAGTTAAATAGACTAACTTAATCGACAATATCTTTCACTCCTTACGGTTAGCCTCAGAACAGGTAGGTCTCCTGGCTTGGGTTCATCCTTATTAATGACCATGAGAATGAGAATGATCGTGAGCATTACCCTGATTGTTATTAGAATTAGATGCATCTACTTTACGATTGGTTAGTTCCACAAAAACATCTTCCAGGTTACCTTCCCTGATCAGCACATTGCCCTTAATTCCGGCAGCAAAAGCCATTGCATCTTCCCGGTTGGAGAAAAATTTATTTTTAGTGGAACCATCTACGGTATATTCAACTACTATTTCCCCGATCCTTTGTAACAGTTCCCTGGGACTTCCCAGGGCAATCAGCTGCCCCTGATTGATTAATCCCACCCGGTGGCACAAAGCCTCCGCCTCTTCAATGTAATGAGTGGTTAAAAGTACCGTCATTCCCTCGGTATTCATATTTTTCATTAAGTCCCAGATACCCCGGCGGGAATGAGGGTCTAAACCCACTGTAGGCTCATCTAAAAACAGAATGGACGGGCGGTGCATGAGAGCGCGGGCAATCATCAGCCGCCGCTTCATTCCCCCCGAAAGAACGACTGCCAGGTCATCTGCACGGTCTGCCAATCCGGCGAACTCTAACATCTCCTCTATTCTCTGACGGCGCTCAACCCGGTTAATCCGGTGCAAGCGACAGTGCAGTTCAAGGTTTTCCCGGGCGGTAAGTTCGATGTCTAAGTTCATGTGCTGGGGTACCACCCCGATTTGTCTCTTTACATCAACAAGGTCCCGGGTCATGTCATAACCATTGACTACAATTTGTCCACCGGTCGGGCGAGCTAATGTAGTTAACATGCGAATAGTAGTGGTTTTACCCGCACCGTTAGGGCCCAGTAAGCCGAAAATTTCTCCCCGCGCGATATGAAGGTTTAGGTTGTTAACAGCGGTAACGGAACCAAAATTTTTGCTTACATGTTTAAGTTTAATCATATTCAAGCCTCCTATATGTCCCCTATTCAACCTTCCTCGCTATACAAACGCCCCCGCTAAACAATACTATTGCATATCCCAATAACACAACCAGGGAGATAAGCGGAAAATCGTGTCCCAAGGCGATAGCCCTCAGCGACTGGCTGGCATGAGTTAAAGGCAAGACCTGGATAAGCCAATTAATCCACTCTGGCAATTTATCCACGGAAAAGAAAGTACCGCATAAAAAGGTCATCGGTAATATAACAAATGTCCCGAATTGTGACATATCCTCATGGGAGTTTATGATCAATGCTGCTACTAAACCTAAGGATGCAAACAAAAAGCTAGTTAAAAAAAGCGCAATAAAAAACCATAAATCCAGTTGCAAACGGGCCCCAAAGCCATACGCAAGACTTAATATAATCAGGGAAGAAAAAGAACCCCGCACACAGCCGGCCAGTATTTTTCCGAAAACCAGGGAGACCGGGGAAATGGGAGCAATTATGTATTCCTCCCAGGTTTTATGATAAAACCTGCTTATATTCAACGGGACACCGGTTGAGTTATAACTGCCGTTCATGGCACTTAGCGCAACAATACCGGGAACCACAAATGCCAGGTAATCAGTACCGTTCATCTGTAGGCCGCGCCCCAGCCCCCAACCAAAAGCTACCAGGTAAAGAAGGGGGGTGACCATACTGCCGGCAAAAAATTTAAAAAACCTCTTCTTTAAAAACACCATCTCACGCCAAAATACAGTATACCAATCCATGATTAATCCCAACCTTTAACCAATTAATTAATTTTTTTCCTGATACCAATCCAACACAGTGAACTACCCCTCCCTTCGCTTTGCGAAAGGCACGGGCTTTCAAGAGCAAAAGCAAAGTTGCAGAGCTTCCTGGTTCATAGTAGGCCCTTGTTGCAACCTAACTCCCCAGGCATTTGACCGATGTTCCAGCGGCACGAAATATTACGACAAATTTACGAAACTTTATATCTTTGCAAGATATTTATAGCCGAGTTGTGGTCCCGGTCCATAACCAG
>JAALLR010000124.1_pt1 | contig 26600 bp, 25 predicted proteins | sample 7245931 | NCBI WGS metagenome assembly JAALLR01 (sample SAMN13049201, study PRJNA578106) | oil field metagenome | isolation source: filtered produced water from oil reservoir B9 | place: USA:offshore Texas | collected 2016 | reverse complement strand
CCGGTACAAAACACAGACTTTCAAATCCCGGTAAACTTCCTCTTGAGATAATTGAAGTGCAACTGGGAGAGTATGTAGAAGAGGATGATATTGTCAGGTTTGATGATGAGTATGGGAGAAAATGATTTAAATATATAGCTATCCCAAATCACTCAACTTTTTTATTAAACTTTTTCCCTCTCCACAGCTTTCCATACGTGCATTCCCCTGAACATACGCTTCATGCTCAGAAGCAGGTATATCTGATGCCATATGAAAGAGGATACCAGATTTGAATACCAGTTACCCGAAATCAGTGCAAAGAGGAACAAAATCAAGACACCTATACCATACAGCAAACTGATTTGTGCGAGCAGGTAAGACCATAGAATCACACTCGTAAAGAAGGCTATTGGCACCACGAAAAACATCAGTATCCTCAAAGGGAATACGAACATACCGAATTTGCCATACTTAGGTGACACGAGATCTACATTATATAGAGTTGCCTCTAGCAGTCTTGCAGAGCGGCGCAGTTTCTGGCGTTTCTGTTGTCCAAGGTCCCCTGTAATGTACTCATAGAACTTTGCAGAGGGCTCGTACACGCACCTGTAGCCGTTTCGGATTATTTTGAGTGCCATACTAGCATCTGATGCTCCATAGTTTTCAGGAATTGGGGAAAAGGCCTTTTTCCTGAGCACAATCAGTGGACCATTAAAACAGTAAGTGGAATGGATATTACTCTCCCATGTACACATTTTACCGTATACAGTACGATATGCTTTTTCCGAGCTTGTGGTGAATGAATCCTGTTTCACAATGGGCTCGAGCTCACCACAGACAGCCCCTATCTTTTCATCACTCAACAATCTTCCGATTGCATGGTTAAGGGCATCCGTTTCAAAGGTGACGTCTGCATCAGTTGTAACCACGATATCTGTTTTGGCTTTTAATACACCCAGGTTGACGGAAGCATTGGTTCCGGTGCGTTGCTCTTTAACGATGACTTTACCAGACATACCGTATTTTTCAAATGCCTTTTTTGCGAGTTCCACTGTATCATCGGAAGACTGGTCATCTACCACTATGGCATGAATCTTTTCTGTTGGATAATTGATATCTTTCAGGTTTTTGATGCGGTGGTCAATGACCTCACTTTCGTTGTAGGTTGGGATGACGACTGCTATTTCGGGACATTTGTTCAAATCATTAATAGCAAAACTAGTTGTGGACATGATTCCGAATAGATAGATACAATAAACTGTTAATGGTATTACAGTTGCAACCAAGGCGATAAATAATATCAATAAATTCATAATTATCCTTTAAGTTCAAAGCTATTGCGACGGATTTTAAATCGTTCGAATCATTTCTATATTGAGTGACAAAGTTTTGTCATTATTAGAACATATTTTTTTACTAATATATTAGGTTATAGTGATATGCATTCTTCGTAAATAGCTTATTTCTGCTGATAGCAATTATATTCCGCCAGTGAAGTGTGATGTTTTGTTCATCAGCTTGCATTCAAATCACCTTTAAAAGTTAAAATGATTTTTAATCACATGCTGATACGCTATAGTCCATCAGTTATAAATATGTTTATACAAGTTTAGAACCGAGGTAAAAAGTGAAAGTTATTATTCCTGCTGCTGGTACTGGAACACGCCTTTTTCCACATACTCACACTAAGCCAAAACCAATGGTATATATTGCTGGCAAGCCAATTATTGGACATATACTTGACAGAATGATAGAACTTGAACCCGAAGAAATTATACTTGTTGTAGGGTATCATAAAGAACAATTGATTTCATATGTTGAAGAGAAGTATGAAAGAAAATTTAATATCCGGTACGTAGAACAGGAAGAGAGACTTGGTCTGGGACATTCAATTTACACTACAAAGGATTATGTTATTGGTACAGATATAATGATAGCTCTTGGAGATATGATATTCAAATCAGGATATCTGGACTTCTACATCAAGCACAATGGTAATAACAAGTGTGCAGGTTCCATTGGTGTACGGGAAGTCGATGAGCCTAGAAAATATGGAATTGTAGAACTAGAAAAGAGTTCATCTTGCATAAAGAAACTCGAAGAAAAACCTGAATTACCAGCATCAAATTTAGGAATAGCAGGAGTTTACTTTATAAATGATACAAATATGCTTTTCGAAATCCTTGAGAGAATGATGAAGTATAATCTCAAATCACGTGGCGAATATCAACTAACTGACGCACTTCAAGAAATGATTAACCAAGGTTCAAAGTTGAAGATTTTTGAAGTATCAAGCTGGTATGACTGTGGCCATGCTAAATCCCTCCTCGAAACAAATCAAGTCTTACTGGATGAAAAAGAGAATATAGATACTTATGATAGCGTAGATTCAGTCATAATACACCCCATTGCTATCGGGAGAAATGTTAAACTAATCAATTCGGTCATTGGACCTCATGCATCAATCGCAGAGGGAACCATTGTGGAAAACTCTATAATATCAAATAGCGTAATAGGTGCTCGATCATGCATTTCAAACGTAAACCTACAGCATTCCATAGTAGGAGATGATGCAAATGTCGTGGGTAAGCACAATTCATTAAATATAGGTGATTCATCTTCAATTGAGTTTTAATTGTGATAACATGAAATCAATAGTAACTGGAGGAGCAGGATTTCTAGGATCACATCTGTGTGATCTTTTGCTTGAAAAAGGACATGAAGTTATTTGCATAGATAATCTTGTTACTGGTAGCACGAGAAATATTTCCCATATAAACTCTAAAATGTTTACTTATTTAAAGCATGATATAACTAAGCCAATATATTTTGGAGATAAAATTGACTATATATTCCATCTAGCAAGTCCAGCTTCTCCCATTGACTATCTTGAGTTACCAATCCAGACTCTCAAAGTAGGAGCTTTGGGCACATACAACATGCTGGGGCTTGCAAAGGAGAAAAAAGCAAAGTTGCTGATTGCCTCCACCTCTGAAGTGTATGGCGATCCATTAGTCAATCCACAACCCGAGACTTATTGGGGGAATGTCAACCCTGTTGGACCCAGAGGCGTATATGATGAAGCTAAACGCTATGCTGAAGCCATAACTATGGCATACCACAGATATCATGGTATCGATACAAGAATTGTACGTATATTTAATACATACGGACCACGAATGCGTGCAAACGATGGAAGAGTCGTACCTAATTTTATAAATCAGGCACTTAAAGATGAAGATCTTACGGTATATGGCGATGGAAGTCAAACACGCTCGTTCTGCTATGTTTCAGATCTTATAGATGGCATATACAAACTGATGATGACAGATTTTACAGAACCTATTAATCTGGGAAATCCGGTGGAAATGTCCGTGCTAGAATTCGCAGAAAAGGTTCTTGAAATAACAGGTAGTGATTCAAAGATTACATTTAAGGGCCTCCCAGTTGATGATCCAAAGGTAAGAAGGCCTGATATCAGCAGAGCAAAGGAAGTTCTGGGATGGGAGCCAAGAGTTAAACTTGGGGAGGGGCTTAGTAGAACTATTGACTATTTTTCTTTGAATTGTGATCCAAATGACTAAAGTAAGTATAATAATCCCAGTATACAATGGAGAAAAATATCTTTCTGAAACTCTTGATTCTATAATAGGACAGATATTTACAGACTGGGAGATCGTTGCAGTCAACGATGGATCAACAGATAATAGTCACACTATTTTGCAGGAATATAAATCAAAGCTTGGTTCAAAAATGAAAATCATCGACCAAGAAAATAGCGGAGTTTCTGTAGCAAGGAATGTTGCAATTGACAATTCAGAAGGCAGGTATTTTGCTTTTATTGATTCTGACGATGTATGGTTACCTGAAAAACTTGAAAAGCAGATAGCTATTCTTGATGATAATCCAGATGTTGCACTTGTTTATTCTGACTTATTGGATCTTGTTAGAGAAAACACAAACACAAGAAAGCAAATTCTGAATAAAAAATTGCACAGAGGCCATATATTTGAGCCTTTATTCTATTTCAATTTCATACCACTCTCATCTGTAGTGGTTAAAAAAGAAATCATAGAAAAATATGGCAATTTCGATGCTCATTACAAAATAATTCAGGACTATGACCTCCTTCTGCGTATTGCTGAAGACAATGTAATCGATTATGTCGATGAAAGCCTCTTACTCTATAGGATACATGAAAACAATATATCCGGCAATGTGGAAAGGAAGGAGAGAGAGAATTTAGAATTAATTCAAAAATGGCTTCAAAGAAAACCTTATCTTGCTAATTCATTCAGTTTTAATATGAAATTAGTCCAGGTGGATTATAACATAATTAGGTATTATCTCTGGAAAAAAGAATATACAGCAGCCTCCAGGAAGATAATCCTGATGCTCTCTGACCTATTAGGAATCAGGAAAAAATCCTTAACACTATAATATAAATAATTATGTGTTAGAAATGAACTTTTTGCTGGTTTTTTGCTAAATCCGTGGTCTTATTTGCAAATTCAATGAGATATTTCTTGCAGAATCTTAAAGAATGAAAAATGATTGCCAGCATTTGAAATGAAAAACTAATACCTAAAACATCTTATAGGAATTCATTTAAATGTTTATCAGAATTGTATTTTTCAAAATAAGAGTTTATATAGGCACAAACACCATCCCTGTCAAACCCTTTATCAAAAACACCATCTGTTAACTGATTTTTGATATCAACTAAGTCATCTATAACCAGATTTTCTTTCCATATATCAAAATCGAACTTCCTAGTAATATCATATATTTGCTCAGATTCCGCAAAAGAAAAAGTCTTTACACCATGTATCATTCCCTCAAAAGCTATTGAGTTATCATCATATAAGATTAAGTCAACACTCCTGAAAATATGATTCCAGTCAGTCGCACCTGATGCAATAAAATTTGCAGGCAAGCAGTATTTGAAGTTTTTTAAAATTTCTTCTTCAACATAAAGAGGATGGAATTTTAATAGCACAGTGATATCACTATCACCGAAAACATCCACCAGTGACTCAATAATTTTTTTGTACTTGCCGGTATCAAAAGAAAACGCATATGCAATTTTTTTCTGTATTGTTTTATCAGGATTCTCAATCTCAATAAGAGTACTATTTGCAAAGTGCTTGTCAAATCGTAATGCTCCACCCACAGCTATTTCAGAAGGATAATTTGCCTGCCACAACAATAAATCATTGATGATAGTGCCCACAGTAGTTATTTTATCAGGAAAGATGGGTAAGTGGCTTTCTGCTTTGCTAGGGAAATAATTTAATAATTTATAAGAAACTCCCGTATGCTGATAGCCAGTAATCTTAGCCTTATGATTTAACATTTTTTTTGTAAAAGGATACATTTTTTCCCACATATGATTTTCGTATGGGAACAAAATATAATCAGGATCAAGATTGAAGACCCTTGTAGCAATCTCTCTTTCAGCAAAAGTGCCAAGTCCCCTGAGTTTGAAATAATCCTCGTCCAAAAACAGCTGGATAATTTCAGTACAATCAAGACCATAAAAAATGAATTTTTCATCCAGATTAATATGGCTTTTTAGGAAAGAAATGAAGACTTTTATGATAGTAAAAAAATTCAAAAAATACTGAACCAATACTGAATCAAAGCCATTTGAGTTCAATTTTATAAATTTCAAATAATCTCTGCCTCTGAAAACCTTGTAGATAATCAGCAATTTTCCCTTTGTTTTCAGATCATCAATCATCTTCTCAAAATACTGGTCTTTCAATTCCCCATTTTCATCAATACTTCTGTAATCGAAATATGTCCTTACAACATAATCATATTCGTTTCTGGAAATAGGTTGCAGCCTGCTGAGAAAACTGCCGATTACATAAAGATAAAATGAGAAAGCCACTCTTGGCAAAAAAAGTAGTTTCAGTTTAAAGAAGTATTTATTACCTTTTCCTGATATCCTATGAACGTATTTTTTTTTGAGAGGGCCATATAATATCTGGTCGTCTTCACTTATTTGAATGCAGGTTTCCTGATTATTATCAAGCAACTCGCATATTTGTACATATTTTTGAAGGTATTCATAGAATTTTGTTTGGCCTTCCAGACGGTTTATAGTTGCTGAAGAAAGATATTTCAACGAAAAATTCCTGAACAGAATATCAGCAAGTTTATCATTGTAATCAATGAGATAATCATCAAGAGGAGGTTTTTTATATTCTATGTCTGCACTATTTATCCAGTTCATAATACTTATTCTTCCTGATACCTACTGGAATATATTCGATATTCCTGAGATTACCCTCAGGAACTGTTAAATTTTTCTCATTTGTATAATAATCAGATAAGCGATCAGATAAAATTTTTGAGTTCTGTATGTGACTACACTTGTCATCATAATCAAAAAAAATCTTATCAGAGGATATATTAAACCATTCAGACAAGGTTTTTCTTGTAAAGTTCCATCCTTTTGAAGCTTCCTGATACCAATCACGATCCCGTGCAGCGCTAGTGGTTACAAGCATAACACCTTCATTTTTCAGCACCCTATTAAACTCATTTATGCTATCCGGCATATCACCATAAACGTTATGTTCAAAGGCCGATATTGAAATAAGAGCATCGACTGTTTCATCATCCAGAGGAATATTATTAAAAGTTCCCCTTAAAAACTGAATTTTTCCAAATCCAGAATGACTTTGTGCCTTTTCCCGCCTGTAGGTGGCATATGAAATGACCTGCATCTTTATTTTATTCATGTAACGCACTATCTTTACAGGGTTTAGTAGTGCACCAGGAACAGAGTTCATAAAACGCATGGCATTGCTGGTGGATTTGCCATATGTCATATAATCCATATACTCGCTTTTATAGGATCCCAAATCATTATCAATAACCTCTATATCAAAAATTCCTTCTGCTTTGGGAGGAAAATCCCTTCTGGTAAAGTCCAGACTGATGACATTGTAACCATGTGATGCCAATAAAAACTGTGTAATTCCATAACCTGCACCGGCGTCCAGAATTGTTGCTCCCGGTAATATATTATTTTTTTCTAGTTGCTTAACAATCCAGATTATGTCTAAATCATAATGCCATCCATTTATCCAGTTGAATAAGGCCAGCAAATGATCAATTTCTCTCAATAGCTCTTTTTCATCCAATAAATGCACATCGAGTAATTCAATCATGTCATCCATCAGCATATACTCCCATCAAAATGCTTAAATGTATCTATGAAACGATCCAGTTTTTTCAACTCAGTGCAATTATATCCAAAAAATATAATCCCGGTGTCCTCAGCTACCTGAAAATCACTGAGAGAATCACCAATTAGGCAACTTTCATCCTTCTTATAATTGTAAATACCCATTATATTGTTAATAATCTCATTTTTAGGCTTAGGGGATCCATTTATAGTCACAAAATATTTGCTGATACCCAGAGTATCACATATATATAAAAGATCCTGTTCATCTGCACCTGATGCTATGTGCATGTCATATATTTCATGATTTATACGGACAAAATCTATTGAATCCATTATTAAATATTTTTTATTTGCAAGCTCTTCTTTTGTTAAATCAGAGTACATATCTGCATAGTTTAAGATTTCTTTTTCAGATATTTCTTTTTTTAATAGATTCTCATGAAAATATCTTATTTTCTTATACCTTGAAACACCACCATTCAGTAAATGGTAGTTAATGAACTCATCGACAAGACTGTCTGGATAATCTGAAAACAGTTTTCTGAATGCATTTGTCTTAACCGGAACTGAATCTAATATGACGCCATCAAAATCGAAAATGATATTTTTAATTTTCATCCAAAACCTCAGCAAAAACAGTACATGGTAAACCATCACAATTTGCAATTCGTAATGGACACACAATGACTCTACTAATCCTAAAGGAACCATCAATTTGAGTCAGATCCATATCTTCCAGCAAAAGAATCGGATCATGTGGATCAAGGAAACGCTTATGAGCTTCACGTCCAATTTTTCTGGCAGCAAAACTGGAAACTGAAATTGAATCAAAACCAAATACACGGATATTCGGGAAATAATTTTTCAGATAATCTGCAATCTCGGGAGAGAAACCATAGTTCTCTTCCCAGAACTTTCTTTTTTTCCTTATATGGCATGCACCAGTTTTTATTAGAAGTATGGTATATTTTTCTTTATCACTTACACAGTTTAATATTTCTAGAATCTCATCTTTAATAATCAAATCTTTGGGTTCTATTTCAAAGAAAAGTACACCGGTGAAAGTCCAGAAACTTGGATCAAAATCAGCAATTGTTTGACCATTTTCATAAAAATGGAATGGCATATCTAAGTGAGTACCTATATGTGCAGTTGTGTATATATGACTACTATTCGCTACATCCCCATTATTTATAGATGAGATCTTTTCTATAGCAAACCTAGATCTGTTGCCATAAGTTGGTGTTTCTTCATCCAATATATAAGATAAAAAAATCATATTTCCTCATCTTCTTGCTCATAAATCGTCTTAATTGTTTCCAATATACCCTGTCCGATATCAATATAAGGATTTGGGATCAGTTTTTTACTCGTCCTTGGAGTGAACGAATAAGGTGTTGTCTTATAGTGATGATGGTATCCATTTTTGTTCAATTTAATTTCAAGCTTATTTCCCAGGATATCATTTATCATTTCAAAGAGTTCTTTTCTTTTCATCCGTTCCATACCAGTGAGTATTATGTGTTCATTTACAAATTCCTCAGATTCAATGATTTCAACCGAAAGCTTAGCTACATCACTTGCATGGATATACTCCCGTATTTCCTCTCCATCGCCCTCATGTTCTATTTTATGAGAATGTACTGCATTATTTATTAAATTATATATATAGTTATTCTCGGAGTATCTTTCACTATAAACGGAACCATATCTTATAATAGAGTAATTAAGTCCATATCTTGCGTGATATTCCTCTATTAATTTTTCAGATGTTAACTTACTGATTCCATAAAATGAACCTTTATCACTCATCGAATATGCGCTACTTGCGTATATGAATCTCTCAGCATCTGCTTTCATGCAGGCATCCAGAACATTAAGATTTCCCATCACATTTAACTCAATAGTTTTGCAGGGATTTTCTGCAGCTTTATCTAAATTGGCCATGCCTGCAAAATTATATACAATATCCGCATCATGAACCAATTCCTCAACTCTTGCCTTATCCCTGATATCACACTGTTCAAATATATCATTGTTAACGTACTGAGACTGCCTCAAATCTGCCACAAGTACACTATACTTTTTTGCAAGCAGTTCTTCAACAAGATAATTTCCTAAGAAACCACACCCACCAAAAACCAATACCTTCTTACTCATTTGCAAACACTTCATTTTTTAATGGATGGTTATTTTTGAATCGTATTACTTCTTCTACTGCCTGTGTTTCCATTTCTTTCCTGCTGTCAATGGTACTCGCACCCATGTGACAGGTCAGAACACAATTCTCCAAGCAGATAAATTCACCATCATATGGCTCGTCCTCAAAAACATCGATTCCTGCTCCGGCAATCATATTACTTTTCAATGCATTGTAGAGATCTCTTTCATTTATGACTCCACCTCTTGCAGTGTTAATCAATATCGCATTTGATTTCATTTTGCTGATCTCATAAAATGTTATGAAATTATATGTATCCTTTTTAAGAGGCAGGTTCACAGAAATAATATCACTTTTTTCTAAAACTTCGGACTTTGATACGAACTCTACATTGTACAAACGTCCAAAAGACAAATCCGGATTAATATCATTAACTAAAAATTGTACGTTGAAAGAAGATAACAAATGAATCAGGCTCTTACCTATCCGCCCCATACCGAAAATCCCAACGGTCCTGCCATAAAGCAGTGTACCCATGTGTCTGGACCATATTCCTTTTCGGAGATTATTGTTTGTCAGTGTTATTTTTCTAGATAGATCAAGTATCATACCCACACACAGCTCTGCCACAGCCATACTGGGTGCGTCAGGAGTATAAGCTACCCTTACACCATATTTAGCACAAAGTTCAAAATCAATCCCATCTAGGCCAACTCCTACACGTGATATCAATTTCAAATTTGGTGCATTTATTAGAACATCTTCTGTAATTTTTTCCGTGCCCGCAATCAACACGTCAGAATCACCAATATCAGATGCCAATTCCTGTGTGGATATTTTTCTTTCATATGAATTTAATGTAACATCAATATTATTCTCTTTCAAGAGTTCCATGGGTTCTGAAGATGTTGAAGAAAAAGGATGTGTGGATACATATGCTTTCATTTTCCAAATCCCTCTTTTATCATTTTCATCCCGTCCCTAGCACTATCACCCAGGAAGAAAAAGTCCAAACTGTATGCCAAAAATGTGCATCCCTGTTTAATTCTTTCAATCAGGTTATATGGATCGGATTCAATAACATGAAAGCCCAAAGGAACGTTGTGCATTTTACAGCTCTCTAGCACAGTATTGATAGCATTCTCGACATCATCCCTGTAAAAATCTCCGGGATATCCCATTGAACCGGACAGATCATACGGACCTATTATTACCCCATCAATCCCATCTGTAGTGATTATTTCTTCAATATTTTCTACAGCTTCAATATGCTCAATCTGGGCAATAATTACTAGCTCTTCGTTAACCCATTTTTTGTATTCTTCAAAACCAGTCCCATAGTTCTGTGCCCTGTATAAGCCTACACCCCTTTTGCCCGTTGGAGGATATTTTGAATATTCTATTGCTTTGAGCGCATCAGCTTTAGATTTAATCATGGGAACTATAACCCCGTCTGCGCCGATATCCAGGACTTTCTTGATTATAACCTCTTCATTCTTTTCAACCCTTACCAATGCTTTGATGCCTTTCGCCTGAATAGCACCTATTAAAATCTGGGAAGCAGTAAGATCGATAGATGTATGTTCCATATCTACTACCAACCATTCAAATCCCGCATCTGCCATGATCTCTGCTACATTTGGATGACCTATTGTTATCCACGAGCCTATTGTCAGTTCATTCTTAATTAACTTGGTTTTAAGATTCATAGCAAACATCTTCTTTTTTTATATAATAATTCTGCCAATTCAAAGTCTTCCATTTCATCTATATCTATAGATTCTAATTTATTCATTTCGAACATTTGAGGATTTAAGCCTATTCTGTTATTGCCTGCCTTCTTGAACGATTCCTTTGAAAAGATATAGAAATTTGAGTTCTCCTCAAAAAGAGGATTAAGATCTTGTGTCCTTATAAGTTCATCTGGATTGTGATTTACCGGACATACCTGCTTATCATACAAGCGAGTTTGGAGTCGAGTTACAGAGAACAACGAATCGTATTTATAGAGATTTTGCATGTAGCATAGTATGCCTTCATCAATTGTCTGATATGTAAGCAATGGATTTGTTGAATGAGTCTGTAAAAAATATGAATTATCAAACAGTCCAATATCAAAGTTAATGATATCATTCATAGAGACAAAATCTCCACATAACTGTTCCGGCCTGTCCAGAATAATAACTCTGTTATTGTAACAATTTAATACATCGTATTTTATTCTCTCACTATCAGTATCAATAATTATTATATCTATATACTTGCTTTTTAAAAGTTCATCCACAATAGCATGATATAAAGGGCAGCCTGCAAAATCACGCATATTCTTATCCGGTACCCTTTCCGAATGTCCTTTCATTGGAAGCAACGCATGAACCTTAAATTCTTGAACCGGACCTGTGTTCTGTCTTGAAATCATAAGTGAGAAACATTATTGTATTTTGAATTTAAATAGATATTTGTTAAAGCCATTTTGGCCACAGATGACCCATTCCCAAATCACCTAGGATTTGCTGAAATTCCTTGCACATCCCTCTGTCAAATTTCAGCACTAATATTGCATAAAACAAACATCCCAAAAAGACATCTGACAATACTATCCAGACATTTGAAAATGGAATCAAGAAACGAATTCCAACCACAATAATTCCCATGATAACTGATGCTTGGACTATATTCCACAAACCATGTATATCAAGGTTTATTCCCATCATTTTAGAAAGTATGTTTTTTGCAAGCAAAGCATTTATTGTCATTGTCAGGAATGTTGCGATTGCCGCACCAAGAATACCAATAGCAGGAATTAATAGAATGTTCAATGCAATATTTGACACTACGCCCACTGCAGTAACTTTGAATGAGTCATATGGATGGTCGAGAGCATTTAGGTACATTGTAAAAAAGTACTGGAATACATTAGTAATCTGTACACACAATAAAATAACAAGTACAAAGTAATCCTTAGCAAATTCTGCCCCGTAAAAATAATACAATAACTTATCTCCCAGCAACATTCCACCTACCAAAACAGGAACTGCAAGTATAAGAGAATAATGCAATGCTCTTGAGAGAGAGTTTTCAATCAAATCAAATTTATTTTCTTTACTCCACTTACTCACCCTTGGGAAAAGAGTGGTTCTTATAGCATAGGTCGTGAATGTTGCGATTGTAGTAAATTGTAAAATAACCCTGTAAACACCAACATCAGAACTATCCATAAAATATCCGATAACAACAGTGTCAGTCTGAGAGAAAACAAGAGTGCCTCCAGAAGTAAGGAACATCCAAACAGAAAAAATGAATAAACTTTTTATATGAGATAGCTTGAAGTGCGCAAATTTTAGCTCAAAAAAGCGATATCCTGCTATTCCTATTACAATTAGTCCGGCTACCATCCCTCCAGCAAGACCTGCAGCATCATAGCCAAAATAGACAGCAATAACCTGAATAATGGTACGGAATATGTTTCCAATAGCAGTGCTGGTAGTATATATTCCCATTTTACCTTTGCCCATATTGCCGCGTGATATGGCATTGCTAAATAATGAGACAAACAATGCTAATAACAACCAGGAGAACATACCTGAAGCTTGAAGATCTACAAAATACCCCCTGAATAACCATAAAATAATTATTGTTATTATTGTGAATGCTGCCTTCAGTACAAAATATGCACTAAAATATTCATTGGATTCCTGTCCCTCACTTATACGTTTAACCACGGAGCTTCCAAGCCCGCTATCCACAAATAAACCTGCAATCCCGTAATAGGCCATAAAAAGAAAATATGCACCAAGGATCGAAGCACCAACGGTATGCGCAAAATACATAGTGCTCAAAAAACCGATTCCAGTAAATGCTATTTGCCAGAAAAAAGATAGCATGCTCTGACGCTGAACCGGCTTTATATTGAGAATACAAGAGATAATCTTTTTGTGGGCAAGCATATGTATGACTCTGATATTGAATTACAGGTATGCAAATTTGTTTATTTCTTCAGAAGCAACAAAAACAGATTACAGGTTTCTATTACCTTCATATTCTTTGATATAGTCCGAAAATATCTGCCAGAAAGGTTTTTTGGGTGTGCCGGGCTTTTTTATATAATCACGCTCATACTTTGAATAAGCATCATTGTTTACTATAAATTCTTTGCTCCATTCCACCGATGAGAGATCATCTAAATTTATTGGCTTTTTTCCAAAAAGAGAAGCCATGTGTTCTATTTTAAAACCCATCCACCCTTTATTCAACTGGTTTGTTGTTACAAATATCATTGGCTTTCGGAATAAAACTGCAAAATTAATTGCTGTACTGCTATGAATGATTACAACCTTTGATTTTCGAACTAACTCAATTGTCTTCCCCCTTACAATAGTCCTGTTCATGAACAAATTATTGTGTTCTTCATATCTTGATCTAGGATGGGCTGCGATTACAGAAGATATTCCAGCCTCATTTTCTAGCTTAGAGAAGAAATTAGAAAGTAAGGGATAATATTTATCAGGAGTCACTGGAAAAGAGGAGGAAGCACGAATAAAATCAGGATGGAAAGGCAAATATTGATCCAGAAAAACAGCAGGATGTTCACTTGTTACCTCCAGATTTTTTAGTTCATCCAGGTATAAGTCATAATCCAGGGCATGAAGCCAGAGTATTTCTGTATTTTTACTTATAGGATAGCTACTAAATGATAGCGATGATTCTCCACCTGCAAGAATGAGACTCGCTGGCCTGACTCCTAACCATTTGAATGGTATTTTCGGGAAAACAAAATTGAGCTTTTGCCTTATAGAAGAGGTTTTAACCCTGTGAAAAAAGCTTGGTTTCTGACTTGCTACAGGAATCGGATTGTTCATTGTTACGCAATATGGAATTTCTTTTTTGGACAGGACTTTATAAACAGGTAAAGATTTTAAATGGTAGGCAACCAAATTGATAATAAAATACTCTTGGTTCAAACTAAGAAATGCACGTTTGAACTCATCCAGACTATTAAAAGAAGTACATATGTCCAACTGAACAGGCTCATTCAGTTTAATATTGCAATATTCCGAACAAACAAAAGGAGTCAGATTCCACACCTTAACATCAAATCCGTTATCCTGAAGTGTTTTAATTCCAAACCTATTGTAGTCTCTCTGGTTTAAAGGAGTTTCCAATAGAATGATAATATTTTTAATGTTGCTCACAGATACCAAACCCATATTTTGAACAAAATAATTTAAATGCATTCTGGAAATAATCAAATACTTCTGGACAAGCAGACACGCATACAAATAGAAGATCAAGCTGTTTTTCAGCAGAATTGAATGAATCTACCATATTTTCTATATCATAACTATTCCGATGTATTTCGAAGAGAGGAAATTCGCGTTTCAAGATCTAAAACCTCGTATATTCAGAATTGTCACCTGAATTTTACTTGCTTTCTGTGATTTTATCTACTATTTTTGCAGGGACTCCAAAGGCAGTTACATTATCAGGTATGTTCTTGTTGACGAAACTAAAAGCTCCTACAATAGAGTTTTCACCGATTGTAACTCCCGGCATTATTACAGAATGACTTCCAATCCTGCAATTTTGTTTTAAGGTAACAGATCCTTCCTTGCCATCGATAGTAGAGACGGAATATATAGAACAATGAGATCCAATTTGGACTTCATCTTCGATGATGACACCTTTTTTTGCATTGATATACGTAAATGCCCCGATATCAGTCTTGTAGCCTAATTTAAGGTTATCTTTGTTCTGAACAAGCCAATTGTATTTTGTCAATTCACCATCTTTAATATCGGGCATTTTCCATGTGTTAAAACGTTCATTCATGACAAATCAACCTCCCTTATAAGGAGGAATGATTCTGCGTAAGAAACACCAACCTCAGAACCTCTTTTTTTTGCGTTTGCCTTTATAATTTCAATGGAGCGGGGATGAGGCTCTGATTTCAGTTCGCTGGAATATGCAAGCATAGCATCACATTTTTTGGAAATTGTACTTGAGATATTAACATAATAATCAGGAACAAAGGGTGTAATTGATTGTCCCCATTCTGTTTCTGAAAGTACTTCATATGAGAGTATTTTTTTAGCCCTGCAGCCAATGGGTCTTAAAGCAACTAAAGCACATTCAAAAACGATACGATGATCTCTGTTCAGATCTCCTTTGTGAGGGATATATACTATATCAGGAGAAACTTTATTGATGACTTCATAAAGCTTATTGTTTATATCTTTTTGAAGCAGATTATCAAGCTTTACTGTAGGTAAATCCAAAAAATAGACATCCCTGATTCCAAGAATATTCCTAGATTTTTCTATTTCCTTCTTTTTGTTGTGTATGTAAGATTCAGGCCATTCCGGAACATAAGGCTGCGTGACAATGCAAAGATCGACTATATCTCCTTTATTCGTATGTTTAGCAATCGTTCCACCACATCCTAAGACTTCATCATCAGGGTGCGGAGCTATCACAAGAACCTTTTCTTTAGACATTTTCTTTAATTCCCATCTTCATTTTGAATCTCGGCATTCCATATTACCAGCTTGCTTTTTCCAAGCTCTATGAATGCACCATCATAGGGTTTAGAAAAAGCACGGATTTTTTTCATAATTAAATCTGGACTATCATTTGTAAGATTTATTTTGTTATCCTGAATCGTTCTTCGTGGAAAGATATATGATCTGGCCTCATCTTGTGGAATCCGGGGATTCTTTCCATCCGCAATGAGTGGAACATATTTTTTTATTAAATATTTTCCTGCATCAATTGTTTTATTATATATGTCATTAGCATAATCAGTGTCATCTACATCAAATTTTTTTTGGCCAATAACATCCCCAGTATCGGTTCCTTCATCAACATAAAACATTGTAAGTCCAGACTCTTTTAACCCACATAAAATCGTGTTAATAATGGGAGCTGGACCCCTCCCATATGGCAACAAAGTAGGATGGAACCCAATAAACCCACTAAGAGGTATACCTAATATTTCTTTGCTAATAAGCTGCCTCCATCCACACATGATTATCAAATCAGGATTCAGATATTTTATAAGTGTGTAATTATCGTTAATATGCTCCACTTCAAATACAGGGTAATCAAAATCATACCAGCTCTTATGCAAATCAATCGGATCATACATTTTAGTAGATGAGACCTTACTCAATGTGATAATACCAATTATTTCAATGTTCTTTATTTTCTGTAATTCCAAAAAAAGTTCATAACCCAATTTATTTGCTGATAACCACAGTATTCGCATAAAATATCCCTTACATATTGTATGAAATTTAAGAAGTTTGAGCTTTGAAATTATAACTTATAGTAATGTAGCCAAATTTACAGGAAAACTCAGAAAGAGGATAAATTAGCCTAATCAATTAGACTAAATCATCCCATGCCAAATCCATATCTGCCTGAATATCTCTTTTTAGTTTTCTACCAACCAAATATTTGAACTCATCAGGTTTTATTCCTGTACCAGGTCTCTTAAAATCAATATCCTCGCTGGATAATATATCCCCTTCTTTCATATCCCTTGTCAGAACTGCACTTCGTCTGAAAGCTTTGCTCTTTTCAATTTCATCAGTACTAACGATTCTTCTTGATGTACCTAGAGACAAAAAGACTTCTTTTCCATCTTTAACTATTGTACTCATATCTTTGGGGTCTGCAGAAATCGCATGATCCCACCCATCAAGTTCCTTGTCAATCGTAAAATGTTTTTCAATTACACAAGCACCAAGAGCAATAGCAGATATTGGGATTGAAGTACCAACCGTATGGTCACTAAAACCAATTGGTAAATCAAATATCTGTCCAAAAGAAACAATATTTTTTAGATTAATAGTTTCACATTTTGGAGGATAAATAGCAACACAATGCAACAGAACAATAGGACCACTACCATTATCTGCTAATGTTTTGATGGCATTTTCAATCTCTCCAAGAGTGGCCATCCCTGTAGATAATATGACCGGTTTTCCTTTTTTAGCAACATGCTCCAATAATGGCAGGTTATTAACGTCCATTGACGCAATTTTAAAAAGAGGAACATTAAAAGACTCGAGTAAGTCAGCTTCATTTTTAGAGAAGCATGTGGAAAGAAAAGTAATATTCTTTTCCTGACAGTAATCGTAGATTTCTTTGTGCTGTTCTTCTGTAAATTGATACTTTTCCACCATTTCTTCAAGAGTACCAAAATGCTTCTTTTTGTCTGAATATTCAGTATTTCTGGAATACTCCGATTTTGATATCAAGGTACTCTTCGACCAGGATTGAAATTTGACTGCATCGACACCACATTCTATTGCAGCATCTATCATTGTTTTGCATAATTCCATATCACCATTATGGTTGGAACCAATTTCAGCTATAAAATAAGGTAATTTTCCTTTCCCAATCACTTTACCATTAATATTTATCTCATCCATAAATACTCTAACTCCTCATTTGCTACACAAGACCACCAGATGTGCTTTGTAGGCAGTTTATTTAATATATCAACATAATATTTAAAGTCCTCTTCAGAGCATTTGATGAAATCTTCAAACAAATTGACTTTAGCCTTATGAATCTCCAGTTTTTTTCTTGCGGATGAATCCATTTCACTTACATACGTGAGCAAAAAGTCATAATGATTTGTAACTAGTTCCGTTGATTTCAAAATAATTTCTTCCGTAAAAGGAGGTACTATCCTAGCAGTATTCTGTGAATGCTGCCGATACTTCATATTGACATCTTCATCGAAATACAAATCTGCTCCGTTTAACATTGCTTTGGTTACTATAAACCAATCAAGTAGAACAACGTTTTTGGGAAAAGGCAGGCAATTTGCCAGAATTACTGATCGGTATGCCGTATTCGTCAGACCGAATACATTATTTTTGAATAGAAGAGCATCAAGCCTCAAACTTCCAGGAAACTTAAAAGTTATAGGAAGAACACAACCAGATTCATCAATAACCTGCATAGAACAGCCATAAACATCGTGGTTTTCTAAAAATTCCTGTGAGGTTTTTATTCTGTCGGGACAAAGAACATCATCACTATCAACAAAGATGATTTTTGAATATTTATTAATCAATCCTTCAACTGCCCTTTCCCTGAATTGGACAGGTGTTTCATCACTTTTCCTGATAATCCATTCAGCCTGAATACAGCCACCCATGGCCTGCTGCGCTTTTTCCGGTGACAAACGATCACAGCCAATCAGGATATCAAAATTATCCGTACTCTGGGATTTAACAGACAGATACCAATCTCTTAAATATTTCATTCCTTCCGGGTAAACGGTTGTAAACAACACCGTATCATTGATATTCATTGGAATCACCTGTTTTTGTTTTTCATGAATATCTCAGCTATGTTCCAATCTTCTTTAGTATCTATATCTATTCCATTTATCATAGAAATTTCCCAGCCGGTCTTTTCATTTATGTGGAATGTTTTGTTTTTAAAGAGTGATGCTGTTTTAGACCACCAGATTGCACCTGTAGGAGCAAATAATTCCGGCAAATCCTGACTTCTTTCTTTCAAAGCTTCTTCAAATATCGAGGCTAGTTTGAACTTACTATCCAACTTCATTGCCCACCATGGATTTTGCCATCCATACTGCATAATAGAAATCTGTGAATCAGAATCACTGGACACAAATTGATTGAAGCTTGAAATAATATCCATTTCGTCCCTTAAAGGACAATTAGCCATCAATTGAGCCACATTATCATATTCTCCATCTTCTTTTTGCAATATTTCAACTGCATCTAATGTTGCAAGAGACACTGGACAATAATCATCAGCAAGAGTTTTACTTCTTAAAAAAGGCACTTCTGCACCGAATTCCCTTGATATAGCAGCAATGTTTTCGCAATCTGTGCTCACAATAATACGATCAAATAGCTGACTTTTTATCGCTGCTTCAATTGTATATGCTATCAGTGGCTTCCCGCACATTTCACGAATATTCTTATTTTCTACCCTTTTACTTCCACAGCGAGCAGGAATTACCGCAATATTTCTGAATATTTCTTTGTTTACCATACCATTCTTCCCCTGAATAATCAATTATTAATCCGTTAGATTGGACTTTTTATTTCAAGCATGTTCCTGCATCTAATTGTCTTCATAAGTGCAGGCTTATAAAAATAACTTCATAGCCGTTAGTTTTTAGTAATTTTCCTATTAGAAGCTTAATGTATATAGACAAATAATCCTCTGGTCTTCATATGAATAATGAGCAGGCGGAAAATCAACAGCATTATTCTATTTTTGGAAGCGAATTTAACTTTACCTCAATATTTAAGCATAGAAAGGAAAGCATCATATGTAATTTTTTCCTTAAACAAAAACAAGACATTTCTGTATTCACCTGTATGTTTCTTTTTAGAAGTATTGTTTTAGAAAATACAAATTTAGATGAAAAATTAAATACATAACTGTACAATCCTAGCAAGTAGCTAAAATTACATTTCTTACCTATATAAGGATATTTACTAAAAATAAGGAAAAAAATTGTATCTGACTTCCAATTAGGAGTACTGATAAATAAAGTAAATATTGTTAATCATACCACTATTGTTAAGGATAAATAATAGTGAGTACTTTTAGATAATGCTTCAGAACATTCCTTTACCATTGAGGTGATGAATGATGACACAGAGAGAAGACGAATTAATACCCATCACAAAACCAACACTACCAGATTTTGAAGAAATATCTGCTGAACTTAAAGATATTTTATCAAGTCGAATGCTGACAAACCACCAGCATGTACAGGAATTCGAAAAAAGAGTTGCTGAGTATATTGGTGTTGAATATGCAGTAGCAGTATCAAGCTGTACATCAGGTTTAATGCTTCTAATAAAATTATTGGGGCTAAAAGGAGAAGTCATTCTTCCAAGTTTCACATTTCATGCTACGGCCCACGCACTGCAATGGAATGGGTTAAAATTAAAGTTTGTAGACATTGATCCTGATACTTATGTACTTGATACTGAAAAAGTATTGGAGAATATTACAACTGAAACATCTGCAATTTGTGGTGTGCATTTATTTGGCAACCCGTGTTATGTCGATACCCTTCAGGAAATAGCAGAGGATAAAAACATAAAACTGTATTTTGACTCAGCCCATGCATTTGGCTCAAAATATAAAGATAAAAATGTTGGCTGTTTTGGTGATGCCGAAGTGTTTAGCCTTAGTCCTACAAAATTGTTAGTTACGGGTGAAGGTGGAATTGTTACTACAAATAACAAAAACCTTAGGGACAAGTTAGTAGTAGCAAGGAACTATGGAGATGATGGCAGTTATAATTGCACATTTGCAGGTTTCAATGCCAGAATGTCAGAAATAAATGCCTTGCTTGGTCAGAAAACCCTTGAGAATATAGAAGCTAACGTTCAGAAACGTAACATACTTGTTTCCATGTACAAAGAACTTTTATCCGATGTAGATGGTATTTCATATCAGGAAATAACTCCTAATGCGAGGACAACTTACAAAGATTTCTCATTATACATTGATAAAGATGTATTTGGAATGAACAGGGATGAATTGCACGATGGGCTAGCATCTGTAAATATTGCCTCCAAGAAGTATTTTTACCCACCGGTTCACAAACAGAAAGCATATGAAAATTATCTCAAATTCGACAAGAATCTTCCGGTTACCAATAGGGTATCTGAGAATGTCTTAAGTTTGCCTCTCTGGTCCGATATGCCAGATGAACATGTTAAAAGGGTATGCAGTGCAATTAGGAAAATAAAGGAGAGCAGACAATGAAAATAGTAGAGCTGGATAATGTTTTGGTAAATGAAAAAGCTACCATAAAAGAAACTATGGGTGTAATTGACAGGAATGGACTTGGTTTTGCTTTTATAGTGGATGACAATAGATATTTGATGGGAATGGCAACTGATGGAGATATAAGAAGATCTATAATAGCGGGCAGGAACATCGAATCGAACATAAAGGATATGATGAACACAAATCCAATCACTGCAAAAAACACATTATCTGATGTTCATCTTTTTAATTTGATGAATAAACATCATGTTAATATGTTGCCATTACTCGATGAAAATAACATAGTAACGGACTTTTCATTTCTAGCAAATGTTGTTAAGAAAATTAATGCTCCTGATATAGGAGTCCATTCTAAACGTGATTACAGCGGTCTGAAAAAGATACTTGTGATTGGTGGAGCCGGTTTTATTGGATCAGTGCTCGTAAGAAAATTACTCGATCGGGGATACAAAGTAAGAATACTAGATAACCTTACATATGGAGAACATGGTGTAGAAGAACTATATAATCATCCTGATTTCGAATTTGTTGAAGGAGACATTCGTGACATACAGACAGTGGTTAATGCTGTAAAAGGTGTTGATGCTGCAGTTCACCTAGCTGCAATAGTAGGAGATCCTGCATGCGCTCTTGATGCGGAAGAAACTGTGGAGATTAACTACCTTGCTTCAAAAATGATAGCTGAAGTCTGCAAACATCACCAGATTAACAGATTGATATTTATTTCAACCTGTAGTGTCTATGGAGCAAGCCCGGGCGTTCTTAATGAGGAATCCAGTCTGAATCCTGTTTCTCTCTATGCAGAAACAAAACTGCGTTCTGAACAGGGAATTCTTAGTTTGACAGATGAGAACTTCTCACCCTGTGTTCTCAGATTGGCAACAGTCTACGGCCTATCTCCAAGAATGCGATTTGATCTGGTGGTCAACACTTTGACTGCAAGGGCTATCCAGGACGGGGAATTTGCAATCTTCGGAGGTGACCAATGGCGTCCTAATGTTCATGTTCAGGATGTTGCTGAATCTATTATCACCTGTTTTGAAGCACCAATCGAAAAGATAAAGGGCGAGGTCTATAACGTCGGCTCAAACGAGCAGAACTATCAGATATACCAGATAGGAGATATTGTCAGGAAGATGATTCCAAATACTGATGTCAATACAATCTCAGAGGAAGTTGATAGAAGGGATTACCATGTATCTTTTGATAAAATATATAGCAACCTCGGCTATAAAGTTCAAAAAAGCCTAGAGGACGGTGTCACAGAGATCAAAGAATTGTTTGAAAAGGGAATTGTCATGAATTATGCCGATTGCCAATATAACAATTATAAGTTTTTAAGTAACCAGATAAATGATTCAGAATGAGGGAAAGAGGAAATGAAAGATATGATTGATAATATGTCTTTTAAATAAAATAGGAATTAATGCCCATACAGCACTAGCTTAAATGTTGCCATACTTTCATATTTATTTGTCATATACTAATATACTCATACTCATACTCATCAAAAGAATGAAGATTAGTTTATTAGAGACAAGTAAACAGAAACAAGCTTTTCAATCAAGTGCTTATGATCATATCTCTCTACTACATCCAATCTACCCAAATGACCCATTTTTCGAATAATTTCTTCATCCGAAAAAAGATACAATATCTTGCTCTTCAACTGATCTGCATCACCAGTCCCGATAATAAAACCAGTCTCTCCACCCTTTACAATCTCAGGACAGCCACCAGCATCCGACACAATTGCCGGAATACCGCATGAAAGCGCTTCTGCCACAACAGTAGGAAGTCCCTCACTATAACTTGGAAGAACCAACACATCGGCTGCATTCATCCAACAGGGAATTTCCGAATGAGGAATTTCTCCAACGAAAATACAATTTTGTAAATCCCTTGCCTTTTCATCACTTTTTTTACCTATAAACATATATTTGATAGATGGTGTTTGGCTTGCACATCGGTAAATTAGTTCAACACCCTTTAATTGTGTAATCCTGCCAACAAAAAGAATAATTTTTGCCTCGACATCCAGACCTAGAGACTTTCTTACTCCCTTTTTGTCCATAGGATGGAACAATTCAGTATCAACCCCCACACTTATTACATCAACTTTAGAGCTGGAAACATCAAGACGGGAAACTAAGATATTTTTAAGTTCTTCGCTTACTGCTATTATCCTATCAGCCCTTATTGTCACAAATTTAGTCAAATAATAGTTGATTTTATTTTGCCAGGGAATTATTCTTGCATCTGATCCATGAAATTGGACAACAAAAGGTTTTCGTTTTAATATTGCGGGAATTAAAGCTGAATGAGGAACAAAATGAGCATGTATAATATCATAATCAGATAATAATATTTTAAACATGCTTGAAAATAAGAAAGGAACATAATAAATTGGATGTTGCCTCTTTTTGACAACTTTATCGATATAAATACCCCGAGTTTCTAAGCTTTTAACCTGATCCCTTATGAAATTCCCAAAGCAATTGCCTTTGCTAGGATACATATTAGCAATCATCAAAATTCTCAAACTTTTACTCCAATTAAATTTGCTGTTGAAACTCATTCTGGAATTATTAAACAGCCCCTAATAAATGAACAATTCAATAATCCATTGATACACTAAGATGCCAATATCTTATATATTTTAATTGCTTTTTCCATATAATACTCAAATTAGTTAATAAATACAATCAAACTTAAGAGTGGAATAATGAATTATCAAGATAAAGTAAAAGCGAGGCTCCCGTATTTTTGTGGACTTTTTATCTCTTTTATACTATCATTATACATCAGAACCGGCTCTAAAGCAAGTGTTATTTCAGAAAACTTTGTCAGATTCGGAGGCAATGATCCCTGGTACCACATGAGAGTTGTGGACGTGATACTCCATAATTATCCGAATACTATGTGGTTTGAAGCATTCACCCGATTTCCTACTGGACAAAACATGGTATTCGCTCCATTATTTGACTGGGTACTTGCAAGTTTAATATTTATCCTGACACTCGGAAATCCCACACCCCACCAAGTAGAGGTTATCGGAGCATACTTCCCCGCATTACTTGGAGCACTGGTGGTCATTCCGACATACTACGTCGGAAAATGGGTATTCGACCGTAACACCGGACTGCTTGCAGCCATACTTGTTGCCATACTCCCTGGTGCTTTCCTTCACAGATCCCTTCTCGGTTTCACAGACCATCATGTTGCTGAAACTCTCATGAGCACTGTAACAGCAATGTTTCTGATAATGTCGCTGCGCACAATGCGCTCAAATCCCGTAAATTTCGATGATATTATAGAAAAAAACTTTAGCAAACTCAAGCCCTCATTTAAATATATCATTCTTGCCGGTATCTCGATGGGACTCTATATACTTGCCTGGAAAGGTGCATTGTTCTTTGCACTCATAATTGGCGTATACATCACAATACAACACATAATAGACCACCTTCGCGGGGAAAATCCAGAATACCTGGCAATAATCGGTTCCATTGTCTTTTTTATAGCACTGTTGTTTGTAGTACCTCTCCCTGGCCTAGGAGGAACAAGGACACAGTACCTGTTTGGACTTCCTGCAGGAATTCTGGGTTTCATATCTTTCAGTCTTATATCAAGGTTCATGAATAAGCATGATATCAATAGGAAATACTATGCTTTAGCACCTTTTGCTCTTTTCATTGTAGTCCTTCTCTTTTCGAGGGCATTCATCCCTGCAATGTATTCAACGATAACAAGCGTTTTCAGCTACTTCATGCGTACAGGAGGCGGCCTTACAATAGCTGAAGCCTATCCCTTCTTCGTCAACAGAGCCACAGACACATTCTCTCTTGCACCACTCTATGTTAATTTCGGTATCGAAGGTTATATCGCATTCCTCGCAATCCCAGTATTACTCTACCAGACATACAGGGAACATAAGCAGGAAGAGATCTGGCTTGTCGTTTGGACACTTATGATAGTCTGGGCATTATACCAGCAGAACAGGTTTGCATATTATTTTGCAGTAAATGTCGCACTGTTGTCTGCCTACCTGACTGTCAAGTTACTTTACTTGGCAAACTGGAAAGAATTTTCAGAAAAGTATCACAATTCTAAAGAAAAAGGATTAGATGCTGTATTTAAAAATTTGAAGGCTAAGCATTTGATTACACTTTTAATAGCCTTCATCATCCTGATTTACCCAATTGGTCCTCTTAGTACAACACTATCCCAGAATTCAGCTGTCGGTGGGCCTGCACCAATGTGGATAGAATCACTGAGTTGGCTGCGTACAAGCACACCTGATACAGGTGTTGATTACTATGAGATATACGAAAAGCCGCCTGAAGGAGAGAGCTTTGATTACCCTGAAAGCGCATATGGAATCATGTCATGGTGGGATTATGGACACTGGATCACTTACATAGGACATCGTATACCCAATGCCAATCCATTCCAGGGAGGGATAGGAGGTGGTGATGTGCCAGGTGCCGCATCATATTTCACCTCACAGTCAGAAGAAGAAGCAAATGACATAATCGACCAGCTTGGTAGCAGATACATAATCAGTAATGGAAGAATGGCTTACACGATCTTTGGAGCAATGGCCTCATGGGATGGAGACACCAGCGGATACTATTCACAAGTCAATACTGAACAAGGGATGATGAGCGTACCAAGCATGAAATACTTGAATACAACAGAGATGAAGCTTCATATGCTTGATGGTAACGGCATGAAGCATTACCGCATGGTTCATGAATCGCAGGCATACAACCCGAGCCATGAACCCTATGTGGATCTTGAAAGCTTCTATAAGAATGTCTACAACATGTGGACCGGAGAGAGTATTTCTGTAGGTAGCCCCTCTGGATTTGTCAAAATCTTCGAGTACGTAGAGGGCGCACAGGTAACAGGCACAGCACCCGAAGGTGAGACCGTCACCATCAGCAGCACGATCCGTACCAGCCAGGGACGCACGTTCATTTACTCTCAGTCGGCAACTTCCGACGGCACATACTCCTTCACTGTACCATACTCCACAGAGGGTCCGATATCCGGAGAGACACAGTTCGATACCGCACCTACCGGACCATACACCATAAGCTATGGTGACACACAGAAAGAGGTCAGTGTCAGCGAAACGGATGTGCTTGAAGGAAATGTGATAGAGGTTTAAACCCATCACATCCCTTCCGGCACACTTCTTTTTTATCAGTTAATAATGCAGTTCAATAGAATTTCTGGTCAGATGGTCAACGTAATTCTGGTAAAAACAATTGTCAAACTAATAACAACGCGGTCACCCGCCGCAGGCGGCGCGTTCCTTCGCTACTGTATAGGAGATTATTAGATTTATTTCGATAGGCACATAAAAAAGATATTCATCTCTCCGCTATCTAGAAATAGCATTATGTAGAACCTAGGCCAAAGTGAGAACATGGACAG
>JAALLR010000430.1_pt1 | contig 27062 bp, 24 predicted proteins | sample 7245931 | NCBI WGS metagenome assembly JAALLR01 (sample SAMN13049201, study PRJNA578106) | oil field metagenome | isolation source: filtered produced water from oil reservoir B9 | place: USA:offshore Texas | collected 2016 | reverse complement strand
CTCATATTTAATGAGGATTTCTTTTATTAAATCTGCCGTTCCTTTCTCTGTTATGCCTATCTCTTCACTCTTCTTCGTTATGGCTAACATTCCTATGGCTACGGCTTCTCCGTGAGTATATTTCTCATACTTAAAATATTTTTCTATGGCATGGCCTATTGTATGTCCAAAGTTAAGCAGCATTCTCTCTCCTGTATCCTTTTCATCCTTCTCCACTATCATTTTCTTTATACTGCAGCATCTGTAGATTATTTGTTCCATGTTTTCAAAAAGTTCTTCTTTTGTTTGATAATTAAAAAACTTTTGAAACAACTGCTTATCTTTTATTAAACCGTATTTTATTGCCTCTGCCATTCCATCATGTAAAAATCTCCTATCAAGGGTTTTTAATAGATCAGGGTCTATAAATACAGCTTCGGGATGGTAAAAGCTCCCTACCAGATTTTTACCTCTAGGCAAGTTAACGGCAACCTTTCCTCCAACACTGCTATCAATTTGTGCCAAAAGGGAGGTTGGAATCTGTACAAAGGGTATTCCCCTCAGAAAGGTGGAGGCGGCAAAGCCTCCCAAATCTCCAACTACTCCACCTCCAAAGGTTATTAATAAATCTCCCCTGGTCATTTCAGAGTCTAAAAGCTCATCATAAATTTTTTGTAAGGCCTCAAATGATTTGCTTTTTTCTCCCGGCTCTACTATAATTGTTTTTATAAGATAGTCTTCTTTTTGAAGACTATCTCTTAATTTTTCTCCGTACAAATTTTCGACATTTGTATCGGTTATTATGGCTATCTTTTTATTTTTATATATATTTTTTAATTTTTGCCCGATATTTTTTATTAATCCTCTTTGTATAAATATCGGGTATTTTTTTTGTTGAAGCTCAACTGTGACAATATCCATATTTATTTTAGCTCCTCCCTCTTCAGTCTCACCTTTTCAAATGTAGACTTTAAAAAACTACTATCACTATTAATTATAGCCCTTTTAATATTTGCTATGTTATCCTCGAATACCTTTATCTGATTTATAATGTTATTGCTATTGTCTATAAGAAGCTCAGTCCATAGCTCAGAGTTTATCATTGCTACTCTGGTGGCGTCTTTAAAGCTACCTCCTATAAAAGATCCCACATCCTCTTCTATGTCACTGCTCACTAAAGATACTGCCAGTATATGGGGAAGCTGACTTGTAAAGGCGATGACTTCATCGTGCTTCTCTGGACTTATTTTAACTATTTTTTTACAACCTATCTTTTTTATAATATCCTCTATTAACTCAATATTTTTTGCTTTATTTCTTCTAGTGGGAGTAATTATATAATTTGCACCGCTAAATATATCCTTAGATGCAAAGGCCAGTCCGCCACATTCTCTGCCTGCCATTGGATGGCCTCCTATGAATTCTATGTCTTCCCTAATAAAGGTATTTATTTCTTTAACTATCTTGTCTTTAATACCTGCTGTATCTGTTATAATGGCTTTTGATTTGAAAAGGTTCATATTGTCCTTCATGAATTTTATAGTTAAATCCGGATATAAGCATATTATCACTATATCAGATTTTCTTAAAGGAATCTCGGGGTTTACATATCCCTTATCTATTATTCCTTGTTCTTCAGCAATCCTGATTGTATTTTTATTTATATCGATACCCCAAAGATTACGGGGATTAAGCTCCCTTAATGCCATTGCATAGGAACCACCAATAAGTCCAAGTCCTACAACAGTTATGTTAAAGTCTGATTCTACCAAGTTCACCACCCCCATCATTACAGTTCTCTGTTTACTATCGGTGCAATTTTCTTTAATGTACTCATCAGTGACTTAAATCTTTCAGGTTTAATGGACTGCTTTCCGTCACACTTAGCATTGTCTGGATCGTTGTGCACCTCTATCATCAGTCCATCTGCTCCAACAGCTATCGCAGCCTTTGCCAAAGGCTCAACCATCCACCATAATCCTGCGGCATGGCTAGGGTCTACTATGACCGGAAGATGACTCAGTTTCTTTATTGCAGGTATGGCACTGAGATCAAGGGTATTCCTTGTATATTTTTCAAAGGTCCTCACACCTCTTTCACAAAGAACTATCTTTTCGTTTCCTTCTGACATAATATATTCTGCAGCCATCAATAGCTCTTCTATGGTAGCCGACATACCCCTTTTCAATAAAATGGGCTTATCTGTTTTTCCTACTTCCTTTAGTAAATCAAAGTTCTGCATGTTTCTTGCACCAATTTGTATTACATCTACATCCTCTACAAACTTTTCAACTAAATCGGGAGACATTAGTTCCGTAACTATAGGAAGTCCTGTCTTTGCCCTGGCTAATTTTAAAAGCTCAAGACCCTCTTCTCTAAGCCCTTGAAAGCTGTAGGGAGATGTTCTTGGTTTGAATGCGCCTCCTCTCAAGAAAGTACCTCCTGCATCCTTAACCTCCTCTGCTATACCTACTATCTGCTCCTCACTTTCTACAGAGCATGGGCCTGCTATTACCGCCAACTTTCTGCCGCCAATTGTTCTATCTCCTATCTGTACGATAGTATCCTCAGGACGAAAGAGCCTGTGAGCCTTTTTAAAGGGTTCCTGAACAATTATCAATTTTTCAACGTTCCTATTTGCTTCAATAAGGTCTGGGTCAATCCTGCTTGTATCTCCTACCAAGCCTAATAAACGATAGTTTTCTCCCTGGGATTCATGTGTTTCACATCCTAGATCTTCCATTTTTCTCTTGATTTTCTCAACTTCTCTTTCCTCTGCTTTTGGTTTAAGAACAATCACCATATTAATTGCCTCCTAATTATTTTATTTGGTAAAAAAATAAGACCCGTCTAACGGGTCTTGTTTTTAATAGTAGTATACTATTTTAAAGCTAGTATGATATAGATCCTTTGGGGGTAAATCTGTCTAAGGATATACATCGTACTTTGTAGACCTCATTAGAGAAGAGATTTTGTATTTTTTTGCAAAGCAAATAGCCAGCGCTATAAAAGTAATAAAAGCCCCAGCAAAAATAAAAGTAAAAATAAAATTGTTCTTGCTCTGCATTTCTCTTTCTAATAAGATTTTCCATTATGATTGCCTCCAAAAATTTCTTTTTAAATTAAATGTGTTGAAATTATTTTACCAGATAAATTCCAAATGTCAATAAATAATAGGAAAGTTGGCAAAATCTTTTAACTATTAAATTTATTTAAGTTGTTCAAGCTTAATATTTTTTTATTATTATAGTATTTACTCTATGGCTTTGTGCAATTCATTTACAAAATCAAAAACTTTTTCTTTAATTTGTCCCTCCTTCATTCCTTCTTCGATTTTTTCAACAATGGCACTTCCTACAATTAATCCATCGGCCAGGCTCTTTAAATTTTTTATAGCTTCTCCGTCGGATATTCCAAATCCAATGGCTAGAGGCTTATCGGTATATTTTTTTACTTTGTTTATAAAGTTCTTTAAATCCACCTCAAAATGATCTCTTTTCCCCGTCACCCCCTTTGATGAAATGCAGTAGATAAAACCGTCTCCATCCAAAAGAATTTTTTCTATCCTGTCCTCCGATGTAGGTGCAACCAGAGGAATCAAATCAATAGGATAATCTTTCATCATCTCATTTAATTCCCGCCTTTCCTCCAAAGGCAGATCAGGAATAATTAAGCCATCTATCCCAGTATCCTTACATTTATCCAGAAAACTCTTTATCCCATGTTTAAAGATAGAATTGTAATACAGTAGAAAAACAAGGGGAATATCAGTCTTTTTTCTAAGATCCTTAACCATAGTAAAAATGGAATCAATATCGGCTCCACCTTCCAAGGCTCTTTTGGCTCCTCTTTGTATAACCGGACCATCTGCCAAAGGATCCGAATATGGTATCCCCAACTCTACAATATCAGCTCCCGCCTTTTCCATTGTAAGTACTAAATCCACAGTAGTAGCTAAATCGGGATCCCCACTTGTTACATATGTGATAAGAGCCTTCTCTTTTTTTTCCCTAAGCTCTTCAAACTTTTTCGTTATTTTACTTTTCATTCTCACTCCTCCTAGATTAGTTAGTAGTTGGTAGTTCGTAGCTAGCAGTAATCGTATTTATATCCTTGTCCCCCCTTCCCGATAAATTAACTACAATAATATCTTCTTTATTTGTATCAGGTGCAAGCTTTCTCAAATAGGCAATAGCGTGAGAACTTTCCAGGGCTGGAATTATCCCCTCCATTCTAGTCAAATACTGAAAGGCTTCCACCGCTTCCTTATCGCTTACAGCTACATAATTCACCCTACCGATAGAATGAAAATATGCATGTTCAGGTCCTATACCCGGATAATCAAGTCCAGCAGATATAGAGTGGACCGGCATTATCTGACCATTGTCATCCTGGAGTACATAGGTCATCATTCCGTGAATTACGCCTATAGACCCTTTAGTTATCGTTGCCGCATGTTTGTCAGTATTTACTCCAAGTCCACCTGCTTCTACTCCATATATATCTATATTTTTTTCTTTATGAAAGGGATAAAAAAGTCCCATAGCATTGCTTCCACCACCTACGCAAGCTATCAGATAATCGGGAAGCCTTCCTTCCTTTTGTAAGATTTGCTCCTTTACCTCGTCTCCAATTATCCTTTGAAAATCCCTTACCATCGTTGGATAGGGATGGGGGCCTACAACGGAACCTATCACGTAAAAGGTATCATCTACGTTGGTAACCCAATCCCTTATAGCCTCATTGGTAGCATCCTTCAAGGTTCCTGTTCCTGAGGATACGGGATTCACCTGTGCTCCGAGCATCTTCATTTTGAATACATTCAGTGACTGGCGCCTTATATCCTCTTCACCCATATAAACTTCACAATCCAGCCCAAACATGGCACATACGGTGGCAGTTGCAACTCCGTGCTGCCCTGCTCCCGTCTCTGCAATAATTCTCCTTTTACCCATTCTCTTTGCCAGTAAAACCTGACCGATGACATTGTTAATTTTATGGGCTCCCGTATGATTTAGATCTTCTCGCTTAAGATAGATCCTGCCTCCACCCAAATCTTTAGTCAAATTTTCTGAAAAATACAGGGGTGTAGGCCTTCCCGAATATTCCCTTACATAATATCTATATTCATTTTGAAAGACCTTATCTTCCTTTGCTTTAACAAACTCGTTCTCAAGTTCTATCAAAGCATTCATAAGGGTCTCCGGTACAAACTGTCCTCCAAATCTTCCAAATCTTTTAGGTATTTTTTTTATAGTCATCTAATCTCCCTCACATTCCCTATAAATTTTTTTATTTTTTCAAAATCCTTGTATCCATCTGTCTCTACACCGCTGCTTACATCTACAACCATGGGATCTACAGTTTTGATTGCGGCCTTGACATTTTCCCAATGAAGTCCTCCGGCAAGAATTACAAACCTGTTTTTACTTATATCTGCAACTATATCCCAGTTAAAAACTTCTCCCGTACCGCCGTATATTCCCTTCTTAAATGTATCCAGCAAAAAACCGTCTGTGTCGTAACTTTCAAGCTCGCTTAAGCTATCTCTGTCTCTTATTCTAAATCCCTTCCATACCTCCTTGTTAAATGAGCTACAGTACATGGGGTCTTCATCCCCATGAAACTGAAGTACGTCCAATCCGCAGTATTCGGCTATTTGCATTACCTCATTTGCAGGTGCATTTAAAAATACTCCCACCTTCTTTATGCCTTTATCAAGGTTTTTGATTAACTCTTTTGCCCTGTATTTATCAACCTGTCTTTTGCTCTTAGCAAAGACAAATCCTACGTAATCAGGCTTTAGCTTATTCACATATAGAATATCCTCTTCTCGTTTCAAACCACAAATCTTTACTTTGACCACTCTACCGCCCCCTAAATTCCCTGAGCTTTTCTTCTATAGAGCTTGACCTCATTAAGCTTTCTCCTATCAGTACTCCCTTTACTCCAAGTTCCTTAATAAACTGTATATCTTCCCTACTTTTTATGCCGCTTTCACTAATAACCGTCTTATCCTTTGGAATGAATTTCATAAGTCTTTCCGTCATTCGAATATCGGTTTTAAATGTCTTTAAATCCCTATTGTTGATACCAATAATGTCTGTACCTATTTCCAGTACTGTCTCCAATTCAAATCTGTCATGAACTTCTACCAAACACTGAAGACCTATGGCTTTTGCAGTATTTCTGAATCTGATTAATTCTTCTTTAGATAAAATTGACGCAATTAGGAGTATTGCATCAGCTCCCAAAGCCCTTGATTGATAAATCTGATAGGAATCAATTATGAAATCTTTCCTTAAAAGAGGAATCGTTGTTACTTCTTTAATCTCCGTCAGGTACTCATTTCTTCCCTGAAAAAATTTATCCTCCGTCAGTACAGAAATCGCCTGAACATGGTTTTTATCATACTTTATTCCTATGGATACCGGGTCAAACTTTTCCCTTATAACTCCTTTAGAAGGCGATGCCTTTTTTACCTCTGCAATAATACCAAGCTCTTTTGTACTATTTATGGACTTCTTAAAATCCCTTATCTCATTACATTGTTTGATCTTAAAAATAAACTTATCAACGGGAACCTCTTTCTTTTCTTCCTCTATCTTTTTTCTCTTATAGTCTACAATTTTATCTAAAATCATTTTCCCAACTCCTGACTCAACTTCACTAATTGATTCAGCTTTTCCAGTGCAAGGCCCGTATCTATTACTGTCTTGGCCCTCTCTACCCCTTCTGTCAGAGAATCGGCTTTCTTGCCTACATATATGGCTGCTCCTGCATTTAACAGTACAATGTCCCTCTTTGCTCCTCTTTCGCCATTTAATATCTTCAGTATGATATCTGCGTTTTGTCTAGGATCTCCCCCTGCCAAATCTTTTCTATGGGCAAAGGGCAAACCAAACTGTTCTGGATCTATATGATAGGTATATATTTCATTATCCTTTAGTTCACTTACCTTTGTTTTAGTAGTTACAGTAATTTCATCGAGTCCATCCATGCCATGGACCACCATAGCCTGCTTCACTCCTAGTTCTTTTAGAGCTTTTGCAATGACCTCCGTTAGCTTTCCATCGAATACTCCAAGGACCTGGCCCTTTACCTTTGCAGGATTTGTCAGAGGCCCAAGAATATTAAATATAGTCCTTACTCCCAGTTCTTTTCTGGGTCCTATAGCATGTTTCATTGCCCTATGAAAATTAGGAGCAAACATAAATCCTATTCCCAGCTCATCTGCACACCTTTGTACCTTCTCGGGTGTCAGGTTAATATTTACTCCCAAGCTTTCCAATACATCGGCACTGCCGCATCTACTAGACACACTACGATTTCCGTGTTTTACCACTGTAATACCTGCAGCTGCTGCCACAAAAGCTACTGCGGTAGAAATATTGAATGTATTTGCACTATCTCCTCCTGTGCCGCAAGTGTCTATTGCATAGTCATTCTTAATACCTACTGGAAGGGCCTTATTCCTCATCACCTTAGCACCACCCGTGATCTCTTCTGCCGTCTCTCCCTTCATTCTAAGAGCTATTAAAAAGCCACCTATCTGAGCTTCTGTTGCCCTTCCTTCCATAATTGCGTTCATAGCATATATCATTTCATTCTCTGTCAGATTCTGTCTTCTTATAACCTTGTCAATTGCAGACTTAATCATAACACTACACACCTCCAATTTTTTATATCTCTCCCTATAGTTTAATCTCTTGTACTAGTAAATCTTACTAAAGCAAGCTAAGATATCTTAGCTGCCTATAAGGTTTCTGATGAGGCGACTTTGAAGGACTGTTTTTCAGCTTAATATCCTAGTTTGTAAAGGAAAAAACAGGCCTTCATCGGAGCTGGAAGCAGATTCTTATAGGCTGTTATTATCAGAAACTAGCAAGTCAAGTTATCTTAAGAAAATTGTTCAATATTTCTTTCCCACCATCGGTAGAAATAGATTCAGGATGAAACTGCAGTCCGTATATGGGATATTTTCTATGCCTCAGTCCCATTACTTCTCCCTGGGAGCTTTTAGCTGTAACCATTAGCTCCCCAGGTATTGTTCTGTTGTCGACAACTAGTGAATGGTATCTCACAACCTTCAAAGGGTTTGGAAGCCCTTTGAACAAACAGGTTCCATCATGATAAATCATGGAAGTTTTGCCATGAACCGCTTCATCGGCATGTATAATTCGGCCTCCAAAAACTTCTCCTATTGCCTGATGTCCAAGACATACTCCCAATATGGGAATATACTTTCCAAAGGTCCTGATCACTTCAGTTGATATGCCTGAATCCTTTGGGAAACCCGGTCCCGGCGATATAATAATGTGGTCTATACTCATCTTTTTTAATTCTTCTATTGTTATCTCATCATTTCTATATACCTTAACATCCCCATCAATTTCTCCCACATACTGATACAGATTGTAAGTAAAAGAATCATAATTATCTATTATCAAAATCAATGTGCATCTCCCTCCGCCTTTTCTATAGTCACTAAAAGTGCCTTTGCCTTTCTTAGGGTCTCATAGTATTCATTTTCAGGATGAGAATCTGCAACTATACCTGCTCCCGCTTGTATATAAGCAGTTTTATCTTTAAATACCATAGTTCTTATAGCAATACATGTATCCATATTGCCATTAAATCCCAAGTAACCTACTGCTCCTGCATACACTCCTCTTTTTCTGCTTTCAAGTTCATCAATAATCTCCATAGCTCTTACCTTTGGTGCCCCCGATACAGTTCCGGCAGGCAGACATGATATCAGTGCATCATACATATCAAGATCCTCTCTTATCTTACCAACTACGTTTGATACTATATGCATCACATGGGAATACCTTTGTACGTCCATAAACTGGCTTACCCTTACGGTCCCAAATTCCGATATTTTACCTATATCATTCCTTGACAAATCCACCAACATCAGGTGCTCTGCCAATTCTTTTTCATTATTTAGAAGTTCATCGGCATAGCTTTTATCCTCCTCTTCATTTTTTCCTCTGGGCCTGGTTCCGGCTATGGGACATGTTTCTACAACATCTCCCTTTACCTTAACCAGCAGCTCCGGTGACGAACCTACCAGATGATATTCTCCAAAATCTATATAAAACATATAGGGAGATGGATTAATGCTCCTTAATGCTCTATAGGCCGTAAAGGGATTTACATCTGTTTTAACCTCCAACCTTTGGGACAAAACCACTTGAAATATATCTCCATTCTTTATATATTCCTTTGCTTTTAAGACTTTCTTTTCAAAACTCTCTTTCGTTTCATTGCTTAAATACTTAAATTTTGTCTTTGTAAGGCCCTTATTGATTTTTATAGCAAAATCTTTTTCCAGAATTTCTTTCTCGGCTATTTTTAATCTTTTTTCTGCCTCTTTGTATAACCCTTCTATATCACTATCATCGGAAATTTCAACGTTTACTATGATCAATATTTTCTGCTTTACATGGTCATAAACGATTACTTCTCTAGTAAAGAGGAGATGGACATCGGGCATTTTTATGTCATCGGAGTTGATATTTTCCAGTTTTTCATAGTTTCGTATTACATCGTATGCTATATATCCTACTGCTCCCCCTGAAAAATCAGGGATACCCTTTATTTCAGGGGCCTTGTATTCATCCATTAGTTCCTTGACTATCTTCAGTACATCTCCCCTTTTTTCAAATATCATATTTTCTTTATCTATAACTACTCTATCTCCATATCCTTTAATCGTCATAAATGGTTTTGTGCCGATATAAGAGTACCGTCCCCATTTATCTCCTCCTTCAATACTTTCCAATAGATAGCTATTTTTGCCTTTGCACAGTTTTTTAAAAAGCGTAATGGGCGTTTCCATATCTCCTTCTATTTCTAAAATAACAGGAACTTTTGAATATTTACTAAGCTCTTTAAATCGATTAAAGTCCGGATAAATCATGCTATCACTCCCTACCTCAAAATTAAAACAAAAAAACATTTCATCCCCGTAATCAGGGACGAAATGTTTTGTATTCCGCGTTGCCACCCATTTTAGATAGAATACTATTTCATATGAATGACAATTTGAAAATATGGACGAAATGTTTATATTCCGCGTTGCCACCCATTTTAGACAGTATTTACTATCTCACTCTTTCAGGTACGGAAATAGATTTATCTATCTCGATACCCTGTCTTTATAACGTAAGACCAACGGCTGATGATACTCTCCCTCGGGATTTCACACCGCTTCTCATGGAACCATTCAGTAATCAGTCCGTATCGGGATTCCACCATCCCCGACTCTCTATAACTTCATGACTTACCTACTTTTTCCAATCATGGAATTTATGATATGTTTTTTCTAAATTATAAAAGGTGTTTATTACTTTGTCAATAGAAAAAATAAATTTTTATAAATAGTTTAATTTATTAAAGCTTAGATTTTTTTATAAAAAAGCTTCTATTAAATTGTTCAACTTTTATTTGTTTTATTTATAATATAGAATTCATATTTGGACAAAATACTAGTAAGGAAAATAATTTAATTCAGGGGTTTTGCTGATGAAATGGAAGCTTTTTAAATCAAAAAATAAATATCAGGCAATAAATCGAAATATTCAGATGGAAAATATTAATCAAAGTGGACCTTTAAAGAAAACTCTTAAAGATAATATAAAGCAAGTAAAGGAAGCCTTAGGAGAAAGTAGTGACATAGTTACAAGGGAATTTCTTATAGGTGAAGATGGCAAAATTAAATTAGGACTATTTTATATTGAGGGATTGGCAAATACAACATTCATACAGGATATAATCTTAAAAACATTGATGATCGATATAAGAAAGGCTAATCTAAATACAACTGCTTATTCAAAGAAAAAAGCTTTTGAGATCTTGAGGGATTTTGTTCTTTCAGTAGGAAATATGAAAGAAATTGCAGATTTTGAAAACCTTCTTACATCTCTATTATCTGGAGATGCTATTGTTTTAATTGACGGATACGAGCAAGGCTTTGCCATAGATTCAAAGGGATGGGAAGAACGAGGCGTCACAGAACCTACTTCACAAACCGTTGTAAGGGGACCAAAGGATAGTTTTTCAGAAACCCTTCGAACCAATATATCTCTGATCCGTCGAAGAATAAAGGACCCTAGTCTTTGGATAGAAACAAAACAAATTGGACGAAGGACAAAGACCGATGTAGCCATAGTCTATATAAAAGGAGTTGCAAGTGACAAGATTGTTAAAGAAGTCCGAAGGCGTCTTGATAAAATAGATATCGACGGAATATTGGAAAGTAGTTATATCGAAGAACTTATTCAGGATGAAACCTACTCCTTCTTCCCTACTGTATATAATACAGAGCGTCCTGATAGTGTGGCCGCTGGATTACTGGAAGGTCGAGTAGCCATTCTAGTAGATGGAACACCCTTTGTTCTTCTAGTACCAACTTTATTTGTTCAATACTTTCAATCCAGTGAAGACTACTATCAACGTTCCGACATCGGTTCATTACTTCGTATACTTCGCTATCTCTCATTTTTTATTGCACTGCTTACACCGTCTCTTTACATTGCAGTTACAACCTTCCATCAGGAAATGCTTCCAACCCCTCTGCTTATCAGTATTGCCGCACAACGGGAAGGGACTCCATTTCCTGCTTTTGTGGAGGCTTTGATGATGGAGATTACCTTTGAGATTTTGAGGGAAGCCGGTATCAGAATGCCCAGGGCAGTTGGTCCAGCAATCTCTATTGTTGGAGCATTGGTACTTGGGGAAGCAGCAGTAAAAGCAGGCATAGTTTCACCGGTAATGGTAATCGTAGTATCCATTACAGCTATCAGCAGCTTTGTATCTCCAACTTATAATATGGCTATAGCCGTTAGAATTCTGCGTTTTTTATTTATGACCCTTGCTGCAACCTTTGGTCTATTTGGCATAGCATTAGGACTGATTGCCATGGTTCTTCACCTGTGCAGTCTGCGTTCCTTCGGTATTCCCTATATGGCTCCAATGGCCCCCTTTATTTGGAATGATCAAAAGGACGTTATTGTTCGATCTCCAATTTGGAATATGTTTTCAAGGCCTCGTTTAATCAATCAGAAAAACATAATTCGTCAGCAGAGTCCTTCGATGGCAAAGCCAAAACCACCGCAAAAAAACAATAAGTATTGGACGAAGGAGTTTTCCTATGAAAGGTAAAGTTACATTACTAATTACACTAACTATTTTAGTGATCTCTTTAACGGGTTGTTGGAACAGACGAGAACTAACTGATCTTTCCATCGCTACGGCAATGGGTATTGATAAAAGTGACGATGGCTACCTTGTTACTGCACAGATAATCAATCCATCGGAAATTGCTGCCCAGGTCCCTACTACACGTACGGCTGTTACTTCCTACCGAACTACAGGTGCAACCGTATTTGAAGCCCTTAGAAAATTAACTAAAGAATCTCCTAGAAAGATATATATGTCCCATATGCGAACAATAGTCTTTGGAGAGGATTTGGCAAAGGAAGGTATCGCTAAAACTTTAGACTTTATTTCCAGAGACCATGAGTTTAGAACAGATTTTTATATTTTGGTTGCAAGGGGTGTAAAAGCTACAGAGGTTTTAAATATTTTAACGCCCCTGGAAAAAATCCCAGCAAACAAAATATATTATTCATTGAGAATGTCTGAAAAAGCCTGGGCAGCAACCCACGCTGTTCAGCTGGATGAACTGATAAGCAAATTAGTTAGTAAGGGTGACAATCCCGTATTAACGGGGATTTTAATAAAAGGAGATCCGGAAAAGGGAAAAAAACTTTCGAATGTAGAACAGGTTAAACCTTCTACTCTTTTAGAAATTGATTCTCTTGCAGCATTTAAAAAGGACAAACTGGTTGGTTGGTTAGATATGGTAGAAAGTATAGGGTTCAATCATATCACGGGCAATGTTAAAAGTACGCTTGTTGCGATTCCCTGCCCGAATGGCGGCAAACTAGCAGCTGAGCTCATACGAACAAAGCCAAATGTAAAGGGTAGGGTAGAAGATGGAAAGCCCAAAATAAATATCGATCATTTTGTAGAGGCCAACATAGCCGAGACTGAATGTGCAGTCGATTTATCAAAAACAGAAAACATATATAAGATTGAAAAAACACTAGCAAATGAGATAAAAAGCAAAATGGAAAAAGCCGTAAAAAGAGCACAAAAAGATTTTAAAAGCGATATATTTGGATTTGGAGAAGCTATTCATCGAACAGATCCTAAGGCATGGAAGGAATTAAAAGAAGATTGGAATAAGAAATTTGAAAATCTGGAAGTTAATATAAAGGTTACTGTAAAGATTAGACGTCTAGGAACAATTTTCAATTCATTACAAAAAGAAATAAAGGAGTAGAGCTTCATGTGGTCTATACTAGGAATTATAACTGTAGGAATTTTGATATCAATATACGAGGTTCCTTCCTTACTAAGAAGAAAGTTGAAAAGAGAACTATGGGTGTTTTCCATTTTACTCATCTTTGGGGTAGTCTTAAGCATTCTTAAAAGTTTAAGGATAGATATTCTTAATCCTTTAGACTTACTTACAAACATTTATAAACCTCTTAACGATTTTATTTTTGATAGTCTAAAATAAGGATTTATGAACAAATGCGTCTTATGAAGCTTTTTAGTTCGTAGTTAGTGGTTCGTAGTTCGTAGCCCTAATGGGTCAATAATTTTAGGTCATTAAAAGCGAAAACATTTTAATTTGTGAAGTCGTTTTATCTAAGGGAAGGAGTACAGAACATTGTTTAAAAAGCAAAAAATAAGCCACTATCAATTCAAAATACTAGTAGTTATGTGTTTTGTGGGAACTTCCATTCTTGTAACCCCAGGAGGCTTAGCTGCAGAAACCAAACAGGATGCCTGGCTCGCTGCCATAATAGGTCTTTTATTGAGTTTCCCAATAGTATGGATTTATAATTTCTTAGGAAACCATCTATATAATATGACCTTAATAGAATACACCGAGAAGGTATTGGGAAAATGGCTAGGTAAACTAGTTTCTCTTTCGTTTATCTTTTTTTGTTTTATAAATTCTGCATCTTTATTGTATATTGTAGGTGATTTTGTAACAACTCAAATAATGCCGGAGACACCTATTCAGTTTACTAACACACTTTTTGTAATTGTAGTTGTAATGGGATCACGCCTGGGAATAGAGACTTTGGCAAGGGCAGGAGAAATTTTATATCCCTGGGTCATTGGAATCTTTATAATTTTAATTTTTCTTCTATTTCCGAATACAGACATCAAAAAGATCCAACCAATATTTGAACATGGAATAAAAACTAACCTACGGGGAGCATTATTATTTATGAGTTATTCTTCCCTGACCCTTATTGTTTTATTGATGATCTTTCCTGCTTATATTAACAAACCCCAAAAAGCTAAAAAAACCTTTTTAAGGGGGACATTAATAGGAGGACTCATGATATTTATCATGACTCTTTTTAGTATTTTAGTATTGGGACATGATTTTACTGCACGAAATGTATTTCCGAGCTACATATTAGTTAAAAAGATAAGTTTGGCAGATTTTTTAGAAAGAATGGAAGCAGCAATAGCAACTTTGTGGATCATCACTATTTTTTATAAGATAGTTATCTATTTCTATGGAGCTATTTTAGGTCTTGCTCAAACCTTAAACTTACAAGATTATCGACCACTTACTTTGCCTATGGCCATGATTTTAATCGTAATTTCTTTAATAATCTATCCCAATGTGGTATATGCCAATACGTGGAATTCTACAACTTGGATACCCTTTGTTCTAACCTTTGGATTATTTCTCCCGTTGCTTTTACTTATAGTAGCAGTACTTCGAAAATAATGGTAATATTTTGAATATGCATAATCCAAAGACTTTGTAAAACGTTTTGATGCTTTATCACTGTGCATTTATAAAAATTTTCTTTGAAAAGTTTGTTGACAATTTCTATATTTATACTTTATAATTGAATAAAATTAAATAATTCTATCAAGAGTGGTGGAGGGACTGGCCCTGTGAAACCCGGCAACCGGCGTCATATTTTATGCACGGTGCTAAATCCTGCAGAATGTAATTCTGAAAGATAGGAGTCTTTATTATAAAACCTTTCTATATTTCAGAAAGGATTTTTTATTGTCTTCGAATCTTTCTGCATTATAGAAAGATTTTTTATTTTTAGAAAATTATTTTTACAATCCTGCGCAGGTATAATTTAGTTTTCTTTACTATTTATCCTAACAATATATAAAATTTTATCTTATGAAAGGGAGTTGTTTTTTATGAAAAAAATATTCGTATTTTCTATGTCAATTTTATTAATTCTTGCCCTTGCAGCTGGTTGCAGTACTACTGCTTCAAATGAGCAAAAGCCTTTAAAAGTTGGCGTTACTGCAGGACCACATGAGCAAGTAATGGAGAAAGTAAAGGAATTAGCTGAAAAACAAGGTTTAGAAATAAAACTCGTTGTCTTTAACGACTACATACAGCCTAATATTCAACTTTTTGAAAAACAACTGGATGTAAATATCTATCAGCATCAGCCTTATTTGGATAAGTTCAACGCTGATCATAATATGAATCTTATAAGCATTGCCCCTGTAGTAAATTTCCCTATGGGTGTATATTCTGATAAAATAAAGTCTTTAAACGAATTAAAAGAAGGAGATAAGATATCTCTTCCCAATGACCCTACAAATGAAGCACGGGCACTAATTTTATTGCAGGCTGCTGGCGTGATTAAGCTTAAAGATGATGCGGGAGTAACCGCAAATATTCATGATGTTATAGAAAATCCTAAAAATATTGAACTTTTAGAATTGGATGCCCCTATGGTAGCCCATTCGATCAAAGATGTGGCTGCCGCTGTAATCAATACAAACTTTGCAATTCAAGCAGGCTTCAATCCCGTAAAGGATTCAATATTTATTGAACCGAAGGACTCTCCCTGGGTAAATGTTGTTGCTGTTAGACCTGAAAATAAGGATAATAAAAGAATAAAAAAATTGATAAAAGTCTATCATTCCGATGAAGTCAAAAAATTTATTGAAGAAACCTTTGATGGCTCTGTAGTTCCTGGATTTTAGAAAGTTTTATTGTATAAAGGTTAAAAAATTTAGTGGGATTATTTATAGTTAAATAAGATAAAAAGGACCGTGTAGCTATATATGAAGCAGCTGCACAGTCCTTTTTATATGGTTTTATAGTTTTACTGCTCTTGCCCATAGTATATTATCAATTTGGGTAACATTAGTCAATGTTTTCCTTGATATATCATCGTCTACATTGAGTACCATAAGGGCTTTTTCCCCTCTTTTATCCCTACCCACCTGCATGGTAGCTATATTTACACCTTCCTTTCCCAAGACTGTTCCTATGTTCCCAATAACTCCAGGTACATCCATATTTTGAATAAATAACATGTGCTGACTTGGGTTTACGTCTACTTCATATCCCATTAACTCTACGAGCTTTCCTTCTTTTTTAGATGACAGATTTCCTGCTAAGGTGAAAGTCTCTTTCTTGTTTTTAATCTTTACTTTTATAAGATCTGTATAACCATTATAGCTATCGGGATTTTTATTTTCATTGATAATTATTCCTCTCTGTCCGGCAAGCAGTTTTGCATTAACGTAGTTTACATGTTCCTTAATTATAGGATCTAAAAGTCCTTTTATAAATGCTACAGTGATCATTTCTATATCTTCACTGGCTATATCACCGTAGTAGTGTATATCTACAAGTTCTGCAGGGTCGTTATAAAGTTGATAGTATATTTTACCTAATTTTTCCATTAATTCAATGTATGGTTTAAGGGTTTTAAGTTCCTCTCTATTGAGAGTTGGAAGATTTACTGCATTTTGTACAATCTCTCCCTTGAGGGCATTTAATACCTGCTTTGCAATGGTTACTCCCACATTTTGTTGGGCTTCTACAGTGCTTGCCCCTATGTGGGGCGTTACTACCACATTGTTCAATTCAAATAATGGATTATTATAGCTCGGTTCCTCCTCATGGACATCCAATCCGGCTCCAGCAACCTTTCCGCTTTTTAATCCTTCTAAAAGATCCCTTTCATTTATAATTCCACCTCTGGCTGCATTAACTATCCTTACGCCCTTCTTCATCTTCTCTATCTCTCTTTTACCAATCATATTTGTTGTTTCTTTAGTTTTGGGCGTGTGAATTGTAATAAAATCGGCTTCTGCTAAAAGCTCATCCAACGTCTCCTTTTTCTCAGCTCCGAATCGTTGAAACCTTTCATCAGATATATAGGGATCATAAGCGATGATCTTCATGCCAAAACTTGCCATTCTCTCAGCAACCAATGACCCTATTTTTCCTAGTCCTATTATTCCCAAGGTCTTATTGTAGACTTCTACTCCCTTAAACCTTTTTCTATCCCATTTTCCAGATTTCAAAAAACTGTCGGCATAAGTAATATTTCTAGCCTGAGCCAGAAGCAAACCTATCGCCAACTCACAGGCTGACATGATGTTGCCTTCGGGTGTATTAGCTACAACTACTCCTCTTTGTGTTGCCTGATCTATATCTATGTTATCTATACCTTTCCCTGCCCTTCCAACGACCTTCAGTTTCTTAGCTCTTGAAAACAATTCTTCGTCTACTTTGGTAGCACTCCTTACAATAAGGGCATCATAGTTTCCTATTTTATCCAATAGTCTTCGACGCATTTGTTGGTTCGTAGTTAGTAGTTCGTAGTTGGTAGCCCTGATTAGCTCTTAGTTCTTAGCTCTTGGCTCTTGGCAAATCCTAGTCGTTCTTTAGGGTCTTTGTTGCAGCCCGTCACATTTTTGCCATGAGCGGTCAGCAGTTAGCTGTTAGCCTCTTTAATATTTAACTGGTAAAAGTTTGTAATTTCTTGCATCCCTTGAATTTACTTTGTTTTATACCTGCAATTTTTTTTTTTTTAATGTTTGAGTTCCTTTACTAAAAGTAAAACTCAAAGTAAAACTCCGTCCTTGACACAATGTCAAGGACGGAGGATAGAATCCACGTGGTACCACCTTGTTTTGCTGCATATACAGCCTCTATATTATAACGGTTTTCCCGGCATAGGTTTTTTACCCCTATGCAGCTCCAGGTCGGATTCAACAACTCCTGTTATCGGTTCACACCGTCCACCGACTCTCTTAAAACAGGATATTGCTTACTACTACCTTTCATAGCCTTTAATTACAAAATTGTAATTTGTATAGTATTATATAACCTAATGAATAAATAGTCAATACTTAAAATAAATTTCCATGCAAAATATTTTTAATACGAGGAAAACTCATAACCTAATGAGTAATTTTTACAAATTCTCTACCTTCAAAATACTTGCAATCTGATCTACTACTGAAAATGAATTTATTTCCTCTAGAGCCTTATCCAGCTGACTACGTTCTATTTCATGGGTGATAAATACCAGTGGTGCCGTTCTTCCACCCCTGCCTCTTTGGACTACTGAATCCAGACTAACTCCGTGTTTTCCAAAGGTAATAGCTATTTTACCCAATACGCCGGGTTCATCTATTACTTCCAATCGTATATAGTACTGACTAATACCCTCTCCGCTGATCTTTAAATCCTCCTGAATCCCTTTACCTGCAACTTCACCTTTGTTTTCAATGGATTTAATTATGTGAATAAGGTCCCCTACTACTGCACTTCCCGTAGGTAGTGACCCGGCTCCCTTACCGTAAAGCATAACTTCACCAACGGCATTTCCACGGATAAATAGAGCATTAAATTCGTTGTTAACTGAAGCTAAAGGATGCTCATTTGGAATCAGTGCAGGATGGACATGAAGTCCTAGACTTCCGTCATATTTTTTAGCCGATACCAGTAGTTTTATTTTATATCCCAACTCAGAGGCATATTGGATATCCTTCTGAGAAATTTTTGTAATACCTTCTCTAGGAATTTCACCGGGATCAACTTTCTTTCCAAAGGCAATGTCCGATAAAATGGCCAGCTTAAATGCAGCATCCTCCCCTTCTATGTCAGACGTAGGATCGGCTTCTGCATAACCCTTATCCTGAGCTTGTTTTAAAGCCTCTTCAAAATCTATGTTGGAAGTAGTCATTTGAGTCAGTATGAAGTTTGTAGTACCATTTATAATTCCTACTACTTCTTCTATTTTGTTACCTGAAAGACTCTCTTTCAAAGTATTTATTATTGGTATACCTCCGCCTACACTGGCTTCAAATCTTAACTTTACCCCACAGCTTTTAGCCAAATCCTCAAGTTCTTTACCGTATGTAGCAATCACTGCCTTATTGGCTGTAACCACATGCTTTCCGCTTTCTATTGACATCTTCATGTAATCAAAGGCGGGATTTATCCCACCTAAAAGTTCTACAACAATTTGTATTTCAGGATCGTTGATGATTTCATATACATCCTTTGTCATTATTCCCTTTGGAACATCCACATCCCGTTGCTTTTCTGGATTTCTGACTAGGATCTTTTTTATTTCAATCTTTTTTCCAAGTTCTTCTTCAATTTTCTTTCTATTATCAGAGAGTATTTTATATAATCCTGTTCCTACATTTCCCATTCCCATTATTCCAATTTTTATGCTTTCCATAGTCCACTCCCCTTTATAAATTAATATTATAAAAATTTGCCCTCTATTCCATTGCTATTAAATCCAGTTTCACAACTCCCTTGGATTTCTTTATTTCATCCATGACATCATCAAGATGGGTGGTCAAATCCGTCACATCAAAGGTAATACTTACATTCGCTATGCCATTTATTGGTATATCCTGATTAATAGTCAATATATTGCCATTTTTTTCAGCCATTTTATTGAGTATAGTGGATAGTATTCCAGGTTCATGCCTAAGAAGCATAGATATGGTCACCTTTTTTCCCTTTGTTCCCTCAGAAAGGGTAAATACATAATCCTTATATTTATAGAAGGTACTCCTACTTATTTGGGCCTGCTTTACTGCTTCTGTTATGCCTTTTACTTTCCCCTTACGCAATAGTTCCTTTGCAACTAGAACTTTTTCAAACACTTCGGGAAGTATTTCTTTATCAATAACTAAATACTTGTTATCCATGACATCCCTCATAATATTTGTTTGTATATTACATACATCTGTTCTAACACTACGAACCACGATTAGGATTATAACATACCACAATTTCAAAGACAACACTTTTTTTGAATTATTATACATTACTTTAAGTACTAAATTTTTTGAATATCACCATCTTTGGAATAATTAAAATTAGTATAAAAAAACAGTTGGGGCAAAAATGCCTCAACTGTTTTTTTATTTAAAAATCTTATCTCTTACGATAGTTTGACTTCTCTTTGGTCCTACAGAGACTATTTTTACTGGAACTCCTACAAGCTCTTCAATTCTCTTTACATATTTTTGAGCATTTACAGGTAGCTCTTCAAAGGTTTTAGCTCCAGTTATATCCTCAGTCCATCCATCAAGCTCTTCATAAATGGGCTCACACTGAGATAAAGTCTTTAAGCTTGCAGGGAAATTGTGAATCTCCTTATCCCCTAGCCTATAGGCTGTACAAATCCTGATTTTATCAAATCCTGTAAGTACATCCAGAAGCATCAGAGCAATGCTTGTCATTCCATTTACTCTGGCGGAATATTTAAGCATAACTGCATCAAACCATCCACATCTTCTAGGTCTCCCTGTGGTTGTCCCAAACTCATTTCCAGCTACCCTTATTTTATCTCCTGTTTCGTTATCCTGTTCTGTCACAAATGGTCCCTTACCTACTCTTGTAGTATAGGCCTTGGCAATACCCAGTACTTCTTCTATCATATTAGGTCCTATTCCCGAGCCAACTGTAAATCCTCCTGAGATCGGATGTGAACTGGTAACATAGGGGTAAGTTCCCAGATCTATATCCAAAAGTGTTCCCTGGGCACCTTCAAAGAGAACTTTTTTGTCTTTTATAATCTCATCATACACTATCACCGTTGTATCATCAACGTATGGTCTTATCTTGTCGGCATATTCCAAATACTTTTCAATTATTTCCTCTTTATTTACCGACTTACCTTTGTATATTTTTTCAATTATTTCATTCTTTTTTTCTATCTGCTGTGTCACTTTTTCAATAAAAACTTCTCTATCCATCAGGTCGCATATTCTTATACCTGATCTTTCCACCTTATCCATATAGCAAGGGCCTATTCCCTTCTTTGTAGTTCCTATCTTTTTAGCCCCCCTGGCAGCTTCAGAAAGTTCATCTATAACTTTATGATAGGGGAATATCACATGGGCTCTATCGCTTATCTTTATATTTTCCGTGCTTACACCTTCTGCTTCAAGCTGCTGAACTTCCTTTAAGAATCCTTCCGGATCAAATACAACTCCATTTCCTATTATATTAATTGTCTCCGGATACAATATGCCCGATGGTACTAAATGAAGGGCATATTTTTTATCTCCAACTACTACCGTGTGACCAGCATTATTCCCACCTTGACCTCTAACAACAACATCTGCCTGTGCAGCCAAAAAATCTATAATTTTACCTTTTCCTTCATCTCCCCATTGTGCTCCAACAATAACAACGGTTGACATTAAATCTACACCTTCCTTCAAATCAACATAAAAATCCGAACATACACATTTAATATTATCAGAATGGTATTATATAGTCAATTATTATGCGAATTTTTTTATGTATAGTCATTTTAATATTCGTATAAGAACGCTCAGCTTTATTCCTTTTCTTGCAAAGCTGTTTGAATTTTTTAACAAAAATAGAAAGCTGTAGATATATTTATAGTTGTATATAATCTACAGCTTTTGCCTTCCTTCTTTATTTTTTACTCTATACTCCTTTGGAGTAAATCCCGTAAACTTTTTAAAAATATGGCTAAAGTAGCTTAAATTATTGTATCCCACTTTTCTACCTATCATAGATATTTTCATATTACTTTTTGTCAGATATTCCTTGGCCTTTTCAATGCGAATCTCATTTATATAATCACTTAGAGAGATTTTATTTTTTTCATTAAAAATACTGCTTAGATAGTTTGGGCTGATATAAAAAACATCTGCTATAGATTGGAGAGTTAAATCTTCAAAATAGTTATCTTTTATATAGCTGTTTACCCTTTCTACTAAACCGGTCTTTCCCTGAAGAAGAATTTCCCTTATAACATCTATCATCTCACCGATAAAATCAAGTAGGTTTTTCAGTAGCTCAGAATAGTCGGAAGCATCATAAATTTTCATCTTGCATTTTTTTCTCATTCTAGATAAAATATCTAAATCACCTGTTTCTTTATGCAGCGTTCTACAGATAACCGTAAACATCTCATCAAAAATATTTTTTGCCTGATTTATAGGAATATTTTTTTGTTGATAATCACTAACTATTCTGCTAATTATATCATTACTTCTTTTTTTATTTAATGATTTAACACTGCTTTCAAGCTCTATTTCAATATTTAACGGATAATCCAATTTTATACCAGTTCTTGATGCTATATTTTCGTTATAATTTATAGTGTTTAAATTAGAAACAACCTGGGACTTCAATAACTTAATGTTTGCTTCATTTAAAGCATTTTCCAAGTAGAGTTTTTCCTGAGTCTTTTCTAAGATCTGATTATTCTTTTCACTGAGTTCTTTCTCAATTCTACTATTTATCACAATGCCAGCAATATATTTTGCAACAATTGTCAAAGATTCCCCAAGGGCATATAGCCGGCTCTTAGGTACAAGAGGCAACTTGTTATAGGCCTCTAGAAGTTCATCGTAGTTTAAATTATGCTGCATCGATATAGACCGTATTTTCTCTTCAATGTTTTCGGGCTTCTTTATTAGTATATATCCACATTTTACATATCCTACTATTTCACCACTAGTTAAAATAGGCACAGAGAAACTTATAAGATTATGATTACAAATGTAAACTTTGTGCATTCTTTTTAAGGGACTGCTAAGGGCTGTGTGTATTTCTTCACGACAGCTCCCTCCGCCGGAACAAAGTCTGCAAAAAGAATTGAGATTGGTCGCCTCCGTTATAGGTCGCCTCTTTTCATCTAGAATAACAATAGAAAGTTTTAAAAGATTTGATATTTCATTCTGGATTTCCTCTAGTATTGCTATATCCACATTGTCTACTATATTAGCTTTGTTGACTATAGACACATTTTGCTCTATTTCCGCAAACTGAGCTGGAGTGTATACAATCAGAAAAGTAAGATCTATATTTTCCGTGTTAATAACTTCATGCTCTGAATAGGGAGGACAGTGAAGCACCATACCCTCATAAATTTCTTTTTTTTCTCCATTAACGAGCTGAATTCCTCTGCCCTTAAGAACGTATAATATCTGCTCTTCTCCAAAATGGAAATGTCTTTGGTGTCTTGCTTTTGGAAAAATCCTTACTAATCCAGTGCTCAGCCTTTGGGTATCTACACGTGAAGGTTCATGAAGCCATAGGACCTCTCCCCATTCAAATTTTTGTATATCTTTGGCATCTACGGGAAAAAATTTATTTCCATTCATATACATCCTCATCCTTTGATATTAAACTCCATCTTTGAAATATTATATCACATTTCTCAAAGGATGATTTATCTCACTTTATTACAATACTTCCTTTTCTGGAAGTGAAAGATAGAGTAAAAAAGTGAGATATATTTTCACAATAATTTATAGATAACAAAGTTCAAGGTTAAATTTATTAGGATTTTGAGAATCCTTCTGGTTCATGTGAAGATTTGCCATCTTTAAATAAAGAAGACAGAAGTAGCAACAAATGCTTCAAAATCACTCAGAAGGAAACCTCAAAATCCCTAGAGTAATATAAATTAAATCTTAGAGTTGTCTATCTATAGTAAGAGTTAAAAAAACTCCTACTAAATTAACCTCTTGTGCTAGTTACTCTAACAGTATAAATTTAAATATCCTTCAATGTTTCCTCTGAAGCGACTCCTAAAAGCTGTTTTTACCTCTAAATCTCTTCTTTTAAAACAGCTCTTCTACGGATCCTGAAGAGGATTATTGAAGGATATCTGTAAGGAACTAGCGAGGCTAATTAGATTATTTACCTTTTATATGAATATATTTATTAAAACTTTATAAAATTATAGGAAATACTAATGGAAGATACAGTATTAAAAGCAGCACTACTATTAATCCAAACAAGTAAGGCAATATTGCTTTAGTTATGGTTTCAATTGGAAGGTCTGTAATTGTAGATGCAACATACAAGTTTATTGCCACAGGTGGAGTAATCATTCCGATTGCCAAGCCCATAACCATGACTATACCAAAATGAATCAAATCGATCCCTAATCTTTCTATCAAAGGTAGAAATACAGGAGTTAGGATAATTAGGGCCGATGCCGTTTCCATAAATATACCTGTTATTAATATGATTGTGGTAATCAGTAACATTATAATATATTTATTAGAAGACATTGCCAGTATGCCGTTTGCTACGATGGTTGGTATATTCCAGTTTGCAAGTATCCAGCTTAAAATTGATGAAGTAGCTATTATAAACATTACCACAGACATAGTCATAGCAGATTTGCAAATGATATCAAAAATATCTTTCATTTTCATATCTTTATATATAAATAATGAGACAATCAAGGCATAATTAACAGCTATTACCGCTGCTTCCGAAGGGGTAAAATATCCGGAAAATATCCCCCCTAAAATAATTATAGGTGTAAGCACCCCCCATATTGCATCCTTTAGAGTCCTCATTATATTACCCGTTGTGAATTTTGCTCCCGTGGGATAATTCCTGTCATATGCCTGTTTAATTGCAATTCCTATAAGCATGAGGCCCATCATAGTCCCAGGTATGTATCATAGGTACTGATGGAGGAATAACTACTCCTATTGTTCCACTGGCTGCTATCAGTGCAGCAGATGAAGCTTCATTATATCCCTTCTTTTTCAGTTCAGGTACCAAAGTAGTTCCTACAGCAGCAGTTGTAGCTGCACCAGAACCTGATATAGCTGCAAAAAACATACCTGCAAGAACTGAAACTATCGACAATCCTCCCTTAAAAAATCCAAAGATAGAATCGGCAAATTCAACCAACTTTTCTGAAACCTTTCCCTTGGCTAATAAATCTCCCGATAAAATAAAAAATGGAACTGCTACTAAGGGAAAGGAATCTGTTCCGGCAAACATTCTCTGAGCCATTATAACCAAAGGCATACCCTGACTGGAAAGTGCCACCATAGATGATATGCCTATCGCAATTGCAACGGGGACACCTAGTAGGAGAAACACAAAAAAAGTTATAAAGAGTAAAACAGCCATTATTTAACTCCCCCCCTACTAAATAGTTCTTGAAATATTGCCGTTATACTATGTATGGTCATAACTGTGAAGCTTACCGGGATCACAGTATAAACCCATCGCATGGGAATGCGCAATGCTGCTGATACCTGAGAAGCCTGCATCACCATATATTTAAATCCAAAAACTATAATGGTAATAAAAAATACCATTGAAGAAATAATGCTTAGTACAACTATTAATTTCCTAATTTTATTTCTAAACAAGTTTACTATAAATGTGACAGAAATATGCATGCTTCTCTTATAGGCTAGAGTAGCCCCTAAAAAAGTAGACCAGACCAGTAAGTACCGCGATACTTCCTCTGTCCAAGTTAGTGCCTCGAAGAAAACTCTAAAAACAATTTGAAGAGTTATGGAAATAATCATTAATACAACTGAAATAAAAACAGCTCTCGTAATCAAACTATCTATACCGTCACTGATCTTTTTTAATATTGCCACTGCTCTCATAAATATCCTTCCTTCTTATCCTTTTATTTTATTAGCCCTAGCTTAAAAACTAGGGCTAATACCTCAATTACTGAAGCTGCTTTTGAATTTTTTCTATATATTCACCGTATTTCTCAGCATATTTTTCATATACTGGTTTTACTTCTTCTTTAAATGATTTTAAGTTAGGCTCTACAATTTCCATTCCGTTTTTCTTTAAATCCTCTATCTGCTTAGCTTCATTTTCTGCATTTACTTTACGTTCATATCCCGCAGCTTCCTGTGCAGATTCTTTGAAAATACTTTGAATATCTTCAGGTAGTTTATCAAACCTTTGCTTGCTCATTACAAATATTGCCGGTGCATAGGTATGTCTGGTCATTGATAAATACTTTTGGGTTTCATACAGTTTAAAGGAATGAATAACGTTAATAGGGTTCTCTTGACCATCTATAGTTTGCTGTTGAAGAGCAGTCAAAGCCTCTGTCCAGGCCATAGGTACCGCATTGGCTCCTAAAGCTTTAAAGGTATCTATATATACAGGATTCTCCATGACTCTTATTTTAAGTCCTTTTACATCCTCTACAGTCTTAACTGCTCTTTTAGAATTTGTCAGATTTCTAAATCCCCTCTCTGCATAGGCTAATCCCTTTAAATTTACATCTTCAAGCTTTTTCAGAAGCTCCTTTCCTACAGGACCGTCTAATACTTTATAAGCTTCCTCTGGACTGGTAAATAAAAACGGCAGTTCAAATACAGCTATTTCTTCTACAAAGTTTGCTACCGGGCCGTTTGTTATAACCCCCATGTCTACCGTTCCCATCTGCATACCTTCAAGCAGTGTTCTTTCATCTCCTAGAGTTGCATTAGGATAGATTTCGATTTCCACTTTACCTTTTGACTTTTCTTCTACCAGCTCTTTAAATTTCTCAGCCGCAATATGGAATCCATCCTTTTCATTAACAACATGGGCCAGCTTTATCTTTATAGGCTTGTCATCCTTTGCTTCCTGAGAGCTTCCCTGCTTGGCTCCTCCACAGCCAGCCAATAAGGACATAACCATTGCGATACTAACTAACAAAGTAATTATCTTTTTAAACATTTTTCTCCCCCCTCTAAAATTTTGGTATTGTCAAAGATTTAAACATAATCTTCAACTCAACCCATTAATTTTACTTAAAATTTATATCAAAACCTTGCCACCCCCTTAAAATAGGGTATAATTTTGGAGACACCACTCACCAAAATTCCCAAAACAAACAGAACGGTGGCAAAGGTTTTGAGCATAATAATAAAAATGTTGCTATTTTACATTGCTATAC
>JAALLR010000122.1_pt1 | contig 27616 bp, 19 predicted proteins | sample 7245931 | NCBI WGS metagenome assembly JAALLR01 (sample SAMN13049201, study PRJNA578106) | oil field metagenome | isolation source: filtered produced water from oil reservoir B9 | place: USA:offshore Texas | collected 2016 | reverse complement strand
GAAGCACCTTAACCTCCACAGTCTTATCCAGATAGCCTTTCGGGAATACCGGCCTGCCCAGGAAGTAGCCCTGGCCGTAGTGGGCGCCAATACTGGCAAGGGTGGTCAATTCCTCCTCGGCTTCAATACCCTCGGCAATGATGGCGCAGCCGATTTTTTCGGCAAAGGTTATAAATGTTTCCAGCAGGGCCCTCTTGATAGAGCTAAGGTTGATGTCCCTGACCAGGGACATGTCTATTTTAATAAAGTCGGGCCTGATTTCCGCAATGGACTGCAGGGAGGAAAATCCGGAGCCGACATCGTCCACAGCCACCATATAGCCCTGGCTGCGGTAATGTTCCAGGGTTTTGTTAAAGTTGGGAAAGTCCTTGATGCAGTGCCGCTCGGTAATTTCAAACACGATGTTGGAAGGCTTGAGGCCCATCTCCCCGATCAGCCTCATGGTCTCTCCCTTGACGAAATTGGGGTCGCTGATGGTGCGGGGGTGGATGTTCAGGAAGAGCTTCTGGTCCGGCCCCAGGTCCCCGAGGTTTTCCAGGGCCAGCCGGCGGCAGACCCTTTCCAGAGGGTAGAGCAGTGCAGCTTGTTCAGCAAAGGAAAAGAGAATCTCGGGCCTGCGGAAATAGCTCTCCCGGGGCCCCCTGGTCAGGGCCTCCCAGCCCAGGATACCGCCGGAACGCAGGGAAACTACAGGCTGGTACACGATCTCAAACCGGGCCTGGTCGAGAATTTCCCTGAACTCGGATAAGAGCATGGCCGTCTCCAGACTGATGGAACCCTTGGCCATCTCCTGGGCCTCGCGCAGCGCCGTATAAAGCTGGCTTTCCACGTTTCCTGCCTTAAAACTGAGGACGGCATACCCCACGTGGATGTCCGGTCCCCGACCGGTAATTTTCAAATACTCCTGCCTTATCCTTTCCCTGATGCCAATGCGGGAAGTGACAGCTATTTTCTGCAGCTCACCGTGCCCCGGCCTGCCTTCCATCGCCATCAGGACGACAAAATCGTCACCCCAGAGATTTTCCACCGCCAGGATTTCGCTACCTGGGAAGATTTCGGTTATTTCTCTTTCCAGGCATTTTTTAAACATGGCCAAAATCTTCGAGGCAGCCTGAAAGCCGCTCACCTGCTCCACCTCGTGGAATTTCACCAGGTCAAAATAAAGAAGCACAACCGGCCTTGACTTCTGGAGGTTTTCCCGAACCTTTCCAGCCAGGCCGGGGTCCTTCAGGCTGTGGTTCCGGAATACGGTCCTTCTTTTAAAGCCGGGAAAAGAAAAGAACCTAGAGACGGCTTCCCAACCCTTGATTATCCTGGAGATCACGGCCACTCACCCGAACTTTTTAATACAAGCTTATTGCAGCAAGTTTAAGGTATTATTACTTTTCCAAAAAAGAAAAGCAAATTTCCGGTTAAATTTTCTTTAATCCCCCGGCCTGCCGGCCATCCGCAACCCCTTTACCCCCATCCCTGCCATCCCGGTAAACCTGCTTTCCCGTTGATATCCGAAAAAGTGGTACCAGTGGCCCTGGACTTTGCCAAAAAGGATAAGCACACCGTTGTCATCGCAGTAACCGACCACGGTAACGGTGGAATCACCATCGGAGACCGGGAGACCAGCAAAAAAAATTACGACGAGCTGCCCCTTTCCACATTCATCGAACCTTTAAAGAGGGCAAAACTGACCAGTGAAGGCGTCGAGAAAAAATTAAACGCCGACAGGAGGGGATGGAGCCAGTATTCGCGCGGCCAGTCCTCGCGGGCGTACTGGTATGTGAAGGGCGAACCGGCCAGGAGCGTCCCCCAGGCCATCAGCGCCAGGGCAGTGCCGGCCAGCACGGCACTGCAGGTATTAAAAAGTGGGGAACCAAGGACGACGGTCACCGCAAAATGGGCGGCAAAAAAAGCAAGCGTCACCAGCTCCATCGTTTTGACCTGCCGCTGCCGGAGGCGGTAGGCGTTTAAGGCCAGGGCAGCGGCCAGGCCGGCCGTCACCGCCTCCGTCCAGAGGCCGGGGCCCGAGAGCATCCAGTACAGGATCCAGGGGACAAAGCCGATGAAAATCCGGACCGTTCCGGGAATTTTCTTACCCATGAGCATTGTCCTCCTGCATGACCGCGGCCAGCGCGGTGTCGCACCAAACGATGACCATCGGGGCGAAGCGGCGGCCGAATTAGCCTCGCCCTATTCTAGGCCAGCCCCGCCAGCCGCCGTTTCTTCTCCGCCCACCAACACTTCCCTTTGTCTGGCGAACAAAAATAGCCTTAGAGCAGTAGATGTAATATATTATGTCGTAACAGCGCCCTTAACAATGCTTAATTTTTCTAAAACACTAATTCCACACCTGGAGGTTGGCCGCGGCCTAGCTATCACTGTCATCATTATGGATCGGACAAGTAAAGCTGCCGTTGAGCTCGCATTAAGCGTAGACTAATTTTTGCTTGTTGATCCGGATCAATTCCCGATTTACGACTCGTATGCGGTTAAGATGCTCCCATACCATTTGAATGGGAAGGGCAACGAAAGGCTCTCATATGAGCAGTTTGCGGCGGGCTCTTCAGCGTTGAAGGATGCCTTGAGTTTTCCCATGCCGGAAGCTAAAAGCTTCAAAATAAAAGCCACTGTAAAACGCGTACCGCGTATGGTGGACTGGCCCATACATATTTGGGGGTTTACAGTTATGCGGTCAAGCTTCACAAACAGCACTCTCCTGGTTACTATCATACCATGATTTCCACCACTAGAAACTCACAGGTCAAATAACCGTACTACTTCACTACTTACCAGCGTCGGGACGGGCACAGTCCTCCGCGAGTCGAATCCTGGGGCTGGCGCTTCCGCCATGCTGTCTTTTTGTAAGGTTTTCCTGTCAATTGGCAGGATTTTCATGTTTTCTTGCCGAATAAGTCTCCATATCCAGTTTTCCATACTTCCTGGCAGGTGGTTTTCTTGACCCAAAAGAAACACCCAAAATGGGGCCGAAAGGTCAAATGACGTTGCCGAAAGAAATACGGACTGCTCTTGAAATAGAAGAGGGCGACCGGGTTCTTCTTAGAATGGAAGACGACGGGAAGGTCGTCCTGGAGAAGGCGATAATTATTCCCGCCAGCGAGAAAGATGGGTTTGGGAAAGTTACTGAAACCTGATGCTTTTAGTGGTTATCCAGGGCATATATATAGGCAGGTGCTGGGATTGCCATGAAAACAGATGAGCTCAAAAAACAAATAGCAGCAGCCCGGTCGAGGTATTATCGACTGGTTTTACTGGTCGGGTCGGCTGCAACCGGAAAAACCGAAATCCTTGTTCAAACATCCAAAGATGAGGGTTATCCCTATATCAATCTGAACCTCATGCTGAGCCAGAAACTCCTGGAATACCCCGCTAAGATACGAGCGTTACGCCTGCCGAGAATAGTGGAGACGATCATAGGCGAAACGGGAAAGGATACAGTCCTTCTGGATAATACAGAAATACTTTTTGATCCTGTTCTTCAACAAGATCCTTTACGTTTACTTCAACAAGTCAGCCGCAATCGAACTATCGTTGCCGCATGGAACGGCAAGTTCGAGGGTGGAGCGCTGTTTTATGCCGAGCCGGATCACCCGGAGTACAGAAAGTATTATGAAGTCGATGCCCTTATTTGTCCTCTGGGGTAAAGAGATTTCAGCAAAAGGTGGGGAAATACGGTGAAATACGCTGACCTGCTACATTTTGACCCGGTCGAAACTATAGTGCAGTTGCGGGAAGCTGACGCCAAAGGCAGGGCCGGTGAGCTGGTCAAAAGCTACGTGATCTCGGAAAGGATGGCCGAGCAGATTACGGAAGTTGTCTTTCCGCAGCTTCAGTACGACCATCCCCAGGATAATAAAGGGCTTTTGATCGTCGGCAACTACGGTACCGGCAAATCGCATTTAATGTCGGTGCTCTCAGCTATAGCCGAATATCCAGACCTGGTCGCGGAGATCCGGCATCCTGCCGTGGCTAAAAAAGCGGAAGTTATCGCCGGCAAGTTCAAGGTTATCAGGACCGAGATCGGTTCCACCACGATGTCCCTCAGGAACATCATTTGCGCCGAGCTGGAAGAACAACTGGCTAATCTTGGAGTGAAATACCGTTTTCCTGAAGCCGATAAAGTTACCAACAACAAAGACCCTTTTATTGAGATGATGAACGCTTTCCAGGAAGTTTACCCGGATCACGGGCTCTTGCTGGTCGTCGATGAACTCCTGGACTACCTGCGTACGCGCAAAGATCAGGAGCTAATCCTCGACCTAAACTTCCTCCGAGAAATCGGGGAGGTTTGCCGGCTCACCCGGTTTCGTTTCATGGCGGGTGTGCAAGAAGCCATTTTCGACAGCCCGCGCTTTCAGTTTGTGGCTGAAACCCTGCGCCGGGTCAAAGACCGCTTTGAGCAGATACGAATTGTCCGTGAAGACATAGCCTACGTAGTTGCCCAGCGCCTGCTGCGCAAGGATGACCGGCAGAAGGCTCTCATAAGGGAGCACCTGCAGCGCTTCACCAAGCTATACGGCACCCTGGCCGAGCGCATGGACGAATTCGTCGCTCTCTTCCCCGTGCATCCGGCATACCTGGAAACCTTTGAAAGGGTCTATGTAGCCGAAAAGCGCGAGGTGCTGAAAACCATCAGCGCCGCTATGAAAAAGCTCCTGAACAAAGAAGTTCCGGAACAGGAACCCGGCCTCATCGCTTATGACTCTTACTGGCAAAACTTAAAGGACAATCCTTCTTTCCGCAGTGACCCGGACATTCGAGAAGTGATTGAGAAGAGCCAGGTGCTGGAAAGCCGTGTCCAGCAGGCCTTTACAAGGCCGCAGTATAAGCCTGTGGCCCTCCGCATCATTCACGCTTTGAGCGTTCACCGGCTGACAACAGGAGATATTTACGCTCCAATAGGGGTCACGGCTGAAGAACTCCGCGACGACCTCTGCCTTTACCTGCCCTTGCCGGAAGAGGATGCCGAGTTTCTTAAAACCACCGTCGAATCAATCTTGCGCGAGATCTTAAGGACGGTGAGCGGCCAGTTTATTTCTTTCAACCAGGACAACGGCCAGTACTACCTTGACCTGAAAAAAGACATCGACTTTGATTCTCTAATTGAGCAGAAAGCGGAAGTCTTGACCCCCAACCAGTTGGACCGCTATTATTTTAAGGCCCTCGCCCGGGCCATGGAGTGCCCCGAAGCCACGTATGTTCCCAATTTCCAGATTTGGGAGCACGAAATTGAGTGGTGCGAGAAAAAGGCTACCCGGTTAGGGTACTTATTCTTCGGGGCTCCCAACGAACGTTCTACAGCCCACCCGCCAAGGGACTTTTACCTCTACTTTCTGCAGTCCTTTGACCCGCCGGCCTTTGAGGATGAAAAAAAGGCCGATGAAGTGTTTTTCCGGCTGGTGCAACGTGATGAGAACTTTGACCGTGCCCTGAAGCTCTTCGCCGGCGCCTGCGAGATGGCCAGCACGGCTTCGAAAGGAACGCGGCAGGTCTATGAAAATAAGGCCAACGAGCAGTTAAAAAAGATAGTCGAATGGCTGCGGAACAACATCACCACGGCTTACGAAGTTACCTACCGGGGAGCAAGCAAAAAATTCGCCGAATGGGTTAAGCACAGTGCCACTCCTCATGCGTCGGTTCGGGATCTGGTAAACTTGGTGGGTTCCCTTTGCCTGGCGCCCTATTTCCAGGAGCTGGCGCCCGAATACCCGGCCTTCTCCATCCTGATTACTTCAAAGAACCGAGCTCAGGCTGCCCAGGAGGCGATAAAGTGGATCCTCGGCAGCATCAGGACCAGGCAGGGAGCAGCCGTCCTCGATGCCCTGGAGCTGTTGGACGGAGATAAGTTAAGGCCGCAAAATTCCCGTTATGCCAAATACATCCTGGGACAGCTGGACAAAAAGGGACCGGGTCAGGTCCTCAACCGGGGTGAAATAATTGCCGATTTTCGCGGTGTAGAGTTCGAGCCCCGTTTCAGATTGGAACCGGAGTGGGTGGTCGTCATTCTGGCGAGCTTGATCTACAGCGGCGACGTCACTTTGAGCATTACGGGGAAGAAGATAGATGCTTCCAACCTGGAGGAGTTGGGCAAAATTCCCCTGGAGGAACTTATCAAGTTCAAGCACATCGAGCGTCCCAAGGATCTTCCCCTCGGTCCCCTGCAGGTTCTGTTTGAATTTTTGGACCTGCCCCCCGGGCTCATTGTCAATCAATCTACTCGTGAAGAAGGGGTAAGGCAGCTTCAGGAAGCAGTGGATAAGCTCCTGGAACGCACCGCCCAGGCCCAGCAGGCGATCCAGCAAGAGTTATCTTTATGGGGTATTTCTCTCTTCGATGAGAAAAAGAAAACCGGTTTAAGGGATGAACTGACCGGTTTCAAAGGGTTTCTGGAGTCACTCCGGGTTTTTAACACTCCCGGAAAGCTGAAAAACTTCCGCTACTCCGAGCGGGATATAAATGAACAGAAAGAGCGCTTTGCCACCCTGAAGAGGGTTGAAGAGCTGGCCGGCCTGGCAAGTGAAGTCCAGCCTCTGCTCTCCTACCTCGGTACCGCCGAAGCCGTGCTTCCTGCGGATGCCGGTTGGACGGTAAAAGCCCGGGAGCGGCGTGAAGAACTCAAAGGAAAACTATCCGGCCTGGACGAAGCATCCATCCCTGACCTTCGCCGGGAGCTGGTGTCGGTGCTCTTAGAGCTCAAGAATTCTTACATTGCGGCCTACCTTGAGGCCCATACCAAAGCCAGGTTAAATGCGTCTTTGGACCAGAAGAAATCCGGGCTGCTCAAAGATGAGCGGTTGAGCAAACTCAGCAGGCTGACGGGTATCGAGTTGATGCCCCGCGCCCAGCTTGCGGACTTCCAAAACCGCCTGGCGGAGCTGAAAACGTGCTTCAGCCTCACCAGAGAGGATCTGGAAAAAACGCCCATCTGCCCTTACTGCAACTACCGGCCGGCACAGGAGCAGATTAAGCTTTCGGCTGAGGCGGCGCTCAGGCAGCTGGAGGAAGACCTCGAAAGGCTGTACGAGGATTGGGAAAAGACGCTGATCGCCAACCTGGAAGACCCGACGGTGAAGGAAAACGTCTATCTTTTGAAGCCGGAGCAGCAGAAAGCGCTGGAGCAGGTGATCAAAGAACAGCAGTTGCCATATACGGTGGACGCAGCGTTTGTAAAGGCCGTTCAGGAAGTGCTCTCCGGCATGGAAAAGGTTTCGGTTACCGCAGCTGACTTAAAGAAAGCTCTGGCCCAAGGTGGCACGCCCTGCACAGTATCTGAGTTCAGGCAGCGCTTTGAGGATTATGTCAAGTCTCTCACGCGGGGCAGAGATCCGCAGAAGGTAAGGATCGTACTGGAATAGAGGGATGAAGAGTTATGGCCAAACAAGAGCAACTTTTCACGGATACACCGGAAGGGAACGAAGAAGGAAGGGAACGGCAAGAGCGCTCACGTTTCCGGCTTACCAAGGAACACCTGGACCGGGTGAGACACATCGAGGGATTTCCCATGAGGCAATTGAAGAAGCTTTAGGGAACCTTGAGAAAAGTGGACATGCTGCCGCTGAGGTGACATACTCCACATGATGTCAAGGAAGGAGGGGAGTGGCGTTTCCCCGGCTCTTGAAAGGTAAAAGGGGATAAACGCCGCGAGTTTTCAATGGTTCCTAGTAACGTAAGGCAATACGATTTTAAGGCCTTAACTGATATTTGGACGGGAAATGCGGAACGGAGAGGAGGTCTCTTAATTACTGTCGGACTTTTGGGCTCGATTCGGTGGTGGTTTGAAATAGTGGTGAAGGGACTTGGTGGTTTTGCCTGCGATCCCTCGGATCCAGAGATGCGCTGTCCAGACAAAGCCGGAAAACGGTGCGTTGTCTGCGAGTTTTTTGGTTGCACAGGATGGGCACGAAAATTTCGCTTTGAGGTTTTAGATGAAAAGGGACAAATAAAACAAAAAGCTATACGAGAGAGAGAACTCTTTAAGCTTAATTTTATTCCACTCCGTCCCGTTTCGGACGAGGAATGGGTTCTCTTGGAACTTACGCTGCTTTTTATTTCAGAATACGCGGCAATCGGTGGCAAGACTGTGTTTAAACCCTCAGAAGAAAAGGGGAGGGAGGAAGCTTTCCATCACCGGAATTTTGGGCTCATCCAAATCCAAGACAGGCTTAAGGTAGAGAAGGAATATAAGGAGCTTAAGGAATATGTTGCCCAGGAGCGCTGGCGCAAAGCGGACCAAAGCGACTTTGCCTGGGCTTCACTTCAAAACTTCTGGTGTGTAAAAGGGAGATACCTGTGTAGGAAAAGTCAGACCGAAAGCACTTTCAACAGGGTACTTGGAAGTTGTGAAGGTAAAGCTCAAGCCCAGCAATTAGATCCGTCAGATTCTGCCGCGGCCTGGCTGGCCGGCGGTAGGCAGGAAAGCAAAAAGGTGTTCAGCTTCAAAGCAGGTGAAGGGAGAACCTTTGGCTTTGTAAAGCCTGGGTTGATGGACTTTAAGCAAATGAAGGAACGACTCAAGCGGGCCTGGAAAAATCTTCAAGATAATGAATTTTTGACAGGCCAGCAAATTATTGAGTGCTTACTGAGTGGAGGTGCAAAAGAAAGTGGGCCATGATTATTATGCCGAAATAGCTGCTGGGAGGGTTCGTTTAGCAGAAGCAGATAAGGAAGCACCTTCAGCTCTTGCTTCTGGCCTTGTAGACGAATGTACTGTTCAGCTTCTCACAAACAAAGATGGTGCCGGGAATGATTACATGTGTAGAACAAGAAGTTTGCAGCTTAAGCTACCGCAAGATCTTGGGCTTGACTGCGACTTCTCTAATTTGCCTGAGCCTTCGTGGCTTGGACTGGAGGTGGAGTTCATTCTCAATCGACCCTGGTATTCTAAGGATGATCGACCTCTACATATCTTAAACAATCCGGTACGCAAAGACCGGGTTTTTGGAGTGCCTTATATGGCAGCGGCGAGCTGGAAGGGACTTTTGCGCTGGGCGTGCCGGATGCAAGAGGGGCTTGTGGATTATCTTTGTAAAAACTCGATGAGGATGGACAATCGGAAAGATCCGCCTTGGATTGTACACCTCTTCGGCAACGAACAGGGAGAAGAAGAGAAGTTCCAGCAAGGTGCGTTAGTCTTTTCCCCAACCTGGTTTTCACGAGTTGATTTTGAGGTTATTAACCCTCACAGCCGGAAGTCACGAGCTGGCACAAAACCCATTTTCTATGAAGTTGTTCCGGCTGGTACTGCCGGCACACTAAAGCTCCTTTACGCTCCGATCCCGGGAGCATCCAGGCGCGACCGTGTGCAGCCCAAGGAAGTGATTTGCAAGCTTTTAACAGCTATTCAGGCGCTCTTGGAAACCAACGGCATTTCGGCCAAGCGCACGGCCGGCTGGGGAACGGCAGAGATCAAAATTTGGAGAGCTTTTCGGACCGGTGAATGTAAGGAGTCCAAAGGAATTGAAGAGTTTAAAGAAATTATTTCCGACCTCTTTCAGCAAGAGGGGGAGGTAGTATGAGTAGCTTTCACAGCCTTGAGAGGCTGAGGGAGTACCGCTCGCTTCTGCTCGCCGTGGAGGCCACTGGCTGGCTTCACATGACCGGCAAAGCCCACGCCAATTTTTTGCGTGAGCACGGGGGAATAAAAACCGGTTATGAGTACGAAAATCAGTTTCCTTGGTCTGACCTACTTAAGTGGGTAAAAGATAAATATTCGCTCCCAGGAAAAGCCTGGCCGAATTCCATTGATGATTTCCTTACAAAACATGCGGATAGAAGAAAATATCCGGGATTGCTCGGACTGTTGCAAGCAGCCCACGGGATGGTTTCAGGGATTGAAAAAAATTTACCCAAGGAACCTTCGAAGTATTTAAAGCAAGATGTAACCCATATGTGGCTTTCCTCGGTGTTCGGGTACCCCGAACGCAATCTGTTGGTAAACATGCCGCAAGTTCTTACTCCAAGGGGTTGGAACGAAATCTTGCAAGAGATCCGAAGAATCCTTGAGGAGTTAAAAAAGTTAGGGGAAAGCGGCACGAAAGATGACATAGAGGATTGGTGGAATTGGCGAGAAGAGGCCCTCGGCTTCTTACGAACTGCCTTCACCCAGACTCTGGCCGAAACCCGCCTGCCCAACAACGACGTGACCTTATGGGACCAGTCTTACGTGGCAGCAGCCATGTTTAAAAGCGCCGTGGCCGGGGCACTGCTAGAGGACGGTTTTCCTTGGGACGACGGGCAGCTTAAGCAGAAAACGCGCTGGAGGCTACTGACGGTGGCCGTCGGTGTGGATCATTACGAGCGCCGGGCCGTGCGCGTTCGCGACTGGACTGGGGCAAGTTTGGTTCTCGATGAGTTCTTCACCCAAGTCCGTAAACTGATAGAAATTGAGCTCGCCGTAGGTTCTCTCCTTTACGCAGGTAGGGGGATTATGGTGTTTTCGTTCCCGGGAGAGCGCTTTAACGCCCAGAATCCTCTGCCCATAGAAAAGTGGCAAGAGTATATACTTGAGCATCTCGACTGGTTTGCCAAAGACCTTAAACTCGAAACCCCACCCTACTGCGCTATAAGCGAACCTACCCGCTCGTTGGTCCCAATGGTCTCTGAAATCGAAAAGGCCCGCCAAAAGGTAGCTGTGCCGATTTTCCGCGGGTGGAGCGTTGGGGATGAGAGAGGGAAGACTGATTCGGGGCATGTCTGCCCGGTTTGCCTGGTGCGGCGAAATGATGACCCCCGCGATAAACAAAAGCCTTGTGCGGTCTGTAATGAGCGCCGCGAGAAGCGGCTTAACAACTGGCTAAGTAGCTCGAACCAAGATACTATTTGGCTGGACGAAGTGGCGGATGAAAATGACCGCCTTGCTCTTATAACTATCGGCCTCGATCTTGAACCGTGGGTGGAAGGAACGTGCCTCGACAGTTTCCGCGCCCAGGCCATTCCCGAATGGCGGCGGCATAATCCTAAGCTTTCCAATTCTGATAATCCGATTGATCCCAGCAGGCCGTACTTGAGTTTGCTAGAGCATATCAAAAGAGAAATAAAAAGTGGTTATAACGAAAACGATCCCGTCCTAAATAGCTTGCAAGATGGTTATAGGCACGAACGGGACTGGCCTACGTTCTATGAGAAAATCGTCGAGGATCGCTCAAAAGCTCCTTTATGGGACGAACTAAACCACCAACAGCGGGCGGAGTGGGTGGTTCACCAGCTCTTTTGCAAACTGCCTTCCCCCGGCCGGGTGTACCGCTTCTGGCGGCAGGCAGTGAATTTCTTTGAGGAAAGACTGAGGGAGTTCCGGGGAATTGCTTCCTGTCACCCAAACCGCTGGCGGGTTCGCCGCCTGCTGATTAAGCCCGCAGCAGATACAGCCAAGGGATGGGAGGACCACAACACATACGAGGGGCATTGGCGCGGCAACCCTATCAGTTTGCTTTACCTTAAAGAAAAAGGAAGTTTTCTCACCATATGTAACCTTGCCAGGCTGCTTGGGCCCGAAGAAGGGCCGGAGGCGCTTAAGAATCAAGAGATAGAATTGTACGATGACCGGAGTAGGCTTCAGCTTCTCAAGGTAGAAGAAGTAGGAGAGCAAAGCGTTCGCCATCTTGGCGCTTACTTCCCGGTTATCCCTCTAGAAGTAAGCCCTACACGTTTTCGCATTTTGGTGCCTCTTACAGCAGCTGCGGCATGCGTTGACCGTCTGATTGCCGACTGGGAGGAGAAATTCGCGCGCGTTTGGGACCGGCTTCCTTTGCTAGTGGGGGTGGTGGCCTTTCCGCGCAAGCTCTCTTTCCAGGCGGTTATCGAAGCAGCACGCAATCTGGAGGATGAATTGTGGAGTGCTTTAAAGGAAAAGAAGTGGCAAAAGAAAAAGAAGTGGCAGGTAGAAAGAGTTCAGATTCAGAAGGAAACAGTAATTCTCCGCCTCAAGCCGGCTAATGCCGGCGAAGCCCTGCAGTACACTGTTCCCACTGTCTTACCAGACGGCCGCTGTGACGTTTTCTATCCCTATTTCGCTGTAGACAACCAGGAGTTGCGATACCCCCTTGATTTTCGGCATCCCTGCGGCCAGGTCTACCGGCATGTTACCGACCTGAAGCCAGGAGACACCCTTACGGTAATGCCGTCACTTATAGCGACCCTATTTATGGACACTGCAGCCAGACGTTTTAAGGTTCCTCCACCCCGACTTCTCTCAGACTGGGGCAAGATGCGCCGCCTGTGGGGTCTAATTGCACAAGCTGCCGAAAGCAAGTCCTCGCTCAGGACTGTTTGGGATGAGTTACAGAGATTAAGAGACTCATGGGAAGAAAGCGCACCGAAAGAGGAAGTCAAGCCAACCTGGCGGGCCCTTGGCCGCGCGATTATCGCCAACCACCTTAGGTTGAAAGGGGCTGATCTGGAGCAGGTTGTAGAGGCTGCCCAGGGCGGCCTTTTGGAATGGTGCCTGGAGTGGCACCTTACGGTGCTTAAAGAAAAGAATTTTGGCGACAGGGGGAACTGGAAATGAACAAGAGCTTTGAGGTTTTCACCCACGTTGCTCTGGCCGTAGACCCGATTCACGTGGGCACGGGTGGTGCCCGCTTGGGGAGAGTGGACAACACGATTGTGCGTGATCCCGTTACCTGCGTTCCTAAAATTCCTGGCTCGAGCCTAGCTGGAGTTTACCGAGCCTATACGGCCATGGTAAAAAACAAATACCCCGGATGTGCTGGCTTAGGCCAGCGGCGGTCGGACGGTACAGGCGGACATTGTGGTTCTCCTGACTGTCCCGTCTGCACTGTCTTTGGTTTTGCCCGGGGCGCAAGCGGAGGGTTTGCCGGCCTAGCATCCTTTAGCGATGCCCATGTGCTCCTTTTCCCGGTAACTACCCGAAAGGGTCCCTTTTGGGTCACTTCTCCTATGGCCCTTCGGTCGGCACGAGAGACTGAGGATATTGTCCAAGACCAGGATCTTGATGGTGTTACCTTGTATTGCGAGAATGAAGACCGACCCTTAAACCTGGGCTGGTTAATGCTGCCGGTTAAACCATATGAAAAGTGGCAGGACCTCGAAAATGTATTGAGAGCACTTAACGTGCCCGGTTATATTAGGCAGCGGGTGGGGGTGTTGTCCGATACACTTTTCGGCCACGTGGTTAACAGCAATCTGGAAGTGAGAACCTCAGTGGCAATTGACCCGGAAACGGGAGCGGCAGAGGAACAAGCGCTTTTCACCTACGAAGCTCTTCCCCGAGGCACAGTGCTCGTATGGGAAGTAACCTGCCGTAATCCCGCCCATTTTAGGGTCGGTAGTGAGGAGGTACGTGCGGTCAAGACCCCGGAAGATGTCCACAATCTTGTGCAACTGGCTCATCCATACTTGGAACATTTAGGGGTTGGGGGAATGGGTACCCGGGGGATGGGTCGCCTGCGCGTGTTGTATTCTGGTGCCGGTAAACCAGAGGAGTCAACTCCAGAGGGGGGTGAGCCAAGAAATGAGAGAAAATCTTGACCTGGCATGCGCTAAAGCAGCACAGGAGATCGCTTTAGATATTACAAAAGATGGCAAACAGCTTCACCGGCTCCTTGCGCAAGCGCTTAGCGTGCTTGAAGAGCAGGGATTGTATGCCCTTTTCCTCTTCCTTAAAACAAAAGATAAGTTAGGCAATCTTATTGCTGATCGACTTGAAAAATTTCTTTATCAAACCCCACGCCAGGAACCGCTATTTTCCGGGAGCGAGAATTGCTTTGCACAGATTCAACGCTTGGCCGAAGATCTCGACCGGCTACTGCTCGCCCGTGATTTATTGCGGCAAGTGCTGCTCTACGCTTCCTACCATTCCCGAGTTGGAGAGGATCGGTGAAAAGGGCCATGGGTTGGCAACTTTACCGCTGGGTTTGGGAGCTTAGGTCCCCGCTTCATATTGGTATGCCTCCTGCGGGTATGCTTAACCGCTGCCGGCTTTACATTCCGGCACGTGTACTATGGGGTGCGCTCGCGGCAGAATTGGCCCGTGTTCTTAAGGGAAACAGTTTCCCGGATTATCTTAAGGTAGGAGAAGCCCTCCAGAAAAAACTCCGGCTTACGTACCTTTTTCCTGCCACTTGCCAGAATGGTGCCTGGCGGGCTTGGTTGCCATTTTATGAACAGGCAAAAGGGTTAATGTGGTACCTCGAAAGTAAAATTGGGCAGAGCGTTTTCCCTGATCGGATTTTCCGTCGGCACCTTTTGGATACCTTGCCGGGTACAGGAATTGACCCCCACACCGATACTGCCGCGGAAGGAACCCTCCGAGAACTGGAGTGTATTATGACTCACTGGCGACCGATAAACGACCTAATAAGCGGGCCTGTAGCAATGGTGGGCTACGTCTTAATAAAGGAGTGGCCTTTTCCAGCTATATCTCTTGAGGAGATTTGTGAACTTTACCTTGGTGCCGACACCCGCTACGGCTTAGGTCGCTTACATCTGGTTGAATGGGTTGAAGCAGAGGATATTTTTGGATTGCCTGTAGAAATTAATTGCGAGTCGCCCCTGGTAAAAGAAGCATCCTTTACGCTGGCGCACGCTTATGCTCCTGCTTTATACGGAGCATTAGAATTGATCCTCGGATGGGATTGGGGAAAGGGTTTATCAGATTACGGAGGCAAATCGATTTTGTGGGTACCGGGCTCCACCAGCACGGAGAAAAATAGCTGGCAGATTAATGAATGGGGTATTTGGGCTATTGTGACCAGTTCTTGAGCCAAGGGCAGGGTTAGCCAAAACTAGTCAAGGCCATGGGAAATTTCATAATGGTGGGGGTGAGAAAAGGTGGACCCCAGAAGACAACTCAGCGAACAGGAAAAACAGGAAGTAATCAGGAGGCATACCAGAGAAGGCGTCTTGCGCTGCTTTGTGGACAACCATCCCATCGAAAATCTCGAGGAAGTTGAGTTTCACCATATAAGGCCATTCAGCGAAGACGGGCCTACTACCTTGGATAACATCGCTCCGGTTTGCAGAGAACACCACAGGCGGATCCGCACTCTATCACTCATGGAGTTCCGTGATAAGTTGAAACTCGATCGCTTTTTCGAAGAAGGGTACAGAAAATCTGATGGGGTTCGTCTTGACGACGTTTTTGCCTATCTTGTGGGCGAAGGCGGGTATGGGAACGTCGTTCAATGGGAGCAACTTGGCAACCAAATAAAACTGTACTGGGAAGGTGAACAGCCAGAAACTCTGCCCTTATATCAGTGTCCGGTGACAGGTTTTAAATACTTTTATGCTCTTGTGCCCGTAAAACATTTAAAAAACGATGCCGAGCTGCAACCGCGCCCGTTGGAGCCGTCGCGGATGTGGGAACTATACAGGCATTTCCTGCGGTACACACAACTAGCCCCTGCTGTTTGCCGATGGGTTGATGGCCGGATAATGCTTTTTGACGGCCAGCATAAAACTGCGGCTCAGCTATGGACGGGAAGGCGCCGCGTTGAGTGCAAGGTGTATCTCGACCCGGACAAACGGGTGATTAAGGAGACGGTGCTTGCAGCCCACGACAAGCTGCGGCAGATGCCTTTTTACTCCTCAACTCTTATTTCCAGGTACAGCGCCCTTTTTAAAGAAGACTGGGAAGAATACATGGAACGTCCCGGGACAAAGTCGGAAAAAGGCTTTGTACAGTTCCTTAACCAGGTTAAAGGCGTTCCCAAAGGAGAAGCCATGAAGCGCCTACGGGCGGCAATCGAAAATGATATCCTGGAGGACACTGAAAACAAGCTGCAGGAATACATTGCTGAGAAGAACAAGAGTCGCAAGAATCCGCTGACCATTTACGCCGTCCAGCGGACCTTCTTAAGCGAGTTCATCGCTCCTCCGCCTCTGGAGGTGGAGTTTGAGAGCCCTCAGGATTATCGCCGAGAAGAGAAGAAAAATCTCATCAAACTATTGAACCTGATCGTGGATAAGACCTTGAGCGGGCGCTGGAACCCCGAGGCCAAGAATGAGGCTCACCGCACTGCCGAAAGGATATACGCTGCTGGAGCCTTAAGGGCGTGGGTGCCTATGCTTCGGGCGGTCATTGGGGCGAAGCTGAATCTAGTTGATGATGAGGAGAAAAGGAGAGTTTTCTTCCGACCAATAGATGAGGAGACCTTCGTTAGAGTTATTGAACCTGTGGTCAGCCGTCCTTTATCGCATAAGGTATGGCTTGACCCCGATCCCGAAATAGATGCCAATCTCCGCGTCAACAACCCGGACCACGTAAAACAGTTTTTCAAAAGCCGTGGTTTGAGTGCGCAATGGCTTCTAGGTATCGAGGAGGTTTAATAAAAAAGGCAAATAACGAGGTTAGACATGTACATGTTTTTTCAAGGAAAGGCTGACTATAGTAAAACGCGGGATACCTGTTCTTTGGCTAACTTTCGAGTTCGAGGAGGAGCACGGAAATCTACAGTAAGGTAAGGATCGTTTTGGAATAAAGGGGTGAAACGCTGTGGCCAAACAAGAGCAACTTTTCATAGATACACCGGAAGGGAACGGAGAAGGAAGGGAACGGCAAGAACGTTCACGTTTCCGGCTTACCAAAGAACACCTCGACCGGGTGAGGCATATCGAGGGATTTCCCATTGCCAAAGATGAGGACATCATCAGCCTTTCCGACCCGCCCTATTACACGGCCTGCCCGAATCCGTTCATAGGGGATTTTATCAAAGAGCACGGGAAACCCTACGACCCGGATAACGACGATTACCGCAGGCAGCCCTTTGCGGCGGATGTATCGGAGGGCAAGAACGATCCCATTTATAACGCCCATTCGTACCACACAAAAGTGCCGCACAGGGCCATCATGCGCTATATCCTCCACTACACCGAGCCGGGAGACATCGTCTTTGACGGTTTCTGCGGCACGGGCATGACCGGCGTGGCGGCGAGCTTATGCGGTGACCGCAAGGCCGTAGAATCCTTAGGCTACCGCGTACTGGATGACGGGACCATCCTCGATGAAAAAGGCCAGCCTTTTTCTAAGCTTGGAGCACGCAAGGCTATCTTAATCGACCTCTCCCCTGCCGCCACTTTCATTGCCTACAACTACAACACGCCGGTGGATGTCCGGGCCTTCGAGCGGGAAGCCCGGTGGATTCTGGACGAAGTTGAAAAAGAATACGGCTGGATGTACGAAACGCAGCATGTGGTGGAGGGGAAGGTGCAGAAAGACGCAAAAGGCAACCCCGTTATGGGGAAAATCAACTACACCGTCTGGTCCGACGTGTTTATCTGCCCCAGCTGTTCCGGAGAACTCGTCTTCTGGGAAGTGGCGGTAGATAAAGAAGAAGGTAAAGTCCGGGACGAGTTTCCCTGCCCCCACTGCGGGGCTAACCTTACCAAACGTTCCCTGGAGAGGGCCACGGAAAGGGTGTACGACCGGGACGTCGGAGAGTTTATCACCCGCGCCCGCCAGGTACCGGTTCTCATTAACTATTCGGTGGGGAATAAGAGATATCCAAAAGAGCCCGATGAGTACGACCTGGAATTGATCCGGAAGATCGAGGAGAGTGCGATACCATACTGGTATCCTACTGATCCGCTTCCAAAAGGGGAGAAGACAAGAGACCCTCTAAATGTGGGAATTACTCATGTTCACCATTTTTACACCAGGCGGAATTTGTGGGTACTGGCAGCTATCTATAACAAGATCTATGATAGCAAAGTACGAATAAATTGCAAAAAGCTCCTACTTCTTCTGTTCAACAGTCAAATTGTCAATATCAGTAAACTAAACAGATACCGCCCGAATGTTTCATTCCCCTATAACCCTCTGAGCGGTACGCTATATGTATCTTCTCAAGTTAGCGAAGCGAATGCATTAACTGCCTACAAAAATAAAATAAGAAGGATTGCTCTAGCACTGAGTAACATTGTTGGTGAAAATCTTATTACTACACATTCAGCCGAGAAGATTAACATATCTAATGATGCTATCGACTACATCTTCACCGACCCCCCCTTCGGCGGCAATCTCATGTACTCCGAGCTCAACTTCCTCTGGGAAGCCTGGCTCAGGGTTTTTACCAATAATAAGCCCGAAGCCGTTGAAAACAAAACCCAGGGCAAAGGCCCGCGGGAATACCAGGAGCTTATGGAAAAGTGCTTTGCCGAGTACTACCGGGTCTTAAAGCCCGGCCGGTGGATGACGGTGGTGTTTCACAATTCCCAGAACCGGATCTGGAACGCCATCCAGGAGGCCATTCTGCGGGCTGGGTTCGTTATTGCCGACGTGCGGACCCTGGACAAAAAGCAGGGGACCTTCAACCAAGTTAAAATTGGTTATACAACCGCGGTGAAGCAGGACCTGGTTATCTCCGCCTACAAGCCCAACGGCGGCCTGGAAAAGCGCTTTCACCTGGAGGCTGGGACCGAAGAAGGAGTCTGGGATTTTGTCCGCACCCACCTCAAACAGCTGCCGGTCTTTGTGGAGAAAAACGGCAAAGCAGAGGTCATTGCCGAGCGGCAGAACTACCTTCTTTATGACCGGATGGTGGCCTTCCACGTCCAGCGGGGAGTTGCCGTACCTATGGGGGCGGCGGAGTTTTACGCCGGCTTAAAACAGCGCTTCCCGGAAAGAGACGGCATGTACTTCCTCCCCGACCAGGTGGTGGAATACGATAAAAAGCGCCTGATGGTTCAGGAAGTTGAACAGTTATCCCTGTTTGTAACCGATGAAAAATCAGCCATCCAGTGGCTGCGCAGTGAACTCTCAAAGAAGCCGCATACCTACCAGGAGATTCACCCCAAATTCCTGCGAGAACTGCACAAAGCGCCACACGAAAAGCTGCCGGAGCTCTCCGAGCTTCTGGAGCAGAACTTCCTCAAAGACGATCAGGGCTGCTGGTACGTCCCTGACCCCGGCAGGCAGTCTGACCTGGAGAAGATGCGCCAGAAGACCCTCCTCAAAGAGTTCGCAGAATATAAAGAAGGCAGGGGCAGGCTAAAAGTCTTCCGCACCGAAGCGCTTAGGGCCGGATTCAAGGCCTGCTGGGCTGCCAAGGATTACAAGACCATCGTCGAGGTGGCCAGGCGCATACCGGATACCGTCCTCCAGGAAGATACCACCCTCCTGATGTACTACGACAACGCCCTGATGCGGCTGGATGAATGATTTATCGGCCGGTGAGGTGTCAATTTTGAGTCGGGATGGTATATGGCGGCCCGGTGACTGGGCCTGGAGCCGGGAGTACCGTGAACCGGTGAAGGTTATCGAAGCCCTGGACCTGTGGGGCCGGGCGGTCTACCGCGTCTGGGTGCCGGGCCGGGACGCGGTTTTGCGCCTTGAGGAAAACGAATTATCCTCGATAACAGAGGCAGGCATACCCAGCCGGGAGAGGCTTATTTATACCGTCGCCGCGGCCAGAATCGCTGAAAGCCTGGCCAGGCCGGACGTCCTGCTAGCGCCTCTCGAAGGCAGCGTCACTCCTTTGCCCCACCAGCTCTACGCTCTTTCCCGGGCTGTTTCCAAGAGCAGGGTGCGGTACCTTCTGGCTGACGAGGTCGGCCTCGGCAAAACAATAGAGGCGGGGTTGATCATGCGCGAGCTGAAGCTCAGGGGGCTCGTCAGGCGCACGCTGGTGGTGGCGCCGAAGGGTTTGGTGATGCAGTGGGTGCAGGAAATGGAAAACCGCTTTCGGGAACGCTTTCACCTGCTGATGCCCGCCGAGATCACAGCTCTATCGTGCTTTGAATGGGATGCCAACGTCTGGCAGCGGTTTGACCAGGTCGTCGTTCCCATGGATGCCGTAAAGCCTTTGGAATCGCGCCGGGGGTGGAGCAGAGACCAGGTAAGCCGCTATAACCGGGAACGCTTCGAAAACCTTATAGCTGCGGGTTGGGATTTGATTATTGTCGATGAAGCTCACCGAATTGCCGGCAGCACGGATACCGTGGCCAGATACCGCCTGGGTCAGGGGCTGGCTGAAGCTGCACCGTATCTTCTCCTTCTCACGGCGACGCCCCACCAGGGAAAAACCGATTCCTTCCACCGGCTTATGGCCCTCCTCGATAGGGAGGCTTTCCCCGGCGTCGAGTCCATAAAGCGGGAGAGAGTGGCTCCGTACGTAATCCGCACCGAAAAACGCCGGGCCATTGATGAGAAGGGTCAGCCGTTATTCAAGCCGCGCCGCACCCAGCTGGTGCCCGTGGTATGGCAATCCCGGCATCAAAAGCAGCGGGAACTTTACGAGGCGGTGACGGAATATGTGCGGGAAGGATACAACCGGGCGCTGAAAGAAAAGCGAAACTATATCGGCTTTTTGATGGTTCTCATGCAGCGCCTGGTAGCCAGCAGCACAAGGGCAATCCGGACCGCCCTGGAACGGAGGCTGGAAATAATCGAACAGGAAGCTCCTCTTCAAATTAACAGTGAAATAGAGCTGGAAGAAGACTGGTGGGACCTCGACGGGCAGGAGCAGCTCGAACAAATTCTGAAGCACCGTTTAGTCGCTTTTGCCAGTGAACGGGAAGAGGTCAAGCGTCTTTTATCCCTGGCGCGCCAGTGCGAGTCCCAGCCCGACGCCCGGGCCGAAGCCTTGCTGGAGTGGATGTACCGGCTGCAGGCCGAAGAGAACGACCCCGAGCTGAAGTTTCTTATCTTTACAGAGTTCATTCCGACCCAGGAGATGCTCAAGGAGTTTCTGGAAAACAGGGGCTTTAGCGTCGTTTGTCTAAACGGGTCCATGGGGCTGGAAGAGAGGCGAAAAGTCCAGCAGGAATTTGCCGATCCCGCCAGGGTGCTTGTATCCACCGACGCCGGCGGCGAGGGCTTGAATCTGCAGTTTTGCCACGTGGTCATTAACTACGACCTGCCGTGGAACCCCATGCGCCTGGAGCAGCGCATCGGCCGGGTGGACCGCATCGGCCAGGAACACGTTGTCCGGGCACTTAACTTCGTCCTGCAGGACACTGTTGAATACCGGGTGGAGGAAGTCCTCCAGGAAAAACTGGCCGCAATCCTGGCGGATTTCGGCGTTGACAAGATGAGCGATGTTCTCGACTCGGCTGAAGTAGCGTCTGATTTCGAGGATTTGTATAAAGATGCTATCCTCAATCCGGAAGAAGTTGAGTCCCGTGTTGAACGGCTGGAGGCTTCTCTGCGGCAGCGCATCCAGGAAGTAACTACGGCCAACCGGCTTTTGGGGGAAGAGGCAGAGCTCGATTCCCGGCTGGTGGAGAAGATTTCCGGCCATCCGCTGCCGTACTGGGTAGAGCGCATGACCGTTAACTTTTTGGTAAGCGAAGGCGGCGTAGTGAAGCCCAAATTGGCAGGTTATGATTTGACCTGGCCCGACGGCTTCACTATGGAGGACGTGGCTTTCTCCCGGCAGGAGGCAGATAAGCACTCAATGTCTTATCTCAGCCTGGAAGAACCGAGAGTTCGCGGGCTGGTTTCCCGCCTGCCCTTGGCCGTGGCGGGTCAGCCCGTTGCGAAGGTCAGGCTCAAAGGACTGCCGCAGGAGATAAGCGGCTACTGGTCTTTATGGCGGATATCTCTTATGGCGGAAAACATGCGTGAGATTCGGGTTCTACCCTTGTTCGAGCAGGAAAAAGACGGCAAAATACTCATGCCCACCGCCCGCAGGATATGGGATTTGTTATTACAGGAAGAAACCTCGCTCGAAATCCAGGGTTATATTACAGGCGAAATATCCGAGGAAATCTTTGAGAGGCTCCAGAAACAGGCTGTACGATACGGGCATAATCTTTTCCTCGAACTCAAGAACCAGTATGAAGAGTACCTGCAGAAAGAGCGGGAAAAAGGCCAGTATGCGTTCCAAATTCGCCGGCAGGCCATTATGAGGATAGGTCTCACCGCCGTGCGCCAGCACCGCCTGGCCGACCTGGAACGCCAGGAGAAAGAATGGGTCCTGCGGCTCAAGCAGAAGGAAAAAATCCTGCCGGAACTAAGCGCGATTACCATTATTTATGTAGAAGGTGTAGTCCCATGAACTGGCGTGACCGCATTCTTAAAAACTTACAGCCAGGCGTATCAAGGCTTACTTTAGCGGCTGACCCCGACGGCTTGCTCTTGGAAGAAGATGTTCTCTCGACCTTAGGGGACATGGGGTTTGATGTCCTTGTTTTTAGTGATCCCATCACCTTTCGTTATGCGTATGAAGCAAACTATCGCTCCAGGTGGGATCGGGGCGAAGCGGTACATTTGGTAGTGGTGGTACAGGGCGGCCCGCAAGAATTGCGCCGCCTCCCCTTCGACGTATGGCGAAAGGGGCATAAGTTTTTCTTCAGCCTGGCCGATATCTTTCCCAAACTCAGCTATCCGGTTGTTGCGGCCGTGGAAAAGTCGGACCTGGATAAGCTTTACAGGGCATACCAGGATTACAATGGCCCTGCGCTGGGGGAGAAGGCGACCAAGGATTTTATTTTAAAACACGTTTTTGGAATAATACCCGATCTTATCAATTCACCGGTCGAGCTGATGAAGATATTGTTATCGCGGCATTGTAACTTTGTGACCGTGCCCTCGATTTTGGACGAACACCTTATCCATTGTTTAAGAGAAAAGAGCGTTTTTAAGAACTGGCCGCTGGAAGACATCATCCCCAGCAGGGAAGCCCTTTTTGCTTTTCTGCAAGAACAATGGCGTCGATTCCTGGAAAGCACAGCTAGAGGAGAGAAACTCACCGAGGTTCCCTTCGACCATTATGACATACGGGTGTACATCGACAACCTGTTCTTAGAAGGAAATTTAAGGCCTGTTCCGGTTGCGAGTACGGAAGGTATGCCCGGGTGGGTCCGGGCAGGTGTGCTTTTGGATAAGCAGGCTGAGGAAAGGCGCAGGATTAAGTGGCTGCTAGAGAAGATACGAAAAGATATACCTGGAGAAACAGCAACCCACAGGGACTGGCAGCGCCTGGCCGTATTGTGGGCGGAATTGATTGTGCTTAGCGGTGAACTGAATCAGGACGTAAAAACTGGAAGTAAGCCGCAAATTGAGGAAGTGCACGATCAATTGGAAGAGCGCTTTGCGAGCTGGATGCTCGTGCGCTACGGTTCTTTGGCCAACCTTTCTTACGCGTCCAAACCGGTAATGGTACATCACATACCCCGTTATCTGGCTCATCTACGCGCCAAAGAAGGAGCAAAAAACATTGCTCTGCTCGTAATTGACGGCCTGGCGTTGGATCAATGGCTGGTTATCCGCAATTTCCTGAGAGACAGGTGCCCGGCGTGGCGACTCGAGGAAAACCAGGTCTTTGCCTGGGTACCGACCTTAACTTCTATCTCGCGGCAGGCACTGTTCGCTGCAGAGCCGCCCCTGTATTTCAAGGACACTCTGACGACAACCTTGAAAGAAGAACAGCACTGGCATAAATTCTGGGAAGACAGCGGGGTCAGGAGGGAAAATATCTACTACAATAAAGGTTTAGGTGACGAGTTGGTAAGTGAAATTGATGAATTTTTAGGATCACAGTTCGAGATCGTGGGTCTGGTTATAGATAAAGTGGACAGAATCATGCATGGCATGGAGCTGGGGACAACTGGTATGCACCAGCAAGTCAGGTTGTGGGCCGAACAGGGTTACCTGGTGCAGCTGATTGATTATCTCCTGAAGAACAAGTTTGCCGTTTATCTGACTTCGGATCACGGTAATATCGCGGCCAGGGGAAAGGGCCGTCTGCCCGACGGGGTTCTGGCTGAAACCCGCGGTGAGCGGGCCAGAATTTATCATTGCGACGTTTTTCGGCAGCAGATGATGGAAGAAAGAGAAAACGTCATCCGTTGGCCTGGTTATGGTTTACCTCAGGGTTACTCCGTTCTGCTGGCCAGGGGCCGGTCGGCCTTTGTCTCAGAGGGTGAAGAAATCGTAAGCCACGGCGGAATATCTTTGGAAGAGGTTGTCGTTCCTTTTGTTAGGATTTGGGAGGAGCATTGATCATGGCATTGAATATCGGTTTTGACCGGAGAGTTAAGCTGGAATGGCTGGATGCCGCCGCCTGGAGAGCCGCAACGGAAACAGACATTGCTGAGGTACGGAAGTACCTTGATGATTTCTTACAGTCAGAATGCCGAAGTAGAGAGGCACGCAGGAAGACCATAACCGTACTAACCCGGATTTGGGTCAGGGTACCGCAGAAGCACCGGTCATTACAGGAGCGAGCTTTAAGGATTTTAACCGAGGAGGGACCCGATACAAGACTCTGGTTGCACTGGGGCATGACGCTTGTGGCCTATCCATTTTTTCGCGATATAGCGGACATTACTGGTCGTCTGTTGACACTGCAGAATGAAGTTTCTCTAGAGCAGATTTACCGCCGGCTGGCGGAGCGGTGGGGGGAAAGGTCAACTGTTCGCCGGGCGAGCCAGCGAGTGGTACGTTCGATGGTAGACTGGGGCGTTCTCCAGGATACGGCCGTAAAAGGCGTTTATATCCCCACCGCCAAAAAAGGCCCGGCCAGCGCCAGTGTTCAGTTATGGTTTTTAGAAGCCCTGGTGTGTTCGGAAGCCACCCAAGCGGTGATCCTGCAACAATTACCCCAGCTACCCACAGCTTTTCCGTTTCACCTGGATATTTCAGTGGCGGCTATAAGGCAATCTAAACGGTTTGAAATACAGCGTCAGGGTTTGGATTTAGATATGGTTACAATCGTAAACCGACATCTTTGCTCTGGCAAGGTCATGTTTTAATTTTAGCTCTCGAGGAAGGAACGGGAAAACAAACGTTGATCCTCCCATGTCGAAATCTCGGCAGGGATACCGGAGAGGGGATTTTTTGCTCAACCAAACCAAGCCACAGCGCCGGTACTACCGGGCGAGGTATTCGAAAACGGCGCCACCAATTCAAGCTGCTCACGGCATAATAAATTAGCAATGAACCAATTTCCAATCCATTTCAGGAAGGAATTATCACGTGCACAACGAATACATCCCAGAAACAACGAATACTTCCTTTATGATTCCTGGAAACGGGAGGTAGTGAAAAAATGAATGGGTTATCGGAGGGGGTAATGTTCCCTGTTCTGCAAGATTATCCTTACCGGCAAAAGGCACTCGACATTCCTGCCTGCGGTACATAATGGCAGGAATGTTTTTTTGTGGGTGAAAAGGCCTGTTTTATGCCTGCGGCAGGTTTGCCGGAGGTGGTGAGCATGAGCTTGCGCATCGTTAACAAGGCTCTAGTTGCCGGCTTGATTCTGATTTTTATCCTGCTGGTCGGCTTCATGCTGTTGCAGGCCGCCAAAGTATTGGTAAATCTAAACCTGATGTCCGTCACGGTGGACAAAGTGGTCGTGGCAGGCCGACTGCACGACTACGTACTCAAGCAGTCGTATGCCATGAACTGCTACATACTCTATCAAAAACCCGCCTACCTGGAAGAGTTCCGCCATTACGCCAGCCTCAGCCGGCAGGAAATAGAGGAGTTGCAGCAGGTTGTCCGGCCGGCGCGAAAACCCCTGGTAGAGGAAATTCTGTCCCGGCAGCAAAAGTACACCGAACTTTGTGAGAAAAAGATCATTCCCCTGGTAGATCGGGGGAACATTGACGAAGCCGCCCGCGCCAGTCTGCAGAGCGGCGCAGTAGCCATGATTGATGAAATGCTTGAACGGATTGATAACCTCCAGAGGATGCGGGTGGCGGACGCCTTCGCCATAAACAGCCAGGCCAGCAGCTATATCAGACAGGCCCTCTGGTGGGGATGCTGCGGCGGACTGCTCGCCCTTTCCTTAGGCCTTGTACTCGGCTTCCTGGTAAACCGCAGGCTGGTCCTGGAAAACCTCATCTACCGGCTCATCCTTTTGAACTCCAGAAACGCCGTGATCGTGGTGCGCCGCAACGGACGCATCCACCTGGTCAACCGGGTGGCCGAAGAGATCTTCGGTTGCAGGGGCGAAGCAGTGGTGGGGCTACCCTTTGAGGCTGTCTTTACCGGCCGGCAACAACCGGGCGAGGTGCCCTTCAGCTACCCGGTGGCTGCAGTTCTGGCTGCCGGTGAGGACGCCCGCAGTGTAGAGAAAAGCTACGTCACAACCGGCGGCCGGCAGTATAGCCTGCTCACCGACTGCCTGCAGTTGCGCGATGAGGGCGGGAAGTCGCACGGCGTGATGCTGATCATCAGGGACATCACCGAGCAAAAGGCGTTAGAAGAAAAACTGAAGAGCCTGGCCGTGCGGGACAGCATGACCATGCTTTACAACCAATCTTACCTGAAACAGGCACTGGAACGCGAAGTAGCGCGGGCACTCGAACAGGGCGGCCGGGTAGCCTTTCTGATGATGGACGCGGACAACTTCAAAGACTACAACGACCTGTTCGGCCACCCCGCGGGTGACGAACTGCTCAAAAAACTGGCCCGCCTGCTGGAAAAACATGTGCGCCAGGTGGATATCGTAGGGCGCTACGGCGGGGACGAGTTTGCCGTAATCCTGCCCGGCGCGGACCAGGCGGTAGCGGTGGAAGTGGGAGAGCGACTGCGCCGGGCGATCGCGGAATACCCCTTTCCCTATCAAGAGCTGATGCCCGGCGGCAGGATCACCGTCTCCGCCGGGGTGGCCTGTTTTCCCGATGATGCAGCCAGCGCTGCCGAACTGATCAGGCATGCCGATGAAGCGATGTACAACGCCAAGCGCAATATCAAAAACAGGGTGGAAGTCTGGTTTTCAGCCTTCAAGGGACTCGAGTCGGACTGGCCGGGCGAACGGGACTTGTTGTACAACATCGGCGGTCTCCTGGCCATGGTCAACAACAAGGACCGGTATACCTACGGCCACTCCGAAATGGTGGCCCATTACGCCACCGCTTTGGCTCAGGCGGCGGGTCTGGCGCAGGAGGAGGTAAAAAAATCAGATTGGCCGCCTTCCTCCACGATCTTGGGAAAGTGGATATCCCGGAAGAAATCCTGAACAAACCCGGGCCGCTGAGCGACGCGGAGAAGGATGTGTGCCAGCGCCACCCGGTTACCGGCGCCGACATCGTGCGGCAGATCAAATCCTTAGAAGAGATAGTGCCCCTGATCCGGCACCACCACGAGCGCTACGACGGGCAAGGATACCCCGACGGCCTGGCCGGCGAGGAAATCCCCTTGGGCGCCCGCATTATTGCCCTTGCCGACAGTTTTGATGCCATGATCACCAACCGCCCCTACCGCCGGGCCAGGACGTACCAGGAAGCCGTAGAGATAGTCAAAAAAGAAGCGGGACGACAGTTCGACCCACACCTGGCCGAGCTTTTTGTTACCAAATGTGTTGACGTTAAAGCAATCGGCACAGGGTGGGAGACGGAGTCCGTTCAAGAGGAGCCCTCGCCGCCGGCCGGGCAGCAACCTTCATGACCATGCCGCCTTTTCAATCCCGGCAGTTCGACTCCCCATGAAAGAGCTGCCTTTCTCGGAGCAAATTTACAGACTGCGATTTATAAAAATGGAATAGTAAAGTCTATTTACGGTTGCCGGATACTTTTCGCCCTTGAAACACCACAGTGCTTCCTCCCATGCTTCCCGCGCTTTTTCCATCTTTGCTCTGGCGAGGTCATGTTTTAATTGTATATCACTCATCTGATAACCACCCCGTCATTTTGCACGTTTCTGTAAAAAGCATCTGCCTGAAATAAAGGAGAAGTAAATTCTTGAATGTCGCAGGGAAGC
>JAALLR010000120.1_pt1 | contig 27916 bp, 25 predicted proteins | sample 7245931 | NCBI WGS metagenome assembly JAALLR01 (sample SAMN13049201, study PRJNA578106) | oil field metagenome | isolation source: filtered produced water from oil reservoir B9 | place: USA:offshore Texas | collected 2016 | reverse complement strand
CAGAGTAGCGGCCTGAACGCTATTCTTTTCTTCGTCAAGCTTGGTGAACCGCCGGATGCGGACCCGCATGTCCGGTGGTGTGAGAGGACGGGGGCTAGCCGCCCCCTCCTACTCGATGTGCGCCCGGCATGTTTGCCGGGCCTGTGGGTTGAAATGCCATGCTACCTAACCGCTGTGAAGGCAACCCGTAGGCAAGGTCATCACCGGCAACGGAGGGGTAAGAGATACTATTATTACCGGCCGCTAATCCGTGCTACCGGAGGCACGGTAATGAATATAAAAAGGTAGGAGGTTTGATCGAATTGTTGCTTGAAGAAACAATTGCAAAAATTGGGGAGCTTGATAAGGAGGCTCAGGCAAGGGCGCGTCGGCGCCAGGATGCCCTGATTAAGCCTATGGGCAGCCTGGGAATGCTGGAAGATGTGGCGATTAAAATAGCCGGCATCACCGGGGAAACAATGCCCTGGTTGGAGAAAAAGGCGGTGATAACCATGGCGGGGGATCACGGGATAGCCAGAGAGGGAGTCAGCGCCGCTTCCCAGGAGGTAACACCGCAAATGGTGAGGGGCTTCCTTAACGGAGGGGCTGCCATTAATGTGTTAACAAGGCATGCCGGTGCCCGGGTGGTTTGTGTCGATATGGGAATGGCCAAAGTTGTCGACGACCCGCGCCTGGTCGTGCGACGCATTGGGCCCGGTACAAATAATATCGCTGAGGGGCCTGCTATGACCAGAGAGCAGGCGCGTGCCGCTGTAGAGGCGGGGATCGAAATTGCCACAGAGGAGATCAGGGGGGGCACCCAGCTGCTGGCCACGGGGGATATGGGTATCGGCAATACGACGCCGAGCACCGCCATCCTGGCGGCTTTTACAGGTTTCCCCGTGCCTCTTCTGACGGGGAAGGGAACGGGTCTGAATCCCGAAGGTGTGCAGCGCAAGGCCCGGTTGATAGAGAAGGCGCTTGCAGTGAACAATCCGGATCCCCGGGACGGCTTGGATGTGCTGGCAAAGGTGGGTGGTTTTGAGATCGGCGGCCTGGCCGGGGTGATCCTCGGGGCTGCCGCTTCCCGGGTTCCGGTCGTGATCGACGGTTTCATCTCCGGTGCTGCTGCCATGATCGCCCGTTCACTGGCGCCCCGGGCGGTGGACTATATGATCGCCTCTCACCTATCCGAGGAACCGGGGCACAGAATCATGCTTACCTGGCTTGGAGTCGAGCCCATGCTTCATATGAGAATGCGTCTCGGAGAAGGAACGGGAGCCGCCCTCGCCTTTACTATAATTGACGCCGCCTTGAAGATCGTCAGAGAAATGGCCACATTCGAAGAAGCGGGGGTTAGCGACGAGGGTTTGCATTGAGCTGGATATAGAGAGTTATCTTTGATATCAATTATCATTTAATTGCCTGCTGTTGCCCGTTATGATAATATCTTTATGACAATGTCAGGCTGGGCCGTTGCCTGTGCCGGGTCTTTACGGACAGCGGGTTCGCACAGATATCCCGTGGGACTTCATCAAGTTAAAAACCCTGGTGAAGTTCCTTTTTATTATTATATAAACGCATATATAAACGACCGGGAGGTACTGACAATTGAAAAAAGTAGAGGTAGCCAGGCTTTCGGTTCTTTCGAACACCGTCCTTGTAGTCTTCAAGTTGGCTGTAGGGGTGGCTATAAACTCTGTCAGTGTTCTTTCCGAGGCGATCCATTCCGGACTGGATTTAATAGCAGCAGTAATCGCTTTTTTCGCAGTTAGCAAAAGCAGCAAACCGCCTGATGCCGAGCACCGGTACGGACACGGGAAAATTGAGAACGTTTCCGGTGTAATTGAAGCCATTTTGATCTTTATGGCGGCTGCATGGATTATCAGGGAAGCGGTTATCAAGCTGATCACAGGGGCCAGAGTGGCAGCGCCTTTTTGGGGCCTAATTGTTATGGGTTTTTCTGCTGTTATCAATTGGGTTATATCTTCACTCCTGATGAAAACTGCTCAGGAGTCCGACTCTGTTGCTCTGGAGGCCGATGCCTGGCACTTGAGAACAGATGTTTATACGTCGGTGGGTGTGGCCGGGGGATTGCTGCTGCTATGGGTCACAGGTCTTCAACTGTTCGATCCCCTGATTGCCATTGGTGTCGGCTTGTTGATTATTAAGGCGGCTTATGATCTGACGAGAAAAGCCTTTTTACCCCTGCTGGATACCAGCCTGCCGTTGCAGGAAGAGAAAAAGATCAGGGAGATAATAGCTGCTTACGGGGCAAATTATGTCGGCTACCATCAGCTTAGAACTCGTAAGGCTGGGTCTGAGCGTTTTATTGATTTGCATTTGGTGATGCCGCAGCATCTCAATATTTCGGAGAGCCACATGGTTTGTGATGCCATTGAAGAGAAGATTCGGGAGGCGTATCCCAGCTCCCATGTACTGATTCATGTAGAGCCCTGTCGGGTCGGCTATGACTGTCCTGATTGCACACAAAGGGAGTGCAAGCTGTTACTGAAAGGGGAAAAAGATGGGAGGAATTCGCCTTTAGAAGGAGAATAATCTCAGATAAAGGTGAAATTATTCGGGTTTGGAGGAAGAAGATCATGCCTCGCTTTTTTTTGGGCATTTTTGCCTTTGCTATTCTCATTGCGATTTTTGCCGTACAGAATGCGCGACCTGTGGCCATCAGATTCTTTTTTTGGACAATACCGGAAATGCCCCTGGTGTTGGTGATATTCGGAACGGTTCTGATTGGGCTTGTGATGGGAATTTTCATCGGGTGTTACGGAAAAACGAAGGGTAAGCCCCCCGCGCGCCCGAAATAGCCGCCACTTGACTGGTTCACCTTGTCTAACATACGATATTATCTAGTAGACAGGGGGTTGACAGATGAGTTTGGCGCGCTTATTAGCAAAAATTGAACAATACTACCCGAATTTTGATAGAGAAGTGGTGGAGCGCGCCTATCGTTTTGCCAAAGAGGCCCATCGAGGGCAGTTTCGCAATTCCGGCGAGGCTTTTATCGAGCATCCGTTGCAAGTTGCTTGCATTCTGGCAGATCTGCAGCTGGATATAACCTCTATTGTAGCCGGTTTGCTGCATGATGTTGTGGAGGACACCAATACATCTTTGCAGGATATTGAGGCAGAATTTGGACCAGAGGTGCGCTTCCTTGTAGCCGGAGTGACCAAACTAGGAAAGATTGAATACAAGTCGAAGGAAGACAGGCATGCGGAGAATTTGCGCAAGATGTTCCTGGCAATGGCGCGCGACATCCGGGTGATACTGATCAAACTGGCTGACCGCCTGCATAATTTGCGCACCCTGGGAGCCCATGAGGTTCCCAAGCAGCGGGAAATAGCGCGGGAAACACTGGAGATCTTCGCTCCTGTTGCTCACCGCCTGGGCATTTACAAGATTAAGTGGGAGATGGAGGATCTGGCTTTTCGCTACTTGGAGCCTGACAAATACTATGAGCTGGCAGATAGGATCGCTAAAAAGCGAAAAGAGCGAGAAGATTACATCAATTTGGTGATCACAAAGCTCCGCGAAAAGCTGACGGAAGCGGGTATTAAGGCGGAAATCTCCGGCCGTCCCAAGAATTTTTACAGCATCTACAGGAAAATGGTCGATCAGGGGAAGGACCTCTCAGAGATCTACGATCTGGTTGCCGTCAGGGTGATCGTCGAGACGGTTAAGGAGTGTTACGCAACCCTGGGTATAGTGCATACCATGTGGAAGCCTATTCCGGGGCGATTTAAGGATTACATCGCCATGCCCAAGCAGAACATGTACCAGTCGCTGCATACCACTTTGGTGGGACCCCTCGGTGAGCCCTTTGAATTGCAGATCAGGACATTCGAAATGCACCGCACCGCCGAGTACGGAATCGCCGCCCATTGGCGATATAAGGAGGGGGGGCGGCTGACCGACCCTGAATTCGAAAAAAAGCTTTCCTGGCTTCGGCAGATTCTGGAATGGCAGCATGAACTAAGGGACGCCAGGGAATTTATGGAGTCCTTGAAAATTGACCTTTTTTCCGATGTCGTGTTTGTTTTTACCCCCAAAGGGGATGTTGTCGAGTTGCCGTCCGGTTCAGTTCCCATTGATTTTGCCTACCGCATCCATACGGAAGTAGGTCATCGCTGCATCGGAGCGAAGGTCAACGGCAGGATTGTACCGCTCGATTATCGGTTAAAAAATGGGGACATCGTGGAAATCCTGACGTCCAAGCAGAGCGGCGGCCCGAGTCGGGACTGGCTTTCAATCGTTAAGACATCCCAGGCTAAGAACCGCATCAGGCAGTGGTACAAAAAGGAGAAAAAAGAGGATAACATCCTTCGGGGCAGAGAACTGCTGGAGAAGGAGCTGCGCAGACAGGGGTACGACTCGTCCAGCTTTTATAAACTGGAAGGTAAAGATGCCATCTGTCAGCGGCTTGGCTTTCAGACCGAAAACGATCTCTATGCCGGGATCGGCGATGGGACGATTTCACCATCAAGCGTAATCGCCAAGGTACGGGATGAGCTCCGGAAAAAAGAAGAGCCTCCTGAGCTCCCCGCGGCAGAAAAAGAACCCGGCTTTTTGGTCAAGGTCCCGGAAAAGCGGGCGCCGGTATCAACAGGGGTGCGCGTCCGGGGGGTAAAAAATCTTGCTGTACATCTCTCCCACTGCTGCAATCCCTTGCCCGGTGACCAGATTATCGGATATATTACCAGGGGAAGAGGGGTATCCGTCCACAGGGTGGATTGCCCGAATATAGCTTACCACTTTCAAGGGGAAAGGGATAGAATGATCGATGTGAGCTGGGAGGAAGATGTCCCGACGACGTACCAGGTAGAAATTGAAGTCAAGGCACTCGACAGGCCGCATTTGACTACTGACATCATGAACACCATCGCTGATACCAGGACCATCATCAATGCCGTCAATGCCAGGGCCAAGAAGAACAAAATGGCCCTCGTCAACCTGAAACTGGAGATACGTGATATAGAACACCTTTACACTGTTATGCAAAAAGTGAGCCGTGTCAGTGATGTGCTGGAGGTTCACAGGGTTGTTCCTAAATAAGGAGTGTTTGTCGTGCGAGCTGTGGTCCAAAGGGTGAGCAGAGGTTGGGTGCAGATAGAGGGTAAAGAGAGGCGTTCGATTGGCACCGGTCTTGTCATCCTGGTCGGGGTAGGGAAAGATGACAGCAGTGAGGATGCCCGTTACCTCGCCGAGAAGATTTTAAATCTGCGGATATTTCCCGATGGTGAGGGAAAATTCAATTATTCGGTCTGCGATATGGGTGGGGATCTTCTGGTAGTATCGCAGTTTACCCTTTACGGTGATTGTCGCAAGGGGAGGCGGCCGAGTTTTACGGAGGCAGCCGCACCGGAGGAGGCCAGCCCTTTGTTGGAGATGCTTTTAAGGTATCTGGGAGAGAGCGGGCTTAACCTGGTTACCGGTGAGTTCCGAACGAAGATGGAGGTCGGAATCATCAACGATGGTCCCGTAACCATCCTGTTGGACAGCAAGAAGAGATTTTAATAAATGCAGGGAGGTAAGCAAAATAAGATGCTGGTAAAGTGCCTGGCAGTGGGTGCCCTGGCGGCCAACTGCTTTCTTGTTTGGTGTGAAGAAACGAAGGAGGGAGTGGTGATCGATCCCGGTGGGGAAGGGGAGCGCATCCTGGCGGAGATCGGCAGGGAGGGCCTGCAGGTAAAGTACATTATCAATACCCACGGGCACATCGATCACACCGCGGCGAACGAGCAGGTCAGGGAAGGCACCGGTGCCAGGCTTGCCATCCACGTTGACGATGCTCCCATGCTCTCTGATCCCGCTTTAAATTTATCCCGCTATTTGGGAATGAATTACCGGTGCTCCCCTCCAGATTTGACATTGCGGGATGGTGATGAGATAACTGTAGGGAATGATAAGCTGACGGTTCTCCATACGCCCGGGCATACCAAAGGGGGAATTTCTCTCCAGGCGCCGGGGATGATCTTCACAGGGGACACACTATTTGCGGGATCGGTCGGAAGAACCGACTTTCCGGGCGGTTCTTTCAGCGAGTTGATTGCTTCCATCAAGAACAAAATCCTTGTATGTGGAGACGATTGCATCGTCTATCCTGGGCATGGTCCGGCGACCACGATTGGGCACGAGCGCGTGAACAATCCGTTTCTCTAAAATTGGGCTGCGGAATGCCTTCTCTTGACCGAAGTTGATGTAAAGGAGTTGGTAGAATTGATCAAGGCACCTCGGGGTACCAGGGATCTGTTGCCGGGTGAAATTGAAAAGTGGCATTATATTGAGGCGGTGGCGCGAGAGATCAGCGCTATCTACGGATACCAGGAGATCCGGACACCGATTTTCGAGCATACCGAGCTGTTTCTGCGAGGCATCGGGGATACCACCGATGTTGTGCAGAAGGAGATGTATACCTTTGAGGACCGGGGAGGAAGGAGCATTACGCTGCGCCCTGAAGGGACGGCAGCTGTAGTAAGGGCTTACCTGGAGCATCATCTGCAGAATCAACCGCAACCGGTGAAGCTCTATTATCTCGGGCCGATGTTTCGCTACGACCGACCTCAAGCCGGGCGAATGAGGCAGTTCCATCAGGTCGGCATTGAGGCTTTTGGAAGCAATGACCCATCTCTGGACGCCGAGGTCGTTTGCTATACCTGGGATTTTTTATCCAGGCTCGGCCTGAAAGGTCTGCAGGTGGAGGTGAACAGTGTCGGCTGCCCGGAGTGCCGGCCTGCTTTTGGAAGGGATCTTCGAGAGTTCATGAATGAGCGTCGGGAATCTCTCTGTGAGTACTGCCGGGACAGGATCGAGCGCAATCCCCTGCGTCTGCTCGACTGCAAAGAGCAGCGTTGCCAAGATCTCCTGAAGGATGCACCGGGAATCCACCAGTACCTCTGTCCCGAGTGCCGGGAACACTTTCAGAAAGTGCGGGAGTTGCTTCGGGTTGCCGGTATTTCCTTTAGAATTAATGAAAGGCTGGTGCGCGGCCTGGATTATTATACTCAGACTGCTTTTGAGGTGTCACTGGAGGGGATGGGTGCCCAAAGCTCTGTTGCCGGAGGAGGGCGCTACAATAACCTCGTTGAAACCTGTGGGGGTTCTCCGGTGCCCGGCATCGGGGTGGCTATTGGGCTGGAGCGGGTGCTCATCGCACTGGAAAAACTAGGAGTCGAGCTCCCCATCAAGCGGCCGGAGTATATTTTTGTGGCCACGGCAGGAGAGGATCCTTCAGGGGAGCTGGAAAAAGAAGCAATGTCTCTTCTGGTGAAGTTGAGGCGTGCCGGTTATCCTGCGGAAAAGGATTTCTTGTCGCGGAGCCTTAAAGCGCAGATGAAGCAGGCAGGAAGGCTTGGTTCCCGCTTCGTTGTCATCCTGGGAACGGAGGAAATGAAAGAGGGGAAAGTTACTCTTAGGGACATGGAGAGAGGAAGTCAAATTAACGTGACTCAGCAGGAACTGTTCCGGTTTCTTGAAAACAGGAAAAGTGGGGAGGCAGAATTGTGGGAAACGGCGGATGTTTGAAACGAACTCACGGATGCGGTGAACTGTCTCTTTCCCTTGTCGGCTTGGAAGTTGTTCTCATGGGGTGGGTCCACAAAAGGCGGGATCACGGGGGGGTAATCTTCGTTGACCTTCGTGACCGCACGGGCATAGTTCAGGTTGTGTTTAGTCCGGATATTGATGAAGTGGCCTTCGTCAGGGCAGAACCGGTGCGTGCCGAGTATGTACTTGCCATTAAAGGTGTTGTAAGAAAACGCCCTGAGGGAACGGAGAACCCCAATATGGCCACCGGAGAGATCGAAGTAGCTGCCCGGGAAATCGTAATCCTCAACGTCGCGAGGGCCTTGCCCTTTTATCCAACAGAGGCCGCCAATGTCGATGAGGCCCTGAGATTGCGCTATCGCTACATCGATCTGCGACGCCCTGCCAGCTGGAGGGTCTTTGCCCTCCGGCATCAAGCCGCCCTCGTCATCAGGAAATTTCTTACCGCTCATGACTTTCTGGAAGTGGAAACACCTCTCCTCACGAGAAGCACTCCGGAAGGTGCCAGGGATTATCTGGTCCCAAGCCGGGTCAATCCGGGCAGTTTTTATGCCCTGCCGCAGTCACCGCAGCTGTTCAAGCAGCTTCTGATGATCGCCGGTTTTGAGCGTTATTTTCAGTTTGCCAGGTGTTTCCGGGACGAAGACCTTAGAGCCGACCGCCAGCCGGAATTTACCCAACTGGATATAGAGATGTCCTTCGTGGAGGAAAGGGATATCCGGAATCTCACCGAAGAGATGTTGGTGACCCTTTTCAGGGAAGTGCTCGGTGTCGAGCTAAACAGGCCCTTCCCTTGCCTTACATATGCGGAGGCAAGGGAACGATACGGAACCGACAAACCTGATTTGCGCTTTAATATGGAGCTCGTGGATGTATCGTCACTGGCCGGGAAGAGCTCCTGTCGCGTTTTTGCCGATGCAGTTGAGCGAGGCGGGGTTGTGAAGGGGATAAGGGCACCGGGGGCCGGTTCTTTTAGCCGCAAGATGCTGGATGAACTGTCTAAGCTGGCTGTTAGTTGGGGCGCTCGCGGCCTTGCCTGGTTTGCCCTGGAGGAAAGTGGAGTTAGGTCTCCCCTGGCAAAACTCTTCCGCCCGCCAGAGCTGGAGACTCTGATCGGCAGGATGGGCGGGCGCACAGGGGATCTTCTTCTGTTTATTGCCGACCGGCAGGAGGTAGCCGAAGAGGTGCTCGGCCGGTTGCGGTTGCAACTGGCAGACCGGCTTGGTCTGGTAGATAATAAGCAATTTTCCTTTGTATGGATAACAGAATTTCCTCTCCTCGAATACAATGAAGATGAGAAAAGATACGAAGCAGTGCATCATCCTTTTACTTCTCCCAGAGATGAGGATCTGCACCTTATGGAGTCTCATCCTGAAAGAGTAAGAGCAAAGGCTTATGATCTGGTTTTAAACGGAACGGAGATCGGCGGTGGAAGCATCAGGAATCACCGCCGCGATTTGCAGGAGCAACTTTTTCAAGTTATCGGATTGCCAAAGGAGGAGGCCGAGGAGAAGTTTGGGTTTTTACTGGATGCCCTGGACTATGGGGCACCGCCGCACGGCGGCATTGCCTTTGGTTTTGACAGGCTTCTGATGCTGATGCTGCATTTGGAAACGATCAGAGATGTGATCGCCTTTCCGAAGACGCAGAGTGCTACCTGCCTGATGACAGAGGCACCGGCTCCAGTAGCGCCGAAACAGCTTCAGGAGTTGCATATTAAGTGCCTGCCGGCGTTGACCGATCAGGGCGTCAAGAGCTGCCGACAACTGGATTCTTGAAAAACGCCAATACGTGTGTTATGATCTAACTGCAAAAAAAAGTCAGGCAAAACCCTGCGATGCGCGTGGAATCCCAGGAGTTTTGAGCCAACACCAAAACAATTGGAGCCTGGACTCTGGTTGTGGCTTGTAGGCCCCGCTTTTCGGGGTAACAAAAAGCAACCAGGAGGGCACCACAGTGCTTGAGCCAGGTTCAGAAACCCGGGTACCACGGCATTTGTGGGGTTTTTAGTTTTCTGTTGACATCCATTTACAGATACCTTAACATTGTTGTAATAAAAGTGGGCGAGGAGGATGATTCTTGACGTACTGGAATGAGAGGTATGAGTGCATGCCTCGCTCAGAGCTGCATGCCCTGCAAGAAGAACGACTGCGTGCGACTGTAAGCCGCGTTTATCACGAAGTTCCTTTCTATCGCCACGCATTCCAAAAGCTGGGGCTTATGCCCGGCGATATTCAGACCCTTGACGATCTTGTTAAGCTTCCTTTTACCACGAAAAACGACCTGCGCGATAACTACCCCTATGGCCTGTTCGCCGTTCCTATGAGTGAGGTGGTGCGCCTCCATGCCTCATCAGGAACAACGGGGAAACCGACTGTCGTCGGTTATACACGCCATGACCTGGATGTCTGGGCGGAAGTGATGGCGCGTTCCCTGACCTGCTGTGGAGCCGGTAAGCATTCCAAGATTCAGAACGCTTACGGCTACGGTCTTTTTACAGGAGGGCTGGGCGTCCACTATGGGGCAGAGCGGATCGGCGCTTCGGTGATTCCCGTTTCCGGCGGACACACCAAGCGGCAGATTATGATCATGAAGGATTTCGGCAGCACTATCCTCACCTGCACCCCTTCGTATGCCCTCTATCTGGCGGAAGTTATGGAGGAGATGGGGGTTTCCAAGGACGATTTAAGCCTCGAGGGAGGCCTGTTTGGAGCGGAGCCATGGTCGGAGAACCTCAGAAAACAAATCGAGGGGCGCCTCGGTATTCTTGCTCTTGATGTCTACGGGCTTAGCGAGATCATAGGTCCGGGGGTAGCTGTGGAGTGTCCGGTCAAGGAGGGATTGCACGTCTGGGAAGACCACTTCCTGGTGGAGATTGTTGACCCGGAAACGGGGGAACAACTTCCTCCGGGAAAATATGGCGAATTAGTAATAACTACCCTAACAAAAGAAGCGCTTCCACTGCTGCGCTACCGGACGCGAGATATTACCAGAATCATCCAAGAGCCCTGTTCCTGTGGACGTACCCATATCAAGATCGACCGTTTCCAGGGTCGAACCGACGATATGCTTGTCATCAGAGGTGTCAATGTCTTTCCCTCCCAGATTGAAGAGGTTCTCTTCCGTATTAGCCATACGGAGCCCTTTTATCAGATCATCGTCGATCGTAAAGGGCAGCTGGATGAGCTGGAGGTCTGGGTGGAAATATCGGAAGATGTCTTCTCCGACGAAATCAGAAAATTGGAAAAGCTGGAGGAGGAAATTCGGCGCGAAATCGAAGCCGTTCTAGGCATCAGCGTTAAGGTAAAGCTGGTTGAGCCGAAAACCATCGAACGCTCAGAGGGTAAGGCGACGCGGGTCATCGACCGCCGTCAACTTTAAAGAAAGGGGGAACCCTTTTGCCTGTTAAGCAGATAACTGTTTTTTTGGAGAACAAATGCGGAAGGCTGGCAAGTGTGACCAGGGTCATCGGCGATCAGGGAATTAATATTCGGGCCTTTTCCGTAGCGGATACAACCGATTTTGGGATCCTGCGCCTGATCGTCAACGAACCGGACAGGGCCTACGAGGCCCTCCGGAAAGCAAACTTTACCGTAAGAATGACCGAGGTGATTGCCGTACAGATCCCCGACCGGCCGGGAGGCCTGGCAGATGTCCTTGATTTGATGCAGGATGCCGGGATCAATATAGAATATATGTATGCGTTTGTCGCCCAGGTGTCCGGGGATGCACTGGCGGTATTCCGGGTGGAGAACACCCGGGTTGCCGAACAGTTAATGTTGGGAAAGGGGATCAAGGTGTTGAGCGGAGAGGAGGTCTACAACCTTTAATGACGGCTATAGGCCGAAGAGCTGCGGAGGGCCTATGAAACTTTAATTGATAAGGGTTTTGTTTTAACAGCCGCCGGTTCCCCGAGCGGGATAGTTCTGAAGAAACTGGAAGCATAGAACATGGAAGGGAAAAAATTTAACAAAAGAAAGCTGTTGAACCTCGTTATTTTTCTTGTGCTGGGGGCAGTGCTGCTGGCGGCGGTTCCTCGCTGGCTGACAGCGCTCCCTGGAGTGAAGGAGTCTGCAGCAGGGAAAGTTGCCCCATCGGGTGAATTAGCTTTCTTTCATGTTCGGAAACTGGCAGCTCCCGAGTTTCAAGGAAGAGCTCCCGGAAGCAGGGGGGCCGACTATGCGGCACGATATATTGCCTCGCAGCTCCGGAGAATGGGGTGCAGGCCTGCAGGGGAGGCAGGTACCTTCTTCCAGAGCTTACGAATACCCTGCTTTACCCTGTTGAAGAGGGGTTTGCGCTGGAAGCCAGTTGTCCGGGATGAGGAGTTTCTGTTAAGCGATAACGTCTTGGCTGCGATTGGCCCCGCAGAAGGGGGATCGGTTCCCCAAACGGTAATCATTTCGGCTCATTATGATCACCTCGGTGCCTATGGAACCGGTTATTTTCCCGGTGCCAATGACAACGCATCAGGGGTTGCTGTACTGCTGGAGGCGGCACGAGTGCTAACTGCGGAGGAGGAAGCCTTGCCCTTCCCGGTGATCTTCGCGGCATGGACCGGCGAGGAGGAGGGCATGTACGGATCACGGCACTTTGCCTCCCGCTTTTCACCTGAGAGGATAAAGGCAGTCATCAACCTTGATTCTTTGGGTACGGGTAGCCCGGTGAGCTTCCTCGTCTGGACAAAAGACCGAAAGAACCGGCTGCTGCCTATAGTGGAGGAAGCTGCCCGGGAAGTCGGCGTTGCTGTTGACGTCAGGGTTTTGTCTTCGAGTTCCGGTTATACCAGCGATCATTGGGTGTTTGCTGAAGATGGTATCCCGGCGGTAACCATTCTCTCTCCGGACTGGCTCGAAAAAAACCACACCTTTGAGGACATCCCGGAGCGAGTCGTTCCCAGTAAACTGGAAAATGGGGTTAGACTGGTTGTGAAGATGGTTGAAAAACTGGCTGAAAAGGAGATATAGGATGAAATTCTCACCTTGCGGTCTGGCGACTGGGATCGGCAGCTTGCCGCATACCGATCCGGCTGCAGCAGTATCCATTGTCAAAGAATTTTTTCCTGTAATCCCCCACTGGCCGCAGCTCCCCAAATCGTCGGCTAAGGAATTTTACTACACTCAGTTTCTTCAGGTGCTATTGGACTTGGAGCTGCTGAAGGTGGAAAAGGGGACGCGTGCTTGCTTCCTCGATGAGGAACCGGACTGGCCGGAGCGCTTGGCCGGTTTCTATGACCTCTACCTTCGGGCTACCGAAGGGGATGAGTCAGCACTGCGCAGATTTGCTTTTTCTCCGGGAGCCGCTGAGGGATTTTATCATTTCTGCCGAGAACTGCAGCGCTCTCGCCTGGAAACTGCCAGATATTTGAAAGGGCAGGTGGTAGGGCTGCTCACAGCCGCCTTCCAGATCACCGATCAGAAAGGAGTGCCTTCATACTATAACCCGATGCTGCGGGATGTTATTCTCAAGCAGCTCTCTCTGCAGGCGCTCTGGCAGGTTAGGACCCTGAGCAGTTTCGGTCTTCCCGTTATGATCTTCATGGACGACCCCGTCATCGACAGCTACGGGAGATATGATCGGATCGGCGTCGATAGAGGGGATGTGCAGGACGCACTGGCGGAATTCGCATCCTGCGTGCGCAGCGCCGGGGGTATTGCAGGTGTGCATTCCTGTTCCGATCTGGACTGGTCACTGCTCCTGGAGGCTGACATTGATGTCATCAGTTTTGATGCCTATCAGTTTGCTGACAGCTTTCTGCTCTTTCCGGAACATCTCGAGAAATTTTTAGAAAGAGGGGGGGTAGTAGCCTGGGGTATTGTTCCTACCGTTGGGAAGGCCATTTCTGGAGAAGATGCCGCTTCCTTGCGAGGGCGGATGCGCAGGTTGTTGCAGGATCTGGTTGACAAAGGGGTCACAGCTCGACTGCTCTATACGCAAAGCCTGATCACTCCGGCCTGTGGGGCAGGAACGCTGACGGAACCCCAGGCAGAGCGCATTTACAGCTTGACTGCAGAGCTGTCAAATGAGTGGAAAGCCATCATTGATTGATGTTAGTTATATTTTGATAATGCCATTCGGCCGCGTGAATGCGAATCCGTACCGGGCTTTAGGAAAAGCCCGGTTTTTTATCGTTGTTCTCACCTCTTTTTTCAACTCTTCCGTCAACCCATCCAATTTTATTTGGCGAAACTTCTTTGATGTGTATTGCCCTGGCTATAGTTCCTAAAATTGTCCGGCGTCGTCAGGACGGAATTTGTTGTGGGGGAGTGCATTCAGAGTGCTTTGAACAGGATTGACGTCCTAAAAATTTATACAGTTTTTTTATTAGGAGGGGCAGGAATTTGCTTGTCGATCAAGAATAATGTGGTGGTGGAAAGTGGTGCAAAGTGGGTTAATTATTTAACGGGGTGGGGCAGCGTTGTTCATAGGGGAATACCACCACAATCTTGACAGCAAAGGGCGTGTGATTCTCCCGGCGAAATTCAGGGCCTGCCTGGGAGAGCGCTGCATCACCACGCGCGGTCTGGATCACTGTCTTTTCGTATTCCCCATGGAAGAATGGCGCCAGCTGGAGCAGAAGCTGAAGTCTCTGCCCCTTACTCGTCCCGAAGCCAGAGCTTTCTCCCGCTTCTTTTTCTCCGGTGCCACTGAGTGCGAACTGGACGCTCAGGGGCGCGTCCTGATTCCTCCCTCACTTCGGGAATATGCGTCAATAACCAGAGAAGTTGCCATTATTGGGGTTTCCTCCAGAATCGAGATCTGGGCGGCGGACCGCTGGTCCGAATACTGTGCCGGTGCTGAGGAAACATATGAAGAACTGGCAGAAAAAATGGGAGAAGGCGGTGCTTTTGGTGGCTGAGGTAGAGCACATTCCGGTGATGCTGGAAACAGCCCTTGATCTGCTGGCGCTCAAGGAAGGAGGCACTTATGTTGACTGCACTCTCGGCGGCGGCGGGCACGCCGGGGAAATACTCCGCCGTATCGGTCCTCGAGGGCGTCTGATCGGTTTTGATAAAGACGGCAAGGCACTTGAACGCATAAAGGATGTGCTCGCTCCTTACCTGGACAGGGTTACCCTCGTTAAGCGCGATTTCCGCCATCTGGCGTTGGTTCTGCAAAAGCTCGAGGTTGTCCAGGTTGACGGCATTTTATTTGATCTGGGAGTATCCGCCTATCAGCTACTCGATCCGGAACGGGGATTTAGCTACAACTACGATGCACCACTGGACATGAGAATGGATGAGGGCTCTCAGACCACGGCAAAGGACCTGGTAAATTCCCTCTCGGAAAGGGAACTGGCCGACATCATTTTTCGTTACGGGGAGGAAAAATGGGCGCGCCGGATCGCCCGTTTTATCGTCGAGCGGAGAGAGAGCGCGCCTATTACGACGACCCAGCAGTTGGTCGAGATCATTAAGGATGCCATACCTGCGGCAGCTCGCCGCAAAGGCCCCCATCCCGCCCGGCGCACTTTTCAAGCCCTGCGCATTGCAGTCAATGACGAACTTGCCGGGATTGAAGAAGGGGTCCGGGCGGGTATACCTTTTTTATCTGCCGGGGGAAGAATTGTCGTGATAACTTTTCACTCCCTGGAGGACCGGATAGTCAAGAATATTTTCAGGGAGTACGCCGGTGCCTCCATTTTACAAATTATCACCAAAAAGCCCCTGGTGCCCTCCCCAGCAGAGTGCAGGCAGAACCCGAGAGCGCGCAGCGCTAAGTTGCGGGCTGCCGAAAAGTTGCCGTCCATTATGTAATATCAGGAGAGCGAGGTGAATAGATTTGGTATTGGCAGAAAAGAGACAATCCCTTCGGCATTCTCACCTCCGGACACAGACGAGACCGCTGAGTAGGCCGCGAGCACGGCTGAAGGCTGTTGTCTGCATAAAGATTGTCGGCGTTATCCTTTTTGGCTTTGCCTTTGGACTTTTTTACATATACAAGCACAGCCAGGTAGCGGCGATCGGATACCAGATTGAGTCGACAAAACAAAGTATTGCTGCTTTGCAAAGAGAAAACAAGCGTTTAGAATTAATGGTGGCGGAGCTTCAAAGGCCGGAACGGGTAGAGGAGATCGCCAGATCGAAACTGGGGATGGAAGAACCGACAGATGTACTGCTCGCCGCTCTACCGGCGGAGGCATCTCTTCTATCTGAGAGAGAAGAAGCTGAGAGCAAAGAAGCTCAATTAGAGCAGGACAAGGAACGGGCTAATGCCTTGACCCGGGTGGCCGAACAATTGATAGGCAGAGCCGAAGCTTCGCCGCGCTGACGGGGTGCATCTGATTGGCGGCCAGAAATGTTGATGTTCGCAAGAGGATAACAGCTCTTTTTTTTCTTCTTTTTTTTGTTTTCTTGCTGTTGAACGTGCGCCTTTTCTGGCTGCAGCTGGTTAGAGGTAGTTGGTATCAGCAGCAGGCGCTCCAAAACCGGATTCGGGAGATCGTGGTTGAACCCAAGCGGGGAGTAATCTACGATCGCAACGGTAATGAGCTGGCGGTAAGTATCAGCACTGAGGCCTGCTATGCCGTTCCTGCCGAAGTCGCGAAATCGGGCAAGACGGCTTATGTGGCCCGGGAGTTATCGCGGATCCTTGAAATGAAAGAAGAAGACGTCTATGAACTTCTTACCCGAAAACAGCATTCTGTCTGGATTAAGTTTAAACTCACCCAGGAACAGGCTAAGGAAATAAGGGAGAAGAAACTCCCAGGCATAGGGATAATTCCAAAACCCCAACGCTATTATCCAAAGAAGAATCTGGCATGTCATGTCCTGGGGATTGCCGGAGACTACAACCAGGGGCTGGAAGGGATCGAAGTGGCCTACGACAAGGAGTTATCCGGCTTGGAGGGGCGTCTGTTGGTGGAGTACGACGCCGCCGGCCATGAAATCCCTGAGTCCACCCATCAGTTTATCGAACCTGAGCAAGGTCTAAGTGTCGTTCTTACTATCGACCAGACCATCCAGTATATTGCAGAGCGGGAACTGGATAAAATCTTTCAGGAGCGCCGCCCAAAAAGTGCTACAATTATTGTGATGGACCCGCATACCGGGGAAATCCTCGCTATGGCTAACAGGCCGGATTTCGATCCCAATAACTATCAAAAGTACTCAAATCAGGCGCGCCGCAATAAGGCCATTGCCGACAGCTATGAACCGGGTTCTACTTTTAAAATTGTTACCCTTGCTGCTGCCCTGGAGGAGAAGGTAGCCGATAGAAATGACCGCTTTTTCGACCCCGGTAGCATCAGGGTTAACGGAGAGGTAATCCACTGCTGGCTTCCGGAAGGGCATGGGAGCCAGACCCTGGCCGAGGTAGTTCAAAACTCCTGCAACCCCGGATTTATCACTCTGGGACTCCGCCTCGGTGTCCAGAAGTTATATAAGTACATCAAGGCCTTCGGCTTCGGGAGTTGTCTCGGTATCGATCTGCCGGGGGAAGCAACGGGTATCATTATTCCCGAGAATCAGGTCAAGCCTGTCGACCTGGCAACCATCTCGATAGGGCAGGCCAACAGCGTTACCCCCCTGCAGATGGTAACCGCCCTTTCTGCAGTGGTTAATGGAGGCAAATTGATGAAGCCTTATCTGGTTAAAGAGCTGCGGAACAGCGAGGGGAAGGTGGTTAAGCGGTTTCGGCCCCAGGTCCTGCGCCAGGTGATTTCCCCTGAGACATCGCGATTGGAGAAGGAGTTGCTGGAATCGGTAGTCACCAAGGGATCGGGGCGCAATGCTTACATTGAAGGGTATTCGGTGGGTGGAAAGACGGGGACGGCTCAGAAGCCGCTGCCCGGAGGGGGTTATTCAACTACCGATTATATAGCCTCTTTTCTCGGCTTTGCACCTGTTGATGATCCCCGACTCGTTGCCCTGGTGGTAGTTGATTCTCCGCAGGGTTATCCTTATTACGGGGGTACAGTGGCAGCACCGGTTTTCCGGGAAGTCATCAGGGACAGCCTGCGGTACTTGAGGGTTCCGATGCGCTATCGCCCCGAGGAGAAGTCGGCCGGGGAGAATATGACAGTTGTGCCGCCTGTTGTCAATCTACCGCTTCAAGAGGCTGAAAAAATATTGAAGGAAGCGGGGTTGGAGTGCAGCCGGGTAGGGAACGGACAGATTGTTTACGGGCAGATTCCCCCCGACGGTGTCGAGGTGAGGAGGGGGAGCAAGGTACTCCTCGACCTGCGCCCTCCTGAATCCACTGCCAATGGCAAGCGGGAAGTCCCCAATCTCCAGGGAAAGACCCTGCGGGATGCGGCAGAGCTGCTGGGGATGATGGGTCTTGTGCTTGTCCCTGAAGGGGACGACTTACCGACGGGGATCGCCGTAGAGCAGGACCCGCCACCAGGTACATCTCTTCCGGCAGGGGGGCGTGTCAGGGTCAAATTCCGCCCTCCACCCAACATCGAAGTTGGGCCATGATATTAGGAAATGGATTCCTGGATAAAATAGCCATTGAAAGGATGGTGTCAAATGGCAATACCCTTCCATTATTTGCTGCAGGGAGTCGATGTTGTAGCGGCCAGGGGATTGCATGTTCCCGTAGCAGGAGTCCATTATGATTCCCGCCAGGTGCGGCCGGGGTACATCTTTGTTTGTATAGTAGGTTATCGCACCGATGGCCATCTCTACATCCAGGATGCCATTGCCCGGGGAGCGGCCGGTTTCGTCATCGAAAAGGATGTTCCTCTGCCTCCGGGTGTGCCTTATGCCAGGGTCAGAAGTTCTCGCCGGGCACTGGCAGTGATAGGGGCGAACTACTACGGTCAACCGAGCCGGTCGCTCACCGTGATTGGGGTTACCGGTACCAATGGCAAAACTACGACCTCTCATTTAATAGAGGCGGTATTACGTGCCCGGGGAGAGCGCACCGGACTGATCGGAACGATTTGGATTAAGATAGGTGATGATAAGCGACCGGTGGAGCGGACGACTCCGGAATCTTTAGACCTGCAGCGGATTCTCCGGGAGATGGTCAACTCCGGTGTCAGTGCTGTTACCATGGAGGTTTCCTCCCATGCCCTCTACCTCGATCGGGTGGCAGAGTGTGAATTCGACATTGGGGTTTTTACAAATTTAACACAGGACCATCTCGATTTTCACGGAAATCTCTCCGACTACCTGGCTGCAAAAATGCGTCTTTTTCAGGGGCTGGGAGAGGATAGGACGAAAAAACGCCCTTCTTATGCCGTTGTTAATATCGATGACCCCGCCGGAAGGGCGATAGTGCAGAATACTAAGGTACCGGTAATCACTTATGGAATTCGGGAAAAAGCGGATGTCAGAGCAAGGGATGTGCGGCTCACAGGGGAGGGAAGCGATTTTATTGTTTCTTGCAGAGAGGGTGACATTCCCTTTAAGGTTTCTCTCCCCGGAGAGTTCAATGTTTTCAACAGCCTTGCCGCCATCTGTGTGGGGCTGAGAGAGGGTGTGCCCGTTCCTCTCCTGCAGGATGTTCTGCGGGAGATAAAGGGTGTTCCCGGGCGCTTTCAGCGGGTTGATGAGGGGCAGAATTTTACTGTGATTGTGGATTATGCGCATACCCCTGACGGCCTTGAAAATGTTCTAAGAACCGCCCGCCGGATCGCACCCGGTCGATTAATAACCGTCTTCGGGTGCGGGGGGGACCGGGATGCCGGCAAGCGCCCCTTGATGGGAAGGATTTCCGGGGAGTTGAGCGACTATTCTGTGCTCACCTCCGATAACCCCCGAACCGAGGATGCTGAAACCATCATCCGGATGATCGAGAAAGGGATCAAAGAGGTTAACAACGCCTCTTACACGGTCATCCTGGACCGCTACGAGGGGATCCGGCATGCTCTTCACTACGCCAGAGAAGGCGATATCGTTGTTATAGCCGGAAAGGGGCATGAAAATTATCAAATAATTGGGGATCAGGTGATACCCTTCGATGATTATCAGGTTGCTAAGGAGATACTGCAAAAGGAGATCGTAAGCTGAGTTATGGAACCGTTAACATTAGAAGAGATCGTTAAAGCCGTACGAGGAAGGCTGGTTCATGGAGGAAGAAAGGAAAGAATAACAGGTGTCAGCATTGACAGCAGAAAGGTGCGGCCGGGGGATCTCTTTTTTGCTTTTCCCGGGGCGCGCTATGACGGCCATGATTTTGTCGGTCAGGCTCTGGAAGCTGGAGCGGCAGCAGCAGTTGTTACTCGTCCGGTCAAGGATGCAAAAGAAAAGCCGCTGATCCTGGTAAGCGATCCGCTGGACGCCCTCCAGGGGCTGGCGCGTTATTACCGCCGTCTCTTTAATATTCCTGTTGTTGGGGTTACGGGAAGCACGGGGAAGACTACAACGAAGGACATCATCGCCGGCGTTCTCGGAAAGAGGTGGCGCGTTTTAAAAAATGAGGGAAATTACAACAACGAGATCGGCCTTCCGTTGACTTTGCTCAGGATGGAACGCAGCCACCAGGTAGCGGTACTGGAAATGGCGATGCGCGGGAGGGGGGAGATTGCGGCCCTTTGCGAGATCGGACGACCGCAGGTAGGAGTTATCACCAACATAGGAAAAACGCACCTGGAGCTTCTGGGTTCCCAGGAGGCCATTGCGAAGGCCAAGGGAGAGCTCTTGGAGGCGCTGCCGTCGGATGGCTGTGCCGTTTTGAATGCAGAGGATCCCTGGCAGTTGCGCCTGGCTTCCAGGGTGCGCCGAAAGGTGATCTTTTATGGGATGGATGAAAACTGCGCCGTCAGGGCATCCGACATCACCTTACAGGAGCTGGAGGGGGTCAAATTTCTGCTGCGGACCCCTAGCGGGGAGGTCCCATGTTTTCTGCCTATTCCGGGGCGGCATAATGTCTACAACGCCCTGGCTGCTGCAGCGGTCGGGCATTATTTTGGGTTGACCCCTGAGGAAATAGCCTCCGGGCTGGGATCCCCCTCACGGACGGGGATGCGCCTGGAGGTCATGGATGGGGTGAACGGTATAAAGATCATCGATGATTCCTATAACGCCAGCCCTGCCTCCGTCAGGGCCGCCCTGGAACTGCTGGCAGCAGTAAGTGGCAGAAGAAAGATAGCCGTTTTGGGTGACATGTACGAACTGGGGGCGGAAAGCTTATCCGGCCACCGGGAGGTGGGAGAAAAGGCGGCTCTTCTTCATGTTGATTGTCTGTGCGCCGTCGGTGAACTGGCGCGAGAAACCGCCGCGGGAGCAGCCCAGGCGGGATTGCCGCCGGAGCGCATCCATGTTTTTCAGAAGAAGGAGGAAGCAGCAGCATTTTTGCAGTCCTTTCTGTCGGAAGGGGATATTGTGCTCATCAAGGGTTCCCGGGGGATGAGGATGGAGGAGATCACGGAGTTCCTCACAAAGAGGAGTGATGTCCGTTGAGCGCAGTTAAAATGTCGATCCTGGCAGGGGGAATAGGTTTGGCAACCGTGCTCCTGCTGGGCCCGCTGGTTATACCCCTGCTGTACAGGTTGAAGTTCGGGCAGGAAATCAGAGATGACGGCCCGCGCGCCCACCTCAAGAAGCGGGGGACGGCAACGATGGGTGGGATCATGATTCTGGCAGGAACCGCTTTGGCCAGCTTTCTTGTGAACGGCGCCTCTCCGGAAAACCTGTTCCTGTTTGCCGTCATGCTGGGCTGCGGCCTGCTGGGGTTTGCAGATGATTACCTCAAAATAGTCTTCAGGCGCCCTCTAGGCCTGCGGGCGCGGGCGAAGATGCTAGGCTTGCTTATCGTCGGGGCCTTTCTGGCCTGGAGTGCCTTTATTCTCCAGCGGGGCACCTTAATTGCCATTCCCTTTACAGAATTGAAGATTCAGGTGGGCTTGTTTTATTATTTATTTGTGGTGCTGGTTCTGATAGCTACGGCGAATGCCGTTAACCTGACGGATGGGCTCGACGGTCTCGCCGGCGGGCTGACTGCAATCGTCGGGATCGCTTATGTGGTGATTTCCCTGCTGACAGGGCATGAGGCTGCTGCGGTCTTTGCCGCTGCTGTTGCCGGGAGTTGCCTCGGTTTTCTTAAGTTTAATCATTATCCGGCAAGTGTATTTATGGGTGACACCGGTTCTCTCGCTCTGGGGGGTGCACTGGCGGGGCTTGCGGTTTTAACCGCTTCGGAACTGACCCTGGTCATCTTGGGAGGGGTTTTTGTTCTAGAGGTGATATCTGTGGTGATTCAAGTGATATCTTTCCAGATGACCGGGAAGCGCGTCTTCCGGATGAGCCCCCTGCACCATCATTTTGAATTGTCCGGATGGCCGGAAGTCCGTGTTGTCTCTTTCTTCTGGTTTATCGGCTGCTGTCTGGCGGTATTGGGGATTCTGTCGCTGAGGGGAATGGGATAGGAGATGTGGGCATTGTCTGACTTGAGAGGGAAAAAGGTGCTCGTAATTGGTTTAGCCCGCAGCGGACAGGCGGCGGTCCGCTTTCTGTGGGAACAAGGCGCCCAGGTTACTGGTGCCGATCAGAAAAAGGAAAGTGAATTGGGGCCCGAATTCCAGAAATTGTTAGAAATCTCGGCCACTTTCGTTACCGGCGGCTACCCGAGGGTAAGACCTGAGGATTGGGATCTGATCGTAGTCAGCCCCGGTGTTCCCCAATCCATTCCGCCAATTCGGGAGGCGGAGAGGTACGGGATTCCCATTTGGAGCGAACTGGAACTGGCGAGCCGTTTGATCAGAGAGCCGATCATCGCCGTTACCGGTACCAATGGAAAAACCACAACCACGGCACTCCTGGGGTATATTTTCGAAAAAGCGGGGATACCGGCAGCAGTGGCGGGTAATATCGGAATACCGCTGATCCGGGAAGTAGATCGGGTTTTACACGGGGGGAGAAAAGTCAACTACTGGATAGTCGAGGTCAGTTCCTTTCAGCTGGAGCGTATTGACAGATTTCGCCCTCATATTGCCGTTTTTCTCAACCTTACCCCCGACCATATCGACAGGCATGGTGACCTGGAGAGCTACGGCAAAATAAAGTCCAGAATTTTTGCCAATCAAGGGGCGGATGACTGGGCTGTGGTTAACCTGGATGACTCCTGGCTGGCGTCAAATATGCCGGCAGTTGCCAGTCGGGTCTGTGGTTTTTCTCGTCAAAGGCTGCCTGAGGAGGGAATCGGAGTGCAGGATGGGGTGATCTGCTATCACCTAAAAGGGAAAAGGGAGAAGCTGTGCGCAGTTGCTACCGTCAGAATGCCTGGACCCCACAACCTGGAGAACTCCCTGGCGGCGGCGGCAGCAGCGCTCCTGGCAGGTGTGGATAAAGAGATCATAGCCGGTGCTCTGGCCACTTTCCCCGGCGTTCCGCATCGCCTGGAGGAGGTGCGGGTGCTGAGAGGGGTAAAGTATATTAATGATTCCAAAGGGACCAACCCGGAATCCGTTTCCCGGGCTCTTGACTCCTTCACGAATCCGGTGATCCTCATCGCCGGGGGCAGGCATAAGGGGAGCGATTTTCGGGAACTGGCCCGGAAAGTCAAAGAAAAGGCGAAGGCCCTTGTTTTAATCGGTGAGGCCGCCGGTATTATACGCCAGGCCGTTTCCAGCACCGGTTTTCAGAATATCTATGATGCCGCTTCCTTAGCGGAGGGGGTGCAGATTGCCTCCCGCCTCGCCGAGCCGGGTGATGTGGTATTGCTTTCTCCCGCCTGCGCCAGCTGGGACATGTTTCGGGATTACGAGGAGCGGGGGGAGTGTTTCAAAAAGCTGGTCAACCAATTATAGGGGGGAGGCCGGATGAAAGGGCGCAGTGCCCCTGATTTCTTTCTTTTTATCGTCGTCCTTTTGCTCTTGACGGTGGGAATAATCATGGTCTTCAGCTCCAGTTATGTGTTTGCCCAGGCAACCTATGCCGATGGCGCTTACTTTCTCAAACACCAGCTTGTCTGGGCACTGCTGGGGATCACCGGGATGACCGTGGTTATGAAGATCGATTACCATCTCTTTAAAAAGTGGGCGAACCTCTTTTTTGGCATTGCTCTGGTTCTGTTGATTTTGGTTTTGGTCCCGGGTGTGGGAGTTACAATTAAAGGCGCTACTCGCTGGATAGGTCTTGGGTTTCTCACCTTTCAGCCGTCGGAGCTTGCCAAGCTGGCTATGGTTGTTTTTTTGGCCAAAAGCCTGGCCGCAAAACAGAACCAAATAAAAAGCTTTGTGAAGGGTTTGCTCCCCTCCCTCCTGGTGGCAGGGGTGGTCTGCGGTCTGATTCTCCTGCAGCCGGACTTGGGAACCGCAGTCACCATTGCCGGCACAATTTACCTGATTTTAGCGGCGGCAGGGGCGCGTGGAAGCCATCTGGCAGGATTAGCGCTGGTCGGTCTGGGTTTAGTTGCCCTGGCCATTCGCCTGGAGCCCTACAGGATGTCGCGTTTTCTGGCCTTTTTGGATCCCTGGGCGGATCCCTTAGGAGATGGCTTTCAAACGATCCAGGCTCTCTACGCAGTCGGTTCGGGAGGGATTTTCGGGCTTGGTCTCGGTGAGGGAAGGCAGAAGTTCTTCTATCTCCCCGAGCAGCACACCGATTTTATCTTCGCCGTTTTGGCCGAAGAGCTGGGATTCATCGGGACGACTTTCGTGCTCCTTCTCTTCTTTGCGTTTATGTGGAGGGGCATGAAGATAGCCATGAATGCGCCTGATCTCTTCGGTTCCCTGTTGGCAGCCGGGATTACCATTATGGTTGTCATCCAGGCCGTTCTCAATATCGGAGTGGTTACAGGCTGCCTCCCGGTGACTGGGATTACCCTTCCCTTCATCAGTTATGGGGGTTCCTCCCTGACATTGAATCTATTGGGAATTGGTATTCTCTTAAATATTTCACACTATGTGGAAGATTAGGGGTTTTCAGAAGATGCGTGTGCTCATTACCGGAGGGGGAACAGGTGGACATCTTTACCCAGCCCTTGCCGTTGCCGGACTGTTGGAAGAATATGTTCCTTCTGTTGAGATTCTTTTTGTAGGCACAGGTGAGGGGCTGGAAAGCACGGTGGTGCCCGCTGCAGGCTATTCCTTTAGGCGGATAGCCGCTGTCAAGTGGCCGCGCAGGCTTTCCTTCAAGGTGCCCGGTGTTTTTTGGGGATTGGGTAAGGGCTACCTGCAGGGAATAAAAATCATCAAAGAGTTCCGTCCTGATGCCGTTTTTGCTACAGGTGGCTATGTTTCTGTACCTGTTGGGCTGGCGGCGGTCAGAAGGGGGGTTCCCCTGTTCCTTCATGAACAGAACGCAGTTCCCGGTATGGCCAACCGACTGCTGGCACGCTGGGCGACGGTAACATTTACCACCTTCCCATTGCGGAAGGAAACCTTTCCGCAGAAAGCGAATTCAATCCATTCAGGACTGCCTGTCCGCAAAGAGATTCTCAGGACGGAGCGTCGGGACGGGCTGCGCTATTTCGGGTTTGACGACGATTGCTTTACCCTGCTGGTGACCGGGGGCAGTCGAGGAGCGCGGCGCATTAACATTGTGATGCAAGAAGTATATCTGAAGATTTGCGCCGGAGAAACATCCCTTCCCGGTCTGCAGGTGATTCATCTCACCGGCAGGGATGAGTATCCGGCATATTGCCGTATGCTGTCAACCAAGGGAATATGTGGTGCCAAAATAGGTAAACTAGTTATTAGACCTTATCTGGATAAAATGGAATACGCTCTGGCCGCTGCAGATCTGGTGGTCAGTCGGGCTGGGGCGGCGACCCTTGCCGAATTAACGGCGCGCGGTCTGCCGGCGGTCTTGGTGCCGTACCCCTATGCAACAGGGGATCATCAATATCACAATGCCCGTTATTTGGAAGAAACGGGTGCCGCTGTTTTGATTCGGGAAGAGGACCTCACAGCCGAAAGGTTGCTTCGAGAGATCGGCAGGATTGTCGGCGACCGTCAGTTGCGCAAGAAAATGGCGGAACAATCCCTCAGGCTGGGGCGGCCGGAGGCGGGAGAAGTTATCGTACGCACCATAATAGAGAAGATAACAAGCAAGTAACCTCCCTGAAAAATATTACATACACTGTTGTTGTAACACGTACACGCTGGGGAGGCTTTTGTGAAGAGAGGAGAAGGTTCAAGGTGGATGTTCGATGGTATCACTTTATCGGTATCGGCGGTGTGGGCATGAGCGGCCTCGCCCGGGTTCTGCTTGACAGAGGAATGAAGGTTAGCGGCTCTGATCTGGCCGCTTCACCCATAATAGATAAACTGCGGCAGCTGGGTGCTCATGTAGCCATTGGACACACAGCAGAAAACATAGTTGAGGGTATTGATGAAGTTGTTGTTTCCTCTGCCGTTCATCCCTCTAACATTGAGCTCAGCACAGCCAGGCAAAAAGGCATACCGGTTATCACCCGCGGCGGCTTACTGGCTCGGGTAATGGATGATTATAAAAGCATTGCGGTTACAGGAGCCCACGGCAAGACAACGACGAGCGCTATGATTGCCCTCGTCCTCAAGAAGAATGGTTTGGATCCAACCTATCTGATCGGCGGCCAGGTTAGCGAACTGGGAGGCAACGCCGGTTCAGGGAGAGGGGAATACCTCGTTGCCGAATCCGATGAGAGCGACGGGTCTTTCCTCAAACAGGAACCGTATGCCGCTGTTATTACAAATATAGACGATGATCACCTGGATTATTACAAAAGTCTTGACGGAATTTTGCAGGCTTTTCAGGATTTTCTGGCCCGCATCCAGAGGACCGGGTTTGCCGTTCTTTGCACTGACAATGAAAATGTGCGAAAGCTGGATACATCTTCAGTGGAGGCTGTTACCTACGGCTTGAACGGAAGTCCCAATTTTCAGGCAAAGAATATCGTGTGTAAAGGATTCTCCTCAGAGTCGGAAGTTTTCCAGAACGGTCGTTTGCTGGGGAAACTGAGCCTCTCTGTACCAGGCCTCCATAACGTGCAAAACGCTCTGGCGGCAATCGCCGTGGGGATGCGCTTAGGGCTTGATTTTTCAAGTATTGCAAGGGCATTGTCTTGTTTTCGGGGAGTAGAACGTCGTTTCCAGCTGGTTGCTCAGTATGACGGGGTCTGGATCGTTGATGACTATGCCCATCATCCTTCGGAGATCAGGGAACTGGTAAAGACAGGTCTGGGGATCAAGCGGGGTAGAATGATCGTCGTTTTCCAGCCGCACCGGTACACCAGAACGAAGCTCCTCAAAGAGGGTTTTGGAAGGTCCTTCCGCGGTAGCGATTTGGTCATTGTAACAGATATCTATTCGGCCGGAGAACCACCTTTAAATGGAGTTTCGTCGGAGCTGATCGTTAGGGAACTAAGGAAGAACGGTCAGGATGTCATCTTCATCAAGGATCTCGACGGTGTGGTGAAGTACCTTTTGCGGGAGCTGCGGTCCGGAGACCTGATCCTGACGGTTGGTGCAGGCAATGTCTGGACGGTGGGAAGAAATCTGGCCCTCAACTTGACGCGGCGGTCCGCAGAAAAATAGCGCCTTGGGTGTCATTATGAACTGGCAAGGACTGGCACAAAAACTGGAGTCGAGGATTGAAGGCCGCGTTCTGGCGCAGGCCCCGATGAAGAATTATACGACATGGCGCGTGGGGGGGCCTGCAGATCTGCTCGTCATCCCACGCAGTAAGAGTGATGTCCGGGAAGCCTTAGGCTTTGCTCGGAATCACTGCCTGCCTGTAACCGTCATCGGCAACGGTTCGAATCTTTTGGTACTCGACGGCGGTATCCGCGGTCTGGCATTAAAGATCGGCAATGGTCTCAATTCTCTCTGGATTAAAGGGGATTATCTGATGGCAGAAGCGGGAGCACTGCTGCCGGCTCTGGCCAGGCAGGCGGCCAAGGCAGGTTTAAGCGGCATGGAATTTGCCGTAGGGATACCTGCTACGCTGGGAGGCGCTGTAGTTATGAATGCCGGCGCTTTCGGTGAGGACATCGGATCTCTTGTCCGGGAGATAGAGGCCATCCGGATTGACGGGACCGAGATTAAATGGCGTCGTGAAGAACTGTCCTTCGGTTACCGCTCATCCAACCTGCAAGGTCGGGAGTTGGTTGTGCTCAAGGCAAAACTGCAGTTGGTACCAGCTCCTAAAGAGGAGATCAACGCCAGGATGGAAAGTAATATTACCTCTAGGAGGATGACCCAACCCCTGGAACTCCCTACGGCGGGCAGCGTGTTTCGCAATCCCCCCGGTCATCATGCCGGAAAGCTTATTGAAGCTGTGGGGCTCAAAGGGTACTGCGTGGGGGATGCACAGGTATCCATGAAACACGCCAATTTCATTATCAACCGCGGCAATGCCACAGGGCGGGATATTCGAGCCTTAATAGAATTAATTCAACAGCGCGTCTTTCAGGAGTGGGGGATTTTTCTGGTTCCTGAAGTAATGATTGTCGGGGAGGAAGGGTGAATTGGGATGGAGAGGCTGGTTGTTACCGGGGGCGTCCG